>MDSV01073943.1_pt1 | contig 35051 bp, 33 predicted proteins | sample 810851 | NCBI WGS metagenome assembly MDSV01 (sample SAMN05326640, study PRJNA326480) | marine metagenome | isolation source: seawater | place: Atlantic Ocean: North East | collected 2012 | reverse complement strand
TCTTCTGCATAGAGTGGTCGCGAATTTTATAAGTGATCTTCTCTTTCCTCAAGTCACTTTGTGCTCTAAATCCACTTTTTTTCAATAAATCACGTGTTTTTTCACTATATTTACTGTGTTTATCAGTAATATTTAAGATTTGAGCTTGTATTGGTGAAATCCATATAGGTAATGCTCCTCCATGGTGCTCAATAAGAATACCTATAAATCTCTCAAATGATCCCAACATGGCTCTGTGTAACATAACCGGTCTATGCTTATTTCCATCTTCACCTACATAATTAGTTTCTAATCTTTCTGGAAGATTAAAATCTGCTTGTAAAGTTCCGCATTGCCAATCTCTGTCAAGTGCATCAGTAAGAATAAAGTCTAGTTTAGGTCCGTAAAAGGCTCCATCTCCTTGAGATATTTCGTAAGGTAAATCTAGATTCTTTATAGCATCCTCTAAAGCTAATTCTGCTTTATCCCACACTTCATCTGAACCAACTCTCACTTCTGGTCTTGTAGATAGCTTAATATCAAATTTTGTAAATCCTAATTCTTTATAAACTGAGGACAAGACATTTATGAAGTTCTTCGTTTCTGATTCTATTTGATCTTCTGTACAAAAAATATGACCATCATCTTGTGTCATTGCCCGAACACGCATCAATCCATGTAAAGTTCCTGAGGCTTCGTATCTATGACACGAACCAAACTCCGCAAAACGAATTGGTAGATCTCTATAGGACTTTAACCCCTGATTATAAATTTGAACATGACAAGGACAGTTCATTGGCTTTAAAGCATTAGTTCTTTTTTCATTAGCATGCTCTTCATCAATTTCTGTGATGTACATATTCTCTCTATACTTTTCCCAATGTCCAGACTCTTCCCATAGTTTCCTATCAACAACTAGTGGGGTATTTATTTCTTCATAACCAGCCTCAACTTGCTTAATTCTTATAAATTCTTGTAATTCTCTAAATACAGACCAGCCTTTGGGGTGCCAAAATACCATGCCAGGAGCTTCTTCTTGAAAATGGAATAACTTAAGTTGTCTACCTAACTTTCTATGGTCTCTTTTCTCTGCCTCTTCTAGCTGGGCTAAATGTTTTTTTAATTCTTTAGTAGTCGACCACGCCGTACCATAAATTCTTTGTAGCATCTCATTCTTAGAATCTCCACGCCAGTATGCTCCTGAAACTTTTGTTAATTTAAAGGCTCTTAAGTGTTTCGTATTAGTAACATGAGGACCTCTGCACATATCCGTATATTCTTCATGATGATATAAAGCTATTGTTTCTTTATTTGGAATCTCTTCAGCTAAAGTTACCTTGTAAGGTTCATCTCTGTCTTTAAATGTTTTAACTGCTTTCTTTCTTGAAACAACCTCCCTAACTACTTTGTAATCCTTTTCGGCTAATTTCAACATACGATCTTCTATAACTTGAAGATCATCATCATTTAAGGATTTATCTAAAAGAATATCGTAATAAAAGCCATTATCTATCACTGGACCGATAGCCAATTTAACTTCAGGATATAACTGTTTAAGGGCATGTGCTAATAAGTGTGCGCAAGAATGCCTTATTATCTCAATGCCTTCCTCGTCCTTGGATGTAATTATTTCTACTTTTGCATCTTTGGTAATAACTTCGGATGCATCAATAAGTAAACCATCAATTCTACCTGCAATAGTAGATTTAGCTAAACCAGGGCCAATATCCATAGCTAAATCCTCTATTGAGATGGATTTATCGAATTTTCTTTTGGATTTATCAGGAAGTGTAATTTCAAGCATTTTCAGTGGTGACCTATACTAAAGGACACATGTTTTCTGTAATTCTATTGATTGTTATAACTAAAAGCAATGTTTAGGGGGATAGGAGAGATTGCTCCCAACCTGAATCTTTTAAAATGAAAAGTTCTCTTTTATGTAGTCTATTTTCCTGATTTATCCAGAATTCAAATAAATTAGGTTTAAGAATAAATCCTCCCCACCTACTTGGTCTGCTTATATCCTTTGCTTCAAGATTAAATTCAATATGTTTTGCTTTTTGGACTAAACTTTCATATGAATCTAAAGTTTCACTTTGGTTTGAAGCAGAAGCAGAAATTTTAGATCCTTGTGGCCTGGAATTAAAATAATCATCCGACTCCTCTACGCTAACTTTTGTGCAAACCCCCTCAACACGAATCTGTTTATCTGTTTTGGCCCACCAAAAATTCATCGCAGCTTTATTATTATTCTTTATCTCCTGTCCTTTTTTACCTTCGTAGTCTGTAAAAAAAACAAGACCTTCATCAGAAAGTCTTTTTAAAAGAACCATTCTTGAAGAAGGTTGACCTTCTTGACTCACTGTAGATAGATTAAGGGCATGAGGTAATCCAGCTCCATTCTGTTTTGCCTCTTGAATCCAGTCATGAGCTTTTAAAATAGGCTCATGTGAAGCTTCTATTAATTGATATAGATCCATTTATTTTTTAACTGAAACCCAATAATCTAGACTTAAATATTTTCCACCACCCAAACAAACTAAAAGAAGAAGCATTAAACTATAAGTAGCTGCAAACTCTATTCCGTTTGCTTCATGGGGCCAACCATTATCATAATGAACTAAATAACCAGCAAAAAACATTATTACCAGAAGAGGAACTGAAGCCCACCTTACAAAAAGCCCTATAAGCAATAGAGCTGCTCCTCCTGCTTCAAAAATAATAACCATCCAACTGATAATTTCAGGAAAAGGAACTCCCAAAGTGCCTAAATAGCCTGAAAATTTATCAATAGTTTCTATCTTGCCAATGCCTGCGTACCATAAAACAAAAAAAAGATAGATTCTTATTAAGAAAAGCACAACAAAGCTTAATCCATTAAGACTTTCCAAGAAATTATGAATCTTTTTTAAAAAGGTCATTTATAAGCTGATTATAACTTCCTTAAAACCACACTTCCAACAGAATAACCTGCTCCAAAAGAACAGATCACTCCTATTTCTCCTTTATTAATATCCAAATTATTCTTATGAAAAGCAATTATTGAACCTGCGGAACTGGTGTTTGCATATTCATTTAAGACAATAGGCATTTCTTTCTCATTAGGATTTCTGCCTAAAATTCTCTTAGATATTGATTCATTCATATTTAAATTGGCTTGATGCAACCATAATCTGGTCACTTCAGGAACTGCTAGATTTAATTCTTCAAGGTGAGTTTTAATATGTTCCTCCACCATAGGAACTACATCTTTATAAACTTTTCTTCCATTTTGGATAAAAAGTTTATCTGGAGTGTCTGAATTCGAATTTTCAGGTTTGTTTAAAAAACCAAAATTGTTTCTTATATTATTAGAAAATTTAGTTTTTAATTTAGTTCCTAAGATCTCAAAAGTATTTGAACTAGTAATTCCATTATTTTTTTCCAATAAAACTGAGGTGCATGCATCTCCAAATATAAAATGACCATCTCTATCTCTAAAATTTAAGTGTCCGGTGCATATATCTGGATTAACAACCAGAATCCTTTCTGCAGCTCCGCTCAGAATATCATTATATGCATTTTGTATAGCAAAAGTTGATGAAGAGCATGCTACGTTCATGTCATAAGCATAACCTTTAATGTTAAGAGCTTCCTGAATCTCAATAGACACTGCTGGATAAGCTCTTTGTAGGTTTGCGCATCCACAAATTACTGCATCTATATCTTCGGAAGATTTACCAGCATTTTCCATAGCTTGCTTACACGCGTCTACAGCTATTTCTGCTTGTATTGAAATTTCTTCATTAGACCTCTCTCTAAGATTAGGCCTCATCCTTTTAGGGTCTAAGATACCTTCTTTGTCTAAAACAAACCTTTGCTCTATACCTGAAACTTTCTTTATAAAATCTGAATCTGAATGAACTAAGGCCTGTAATTCCCCAGATTTTATTGCTTCTTCATTTTCTAAGTTGTAGTTATCCACATAAATATTGTAGCTATCTACTAATTCATCATTTGAGATACTTTGCTTAGGAGTGTAAAGACCTGTACCTGTAATCAAAACTGACATATTTTCATAATATGTTAAAAAATTAAATAAATCTTAATTTATTATTTTTCATTTTCTTTGATTTTCTATTTCCTCATAGGCTTGCTGAATCTGAATAAATTTCTCTTTAGCTTTTTCAAGTAACTCTTCAGGCAGTCCTTTAGAAATTAACGTGTCTGGATGAAATTCTCTACGTTTTTTTTGATACTCTTTCTTTATCTCAGATAAAGACATTTCTTTAGTTACTCCCAAGACTAAATATGCATTAGATTCTTGATTAGTAAATTTTGTCTTAAGTTCTTCAAATAAATCAGAAGGTAATTTAAAAATATTAGGGACTTCCTTCAATAATTGCTCTTCAGAGACATGTAACACTCCATCAGCCATGGCAAGCTCAAAAAGAAGCTCATAGAACATGATTAAAGAATTCTTGTTTTGAGATAACAGTGAAGCTAATTGAGTTGCATAATCTTGAAAGGAATAAGAATCATCTTTTGCTTGGTTAAATATTTGTATAGCAAACAATCTCTGCTCAGAAGGAAAATTAAATCTGTCTTTTATAAACGAATCTACTTTATCTATCTCTTCTTTGCTAACAATGCCATCAGCCTTAGCTATCTTAGCTAAGCATGCAAACAAGGCAGTAAAAAAAGCAGCTTGGTTTCTTTGGTTTGAAGAAAAGGATTGTTTTGTCTGAGATCCTAGTTTCGAACCAATGACAGCCCCTAAAATACCCCCCAATGGTCCGCCTATTGCAAATCCAAGCACGCCTCCTAAAGCAGAATTTAAAAAACTCATAGTAAAACCTATTGTAATGAAGTTAAATTTATATAAAACTAATACTTGTTAATATTAAAAGGGATTATATGAGTTTACCTGTTGTTGATTATCTGAAGCTACCTGAAGGTGAAGACCCTTATTTAGAAGGACATAAATGCAAAAATTGTGGTTCTATATTCCTAGGAGAGAGGAATGTCTGCTCTAACTGTTTCTCAAGAGATGGTATGGAAGCTATTAAACTCAGTAATAAAGGGAAATTATATTCTTACTCTATCGTTTTTAGATCTTTTCCAGGCATAGAAGTGCCTTATATTTCTGCAATAGTTGACTTAGAAGGAGGAGGAACGATTAAAGGTAATTTGATAGATTGTGATCCTGATCCTGAAAAAATAAAATTTGATATGCCAGTAGAAGTGGTTTTTGATGATGCTTTGGGAAGAAAAGATTCCGAAGGTAACTCTTATATTAGCTATTTCTTTAAACCAACTTCTTAAGGAGAAAAAAATGAGTGATGTATATGTATTGGGTGTTGACATGATTAAGTTCGGTAGATTTCCTGAAAGGACTGTTCCAGATTTAGGATCTGAAGCTGCCCTTCTTGCTCTAGATGATGCAGGATTAACTATAGAAAATATGGAGGCTTTTTATTGTGGTAACTTAGGCCAAGCAAATGCAATGGTTGGTCAACGTATTTTGCAAGAGATTGGTCAGACGGGCATTCCAGTAGTCAATTGTTCAAATGCCTGCGCAACAGGCGCAACTGCTTTTAGAGAGGCTTGGACATCTATTAAAGCAGGTTTATATGATGTAGTACTAGCTGTAGGGGTAGAACAGATGGGAACAGGTTTATTAGGAGGAGCTGGAGGAGGTAAAGGTATACCTAAGGAGGGCTTGTTGGGTTCCGGAACCATGCCAGCAGTATTTGCAGAGGCAGGTATGGAACATTCGAGAGAATATGGAACTACCTTTGAACAGTTTGCAAAAATTTCGGTAAAAAATCACCACCACTCAACAATGAACCCAAAAGCTAGATATCAGATTGAGACACCTCTTGATGAAGTAATGAATGCCGAAATGATTTCTTATCCCAATACTAAGCTAATGTGTTCTGTAAACGTTGATGGCGCTGCTGCTGCAGTTCTTGTGTCAGAAAAGAAAGCTAAAGAACTTGGAATGGGAAGGGCCGTAAGGGTCAAAGCCTCTGTCCTGACTAGTGACCCTTATCAAGAAAGAGACTTAGTCATGCCCGATGTTAATTCATGTACTAGAAAAGCTGCTAAAGAAGCCTACGAAATGGCAGGACTAGGTGCAGATGATGTTGATCTTGTTGAACTTCATGATTGTTTTGCAACAGCAGAAATGCTTCATTATGAGAATTTAGGGCTCTGTGACGATGGGGAAGCAGGACGGTTGATTGATGAAGGGGAAGTTGAATTAGGAGGAAGAGTGCCAGTAAATGTTTCGGGAGGTCTTCTATCTAAAGGGCACCCTCTAGGAGCAACTGGTATAGCAAATATTTATGAAGTTTGCACACATTTACGTGGCGAAGCAGGCGAAAGGCAGGTTGAAGGAGCAAAAATAGGACTTACTCATGTCATCGGTCTAGGTAGCGCTTGTGGAATACACATCTTAGAAAAAGCTTAAAAAATTAATGTTGGTTGGTGTCGTTAGCGATACGCACAACAATATTAAAAATATTAAAAATATAATTGATATTTTTAATAACGAAAAAGTTGATATTGTCATACATACTGGGGATATTACTCAACCAAAAACATTAAGAATTTTTTCCAACCTCTCATGTCCCATGATTGGAGTATTTGGTAATAATGATAGGTCCGAAAAAGGCTTAGAAGAAGCCTGCAAAGATTTAAATTTTGATTTTAAAGATCCTCCTTTTTCTATATCTTTAAAGAACAAAAAAATTGTTATTTTCCACGAACCCGATCCGATCAATGACTTTATAAAAGAACATCAAGATATAGATATAGTTCTTCATGGACACACCCACAGATATAGAGAAGAAGTTTTGGAAAACACAATTTATTTTAACCCTGGTGAGTCTGCAGGATTACTAAAAGGAAGAAATGCTTTGGGTTTAATAAACTTAGATAACCTTGAGATCAGAAGAATCTTCTTTTAAACAATCTGAACACCCAAAAACTTAGTAAAGTAAATGTAAAGCTTAACAAAAGCGGTCTTAATACCCTTAAAGAATAATCTTGTTCAAAAATAAGATTAAAAAAGAACGTAAATATTGCAGGAGCAAAATAATTAGAACCAACTTGGATTTGTGTTGGGGTTAACAAAAATACACAAACAATGACAGCAATAAATTTTCTATTAATTAGTTTTTTTTCTTTGCCTTTGAATAATAAGTAACAAAAAAAAGAAACACTTAGGATATATAAAGTCCAAAACATTCTTAGATAATTTTCATTATATTACTAAGAGGTTCTCTAAGTATTTCTGATCGCCATTCAGTTATTTCTAGGAAGGCTTTATCAAGACCATCATTAAGAACCAGTCTTAAGAAATATTTTTGGTTCTTTTTAGAAAATAAAAATGTCGGATTTACTTTGTGCTTTTCTGCTAGGTATATAACTACATCATTAAATTTACTAAGCAAAATTCTTTCTTCAGATTTATTAAGTCTGCACGTGCTATCTTGATCGTCAAGATAATCACTAAAGAATTTTGGAGAAAATGATTTAATTTCCTGATCCATCCAATTATCTTTATTCTCTTCAGTTAAAGATTTTTTTTGATTCTTAAACAGCTCTATTAAAAACTCAACGTCCGAAGCAGCATAATTTAGCTGTGAATCTCTTAATGGTCTTCTAAGCCAGTTTGATCTCGTTTCCCCTTTATCTACTTTTATACCTAAAACCTTCTCCACCAAACCTTGATAACTAATTGAAAATTCTCCATTTAAGAAAGAATCTGCTATTTGAGTATCAAAAATATTCTGCATTTGACTGCCTGTCCATGAATGAACTGCTTCAATGTCTTCCTTGCAAGAGTGAAGGATTTTAATTACAGAATCAGAAGAAAGGAAACTGCAATTGTCTTGAGGTTCATTTATCAAGATAGTATCAATTAGATAAATTTCTTCATCATCATTTATTTGAAGAAGACCTAATCTCATATTATCTTTTTGTGTTCTTCGGAATTCAGTATCAACTCCCAAATATTCTTTACCCAAGAGCTCGTTATTTAAATACTTTAAATCTTCTAATGAATCTATATATATGAACACTAATATTGAATATCTACTTTATATTATTTTTTTGTGAATTAAGAATATCAATAGAATCTTTATCAGGAACAAAACCTGATATAGCTCTTTCTAATATCTTTCTAAGACCTTCTACATCATTATCTTTCTCCACATCTCTAATTTGTTCTAAATAATAATTAAGTTCTTCTGAATCTAGATAATCTTCTTTTGCTCTTAAAATTTTCTTATGTTCAGTTTTATTTACATTGTCGCCTATTAAAAGTTCTTCATATAATTTCTCACCTGGCCTCAGGCCAGTAAATATAATTTCAATTTCTCCTTCAGGATTTTCTTCATCTTTGAGCTCGAGGCCACTTAGTCCGATTAATCTTTTAGCTATATCTAATACCTTTACTGGTTCTCCCATGTCTAAAACAAATACATCTCCACCAGTCCCCATAGCTCCAGCTTGAATTACCAACTCAGCTGCTTCAGGAATTGACATAAAATACCTTAAAACTTCTGGATGAGTAACTGTAATGGGGCCTCCATCTTTTATCTGTTGTTGAAATAACGGTATAGCAGAACCTGAGGAACCAATAACGTTGCCAAATCTAACCATAGTCATATTAGTTTTAACACTTTTGGCATTATCAGTTGAGAGTGACTGAAGTATTAGCTCAGCAAAACGTTTTGAAGCTCCCATAACATTTGTAGGTCTAACAGCTTTATCCGTAGAAATTAAAACAAAAGTTTCTACTCCATTTTTTATTGCAGTCTCAGCACAAACTTTAGTTCCAATTATGTTGTTCTCAATAGCTTCGAAAGGATTTTCTTCTACAAGAGGAACATGTTTATATGCAGCAGTATGATAAATTGTATTTACTTTAAAAAAATTGCATATATCGTCAATTTTTTTACTATTTGTTACATTCCCTAAAATTGAATAGCTATCTATTTCAGAAAAATTTTGCTGTATCTCATTACTGATGGAGTATAAAGAATACTCATTAGAATCTAGAAGAATTATCTTATTAGGTTTAATCTGAGCAACCTGTCGAGCTATTTCAGAACCTATTGAACCTCCGGCACCAGTTATTAAAACCACTTTATCTTTAATATTTTTATTTAGAAGATCATGATTAGGATTTACCTCAACCCTGCCTAGAAGATCTGTGATATCAACTTCTTTTAATTCAGAAACTAGAACCTTGCCTTGTGCTAGCTCAGCTAAACCTGGCAATATCCGAACCTTGATAGAAAACTGATCTATCTCTCTCAATAAGCTTCTTAATACCGATTTGGAAGCTGAAGGAATAGCAATCAAGACTTCATCTACCTTTTTCTTTTTTATTAACTTCTCTAGGGAAGAAGGAGGTAATATTTTCAACCCTCCAACATATGAATTATGCAAAGTTTTATCTTGATCTATAAAAGCTATTGGATGCATTTCTTGACTAACTTTTAGCGCTGAAGCTAATTGAATTCCAGCAGATCCTGCACCATAAATAGCAACTCTTGATTCTATTATCACTTCCGTAAAATAGACATGCGCTAATATTCTTGAAGCAGTTATCAAAATTATTGAAAACAACCAGCCCATTATCCAAGTTACTAAAGACAAAGAGCTCAGGAAACCTCCTAAAAAGGATTGATTAAAAACAATAAAAGTCGCAATTATAAATAGGAGAAATACTCCACTTAAAAGCTTTAACATATCTTTAAAGCCCATGAAACGGATAATAGATTTATAGACACCTAAAAAACTTAAAACCATTACTCCTAATAGTGGCAACCAAAGCCCTTTCAATACATCGTTGAATTGTGGGATAAAAACGTTTCCATTCTCAATAAAAATGGCTAAGTAGCCTGAAAAGAAAAGTATAAAGAAATCTATTACAAAAATTATTCCAAGTTTAAGATTATTACTTAAAGAAAGTACTTCTTGTTTAAAATTCAAAGCTTTCATATTAGGAATTAATATTTAATGCGAAACACCTTCTTTCTTTAGGACCTTTAAAAAGGTCAACCATAGTATGTAAACATCTAATCTAATTGATGATTTCATTAAATATTCCTCATCATATCTTACTTTTACCGGAATGGTCATTTCATCTCTTCCATTTACTTGAGCAAGTCCCGTTATCCCTGGTTTAAGAATATTGACTCCACTTTTTTCTCTTAAATCAATTAAGTCTTTTTGATTAAATAGAGCAGGTCTTGGCCCTACAAGGCTCATTCGACCATTAAAAATACAAAAGATTTGTGGGAGTTCATCCAAACTATATTTTCTTAAGAATTTTCCGACAGGAGTATGGAAATTATCAGGTTCATTCATTAAATGAGTTGCTACCTGAGGTGTATCTAAAACCATTGTTCTAAACTTAGGCATCTTGAAAATAACACAATCTCTACCTACTCTGTCAGACCAATAAAGGGCTGGGCCTTTTGAGGTTAACTTCACTATAAACCCAGTTAAAATCATTGGTAAAGAAAGAAAAATAATTAAAATTATACTTAAAAATATATCTAATATGAATTTCATCTATTAACACTTTTCATATGTAAATTTAAAAATTATTAATTTTTCCACCATGTATCATTTTCAAGATACCACAGAATTGTTTTTGAAATACCTTCATCAAATTTTGTGCTTGGTTCCCATCCGGTTACGTTTTTAATCTTCGAAGAATCAATAGCGTATCTTAGATCATGACCCTTTCTATCTTCAATAAATTCTATACCATTAAAATTAGCAGGAATAAATTTTAATTTTGACATTTCAAGTAAAATTAAATTTAGTAAATCGATATTAGATTTTTCATCATTGCCTCCAATATTAAAAACCTCATTCTTACAGCCTTCGTTATGAAGTGAGAAAATGGCATCAATATGATCTTCAACATAAATCCAGTCCCTAATATTTAAGCCATCTCCATATACAGGAACCTTCTCTCCATTTCTTAATTGACTAATAATTTTAGGAATAAACTTTTCTAGATACTGCCTAGGTCCATAATTATTACTACAATTAGTTATCAAAAAAGGTATGTCATATGTCCTGCCCCATGACATTACCAATAAATCCGAAGAAGCTTTTGATGAGGAATAAGGAGAACTGGGCTTGTACTGATTCTCTTCAGTGAAAGGCATTTCATCAAAGAAAAGATCTCCATAAACTTCATCTGTAGAAATGTGATGAAACATAAAGTTTTTATTAGAATCATTAATTTTTTTAGCAACTTCTAATAAGTTATAAGAACCCAAAATGTTTGATCGAATAAAATCCTCTGAGTCCAAAATTGAGTTGTCTACATGTGATTCTGCTGCAAAATTAATTATTAGACTTGGAGAAAACTCTAGCACAACTCTTTCTAAAGCTTTCCTGTCTGCAATATCTGTTTTCAAAAAACTAAAATTATCATACGAAGTAAATAATTCATTAGTCCTTAAAGAAGATGCATAACTAATCTTATCAAGATTAAGAATTTCAAAGTTACTATATTCCTTTAATAATTTTTCTATATAAGTTGACCCTATAAAGCCTGAACCGCCCGTTACTAGTACTTTATCAAAAGGATATTTAGTCATTTGGTATACAAAATAAATTTAAAATTTATTAATCAATAAAAATTCTTTTAAGCTAATTCCATCTTTATCCTTAGACGATAGCGTATAAGATAAATTTTTGGGCCAAGAAATTGATATATCAGGATCATCCCATCTAAGTGTTATTTCATTTTCAGGAGAGTAAATATTATCCATTTTATAGCTAACTATAGTATTTGACTCTAAGGTAACAAAGCCATGCGCAAATCCTCTTGGTAATAATAAGACATTATTATTATCTTCAGAAATTTTCAATGCCCCATAGTGACAAAAAGTAGAAGAGTCCTTTCTTAAATCAATAAATACATCTTGAATTGCGCCCTTAAAGACAGTTATAAGCTTTGCTTGACTGAATTTACCATTTTGAAAATGCATTCCTCTGATAGTCCCTTTCTTTTCTGAAATTGAGATAGAATCTTGTACAAATTTATTTTTAAACCATTCCTTTTTATAGGTCTCTGAAAAGATTCCTAAATTGGAATTAAAAACCGGTCTCTTAAATGACTTTAGTCCAGATATTTTACTCAACGGCTTTTTTGACATTTCTTTTAAACAATATGTGTTGTAAATTCTGTTAGAGGAAAGACTAGCTTCGTATTTTTTTTAAATAAGTTTTTAGATTTTTTAATAATATCATCTTTATAATTCCAAGCGGTTACTAGAACTGTTTCATAATCTCTTTGTTTCATTTCTTCTTCAGAAATAACTGGGATATTTGATTGCGGAAAAGTCTTTCCTATCTTAGTAATAGAGGTATCAACACAAAAATCTATTTTTTTATTGTCTAACTCTAAAAAAGAAAACATTGTAAATGCCTTGGCAGGGGCACCATAAGCAATTATTTTCTTATTGTTTTGATAATCTGTATCAATTTCATTTAAAGTTTTAACTCTTACTTCTTCTACCTTATTTCTAAAATCTTTGAAGATCTTATCTTCTTCAAAATATTCTTTTTCAATAATAAGTTGCCTATTAACTGCCTCGGAAACAGGGTAACAATCTTTTCTTGAGCCAATAAAGACAATTGATCCACCATGGATTTCAGAAAAGAAAATATCGTTTAGCTCATATTGCTTAGAGTTAAGGTAATTTTGCATATTTGTAACAGAGTAGTAGAACATGTGTTCATGGTAAATCTGATCGAAGGCACCTGTTTTAAGTGTTTCAATTGCATATTGGTTTTCAATAAGAATAACTCCTTTATCTTTCAGAATTGAATCCATCCCTTCAAATATTTCATCAGGTTTTGGGTTGTGAGCAAACATATGTCTTGCAGCAATAAAGCCTACATCTAGATTCTGATCTAGAATCTTATTTACTGTGCTTTTAGAGAAAAAGTCTACAATTGTTTCTACGCCTAAGTCCTGTGCAAAAGTAGCGACATTTTTAGCTGGATCTACACCTAAAACCGATCTAACGAAAGGTTTAAGAAAGTTAAGGAATCTTCCATTGTTGCTTCCTATTTCTAAACAATCAGTTGAAGAGTCTATAAATGAATTATTTAATAGAATATCTAAGATATTCTTATAGTGAACAGTAAGAGAATCTGCATCAGGTGTTAAATAAGTATAATTTGAATAAAGCTGCTCTTTATCTAAACAATCTCTTAGTTGCAACCCTCCACAGTTATCACAAAAATCTAATATTAGAGGGAAGGAATCTATATGGCTGGTTTCTTCGTCAAGGAAATTATTGGCTGGAGGAGAAGATCCTAAGTTAATAATTTCTCTACTTTTATAGTCACAAAGTCTGCATATATTTTTTATAGTCATATTTAAAGTTGATCTAATATTTCCAAATAATATTTTTCTACGGCTGTAGTTGAATAATTCTTAACAATACGTTTTCTTGCAGAACTTCCTATTTTATCCCTTAAATCACTATCTTCTATTAAATTCTTTATAGAAGCTATCCATTCTTCATCAGTATTTACAAGGAAACCATTTTCGCCATGATTAATTATATTTTTTGCTGTTCCATGGTTTGTTGCAACTGAAGGGATACCTATTGACATATATTGCATTACCTTTAGACCCCCCTTACCCAGTGACCATTCATCTTCACTCAATGGATATAAACCTATATCAATTCTATGCAAGTCTTCAATCTCAGTTTTCTCATTCCAATTAATTATTTCAAGATCGATTTCATCGAAAGAATAATCAAAATTAGTTATTAAAAGTAATTTAAAATTTAATTCTCGTTTCAAACTTAATAGAACATTCTTGAGCAGATCTAAGTAGGTTATTGAAGAGAAGGTACCAGTCCATCCAAGAACTAATTTTCCTTCTCCTTTTACTTTTTTCTTCTCTACAAATCTATCCGTATTAATCGAACAAGGCACATAAGTTGCTGCAGATTTTAAATTTTCTCTTAGACAAAACTCTAGATTATAAGGAGAACTTAATACTACATGATCAGCATATTTTATTAGATAAGAACTTTTATTTTCTATTTTAGATAAATTAAAATTCATAGACTTAGGCCGATTCCCTTTTAAGAATACGGAATCATCAAAATCATAAACTACTTTTTTAGCCATTAAACAAACTAACCTTTCAAATATAGGTGGACCTAGAGGTGTAACCCACATGAAGATATAAACAACATCATATTTAGTTATATATAAAAGGTTAAGGAAACGTCTTAGATAGCCCTTAAGAGTTCCTAAAATTTTGTTAATATAATGTGAGGGTTTGTAGAGAATACTCCAAGTTGATTCATCAAAAAAAGAGGAGACTGTAATTGTGTGCCCTTCTTTTTCCCAAGATGGGAAATATTGTTCATACTTGAATCGCTGTCCTGCTGCTTTTCCTTGAGGATATGGACATAAAACTAGAATTTTTTTCATTTTTATTTCTTATACCCAACCGCGACCCAGAACGGTTCAGTTTCAGAGAACTTTATGTTCTCCAAACCACTATCAATCATTAATTCTTGCATAGATTTTCTTGTGTATCTTTTTTCAAGCTTAGTACCAAACCTATCAAGAGAATCAGTTCTCATAGTATAAAAACTTGAATACTTATAAAAAGATAGTGGTAAAAAAGAGTCATTGAAGCCTAGCTTGCTAACAAAAAAAGCTAATTTAGACATTGGGAGATATATTATTAATGCTATTAAGTCTGTAATTAACTTCTTCAGACTAAATGGCAATCTGCAGATTATTAATCTAAAAATATTTGATAAACGCCAGACAAGTTTAAATAACCAAGATCTATTATCAAATTTATAATAAAGATAAAGCAAAAAAGGAGCTCCTTTTTTTAATTTTGCTACACAGTTCTCAAGTGATCCTTTTGTATTAGTTACATGATGTAGAACTCCCAAAGAATATCCAAAATCCATACTTTGATCTTCAAGATCAAACTCTTCAGCTTTACTACATATAAAATTACAACTTTTATATTTACTGAGATTCTTTTTTGCTACTCCTAAGGCTTCTGAGCTTGCATCCACACAATGGAGAGTACTAACCTTAGGAGCTATATATTTAGCCCATCTTCCGCTCCCGCATCCCATATCAAAACCTATCTTGGCTTCATCTTTAAAAAAATCTTCTGGAAAAATTTTAAAATAACCATTAAAAATATAATCTAATTCTTCATTAGAAATTTCATTTACTTGAGAAAAACGATTCCATTCTTTTCCAAAGTCTTCAATTACCTTTTTATCTTTATCCGTCATATAATTTTTACCTCATTCAATTCAAGTAGATTCTAATTATTAAAATTGATAAATTGTTTTGATATCTTCCCTTGGTAGCTTAGTTTCCTTTTTACCCATAAATAATAATAAATGCGTCATTAATAGATATATGAATGTAAATCTATACCTCAAGAAAGTTGAATCATTTTCGACAACAATACTATTTAAAACAATACCTACGCAAAAGACAAAAAAGACTAACCAATTTAAACTTTCAGAGAAATAATTACTTCGTCGTGCGCCCAGAATAAATAATACAATGTATAAAATACTTTCTGGAAAGAAAACTAAGTTAAGGCCACCAAGTCCGAAACCTGGAGAAAAAATGCCTTGTAAAAATATTATTGGTGCATTAATTATCAAGGTAGGGATTGACTTATATTCCGACACAAAACCGCTAGGAGGAATCATGCCCATTTCATTAAGAAAACCAATTCTGAAATAGTTTATTACTCCTAAAATTTCCTTTTCAAAAGAGATGATGGTTAAACCTAATATAATCAAAAAACCTAATAAATGACTAAAGCTTTTATCGGCTCTAAAGAAAAGAACTCCAGTATATAAAATTAAAAACACAGCTGCATTTTGAGTTTTAATTGAAGCAAGTAATAAGATTAAAAGTGAAGAGATAGTCCATTTTCTTTCAATTATTGTGATTAGCAAGAAAGACTGTAATATCAAAATAAATATTTCTCTCAACCCTGTGGCACTATAGAGCAGTATCGTTGGGAAAAAAAATAGGAGCAGTAAATAAAATCTTACGTCACTACTATTAATTCTATTTCTTATAAAAATATACGTAAAAAGTAAATAAATCTTATTTATAAAAGCCAATGACATAATTGTTGCTATAGAAGGAATAGGGATTATTGAATAATAAATTGCTGGGGCACTTCTTTTGAAATTAAAAAATTGGAAAGATTCTGATTCAGCTGTAATAGAAGCTTGGCATCCTATTTCATCAAAGCTTAAATTATCTTTAAAATCACGAACGCATCTCAAATAACCACCTGAATCAGGAAAAAGTTCTTGAATAAACGGCGCTAAAATAATTATGGATGAAAATCCAGTAAACCAAAATATTAGTTCAGTCTTATTTATTGTCTTAAAATAAAACAATAATAAAAGAATAATGGCGCAAAAAAATAAATTCGAAACCTCAGATAATAAGAAAATAACAACGGAATCTACAAAATAGAGATCTACTGAATTGTTGTAGAGCACAATTAAACTTATTAAGATTTAACTACAAATATAAGAATTTTATAGGCAAGAGAGCCGAAAAAACCAAAGAAACCAAATAAAAGCAGAATGAACATAAAATTTGGATACACAGGATACTCCGACATTTCAAACCCTCTAACAGTTTTGAATTTATAATAAGCGCCCGAATCTATAAGAGACTTCTTTAGTAATTCATTTTGTAAAATATTAGAGATTGCTGCAGTTTGATTTACCTCTCTATTTTTTGATAGTTCGGAATATAAATATTGAATTTTTGCATTTGTTTCTGATTTGTCTGCAAATTTAAAAGCATTGTCTGTTTCTTTAAGAAGGCTTCTTATCATTTCCTCTGTAGACACTGGATTAGAAGTTAAAGAAGAAACTGTTATCAAGTCAGAAAACTCATCATAGTTAATTGAGACTGAACCTTCCAAATAGTCTCTTAGCATGAAAAGATTAGGGACAGACTTATAATCAATACCATAAAACCAGAATTTTATTTTTTTTAAAACAGAATCTAAATTAATTATCTGTGAATACGAATTTGTATCTTCGTCATATAAACCTTCAAAAACTTTATATAATAAATTATCTTTTTCATCTAACCTTTCAGCAACATTGAGTGAGAAAATTGTTTCATTAAATTCATAAATAAAGGTATTCTTTTTTCCTGCTCCAACTAAAGTTGCTAGTCCGCCCGATTCGAAACCAACTGCGTTATCATTTTCATTAGCCGATATGATTGTACTGACTTCATATTTAGGTGTTTCAAGCAGTAAATAAATAAAACCTAGAGAAGTAGTGAAGAAAGTAATTATAAAAATAAATCTAATATTATTTTTTATGTGTTCAATTAGTAATCTATAGTCAATATTCATAAAATTTCCATTTTCTTGGCATTGAGGTAAAGGCCTGTTTTAATTAGGCTCTTCTCTCTATATCTTCTTCAATACAATCTTCACCGTACTGCACCTCAAGTATAGAGCAAATATAGTCAGTGTCATTAAATCCTCTATGCCAAGTTCCCTTTTCAATCACTAGGCTGTCATGTTGATTTAATTGAACTTCGCTCTTTTTATCTCCTTTTTGAAGTGCAATTTTGCAAACCCCTTCTAGAACATACCAGTGCTCCGAGCGTTTAAAGTGTCTTTGATCACTCAGCGTGCTCCCAGGTTCAATGACTAACTCCTTTACTTTAACTCCTTCTCTCTCATCAAAAACTTTATAATGACCCCACTTTCTTTCTGTCTTAGGGTTTTTCCAGTTTTCAAGTATCCAGCTTGAAGAATTCATTTTATTGTCTCCCCCTATTCCAAATTTAAAAGAAACATTCTCTTTAGTCTGAAACTTGTCTATTTCAGGGATATTGCCTTTAGTTCTATCACCGCCATTAGCAAAAATAATCCTGTCTTTACTATCTATATTAGACAAAACATATTCTATGGCGCCGCAAGCAGAATTATCGTCATCATTAAAGAAAAAGGCATGATCGACCATATTAAACTTAGATATTATTTTGATTCTTTCCTTAGATTCCATGAAAAATTGACCTTTTTTCCTACAAAGCCAATCATCTGAGTTTAAACCTACCCAAAGCTTATCTCCTAAAGTCCTTGCAGACTCAAGATAGGCAATATGACCAGAGTGAATAGGGTCGAATCCTCCTGTAACTATTACATGAACGTTGCTCATAATTCTATGCTTAAAATTTTTTAGATGATAAATAATAAGTGTATAATTCTATTTTAACCACTTGGCAAATGAAAAGTAACCCTTTGTCTTGTCTCTAAGTAAATAAAAAGAATAAATATGAGCTATAAATATGATATTTGTATTGTAGGCGGATTAGGCCATATAGGCTTACCTTTGGGTATAGTTTTTGCATCCAAAGGTCTAAAAGTCTGCTTGCAAGACATAAATAAGGAATCTGCAGAAATCGTTTCTCGTGGAGAATTACCTTTTGTAGAATACGAAGCAGAACCTCTTCTTAAAGAAACTCTAAAAAATGGTAATTTATCTATCTCTTTAGATTCAAAATCTATTTCAGAGTCTAAAAACATAATAATTGCTATAGGCACGCCAGTAGATGAGTATATGAATTCGCGTACAAGGGAATTCTTAGAATTTATCACTTCCCTAAAAGAATTCTTAACCCCTGATCAACTAATTATTATAAGAAGCTCAGTTGCTCCGAATGCTTGTGAACAAATAAAGAGAACTCTAGGTGAAAATGAAAATTGGAAGCTATCTTATTGTCCTGAAAGGATAGTACAAGGTTATGCTATTAAAGAACTTAAGAAACTTCCTCAAATAGTTGCTGGCTTTAGTGATGAAGCGGTAAATGAGGCATCTGATCTTTTTGAGAAAATTAGCTCTTCTATTATAAAAACTACTATGCAAGAAGCTGAGTTGGCTAAATTATTTGCTAATTCTTGGAGATATATTCAGTTTGCAATTGCAAATCAGTTTTTTATGATATGTGAAGATCAAGGAGTGGAATACGATAGAGTAAGGAAAGCAATGGTTGAAGGTTATGAAAGAGCTTCACAACTACCTTCTGCTGGATTTGCTGCAGGTCCTTGTCTTCTGAAGGATACTATGCAAATTTCTAGCTTTTACCAAGGTGGCTTTCTTTTAGGTCATTCAGCAATGATGGTAAATGAAGGGCTGCCTAATTTTTTAGTCAATCAAATGAAGAATAAATATGATTTAAAAAATAGAAAAGTTGGGATATTGGGTATGGCCTTTAAAGCGGATGTTGATGATATAAGGGACTCTTTGTCCTTCAGACTATCAAAAATTTTGAAATTTAGTGGTGCTCAAGTATTTTGTTCTGATGAATTTGCTGATAATCCAGAATTCGTTACAAAAGAAGAAATCGTTGAAAAATGTGAAACAATAGTCATTGCGGCTCCGCATTCACAATATGCGGATTTAAAGTTTTTAAATTCAACTGATGTAATTGATATTTGGAAATCTAATCCTCAATAATTTTAAATAATTAGTTTATGAAAAAGAAATATTTGGTTACTGGAGGCTCAGGTTTTATAGGTAGTGCACTCGTAAGAAAATTACTTGATGAAGGTCACTCAGTGAGAGTTTTTGATAATAATTCAAGGGGAAACTTAAGAAGGCTGGATGATATTCTAGATAATATAGAGTTTATTGAAGGTGATATCAGAGATCTTGACCAGGTCAATAAAGCCTGTGCTGGAGTTGACTCTGTTTGTCACTTAGCTTTTGTTAATGGAACTAGATTCTTTTATGAACTTCCCGAGCTCGTCTTAGAGGTAGGTGTAAAAGGAATGATGAATGTGCTAGATGCTTGCATATCAAATAAAATCGAAGATTTAATATTGGCCTCAAGTTCCGAAGTCTACCAAAGCCCTGAAGAGGTTCCTACAAGTGAGAACGTTCCACTTATCGTTCCGGACCTTCTAAACCCAAGATATTCTTATGGAGGAGGGAAATTAATAAGCGAGCTATTAGCTATAAACTATGGAAGATCACATTTTGAAAGAGTAGTTATATTTAGACCTCATAATGTATTTGGTCCCGATATGGGCTGGGAACATGTAATACCAGAATTCCTATTGAAAATGGACGAATTAGTAAAAAATAACCTAGAAAGTAACCCCATTGATTTCAAAATTCAAGGAACGGGAAATGAAACAAGAGCATTTATTTTTATAGATGATTTCACAGATGGTTTAATGAGAGTTATAAATAAAGGGGAGCATTTAAATGTTTATCACATAGGTACTTCTAATGAAATAAAGCTTTCTGAACTTGCCGTTGAAATAAGTAAATTATTTGACACTAATATAAATGTCGTTCCTGGAAAATTAACTGAAGGTAGCACCTTAAGGAGATGTCCTGATATAAGTAAGCTAAGAAAGCTAGGCTTTAATCCTGACACCTCTTTGGCGGATGGTCTAGAGGTTTCTAAGAGTTGGTATATAAAAAATAAGAACCTGAAGCCTGAGAAATAATTATATATGCTACTTAAGGCCTCAATTTACTTAAGATCTATTGATCACAGTTCACATAATTTCCTAAAACTATCTTTAACTATACTTCTTATTCTCAGTGTATTAATTTTTTTAAGATACCCCTCATTCATTTTAGAGCCTAGGTTTTGGGGAGAGGAAAGAATTTACTTCGAAACTTTCCTTAATACAAATGCATGGTGGGAAGGATTTAATACCCTACAATATCCAGCTTATTATAATCTGCTTTCAAGATTTGCAGGCTTTCTATCATCTTTGGTAGCTATCGAATATGCCCCATTTATAACTACCTTTTTTGGATTCTTAGTCTTGATATGCCCTATATTGATAATCTTATTTACAGAAAGTAAGTATTGGAAAAACTTAGAACAGAAAATTATATTATCGTTATTTCTAATTTTTTCTTGCAGCACAGGAGAAATATGGCTCAATTCAACAAACCCTCATTTTATCTTTCCGGTTACAACTTTCTTAATTCTTTTAGATGAGAACTTAAATAATTTATTTAAAAGAATTTTCTACTACTTTTTATTAATTATTGGAATCTTAAGCGGACCCTTCACATTATTAATGTCTCCTTTTTTCCTATACAGATATTTAAAAAATAGAGAAAAGACTGTGCTCTTTTATTGTCTAATTTTCTTTATTTTTGGACTTCTTCACTTGATGTTCTTTTATATTTCCACACTTATGGGAACAGGTAATGAGAATCGAATGCTATCAGGGTCAATATCTGAGAATTTATCTCTAATGGGGAGATTAATTTACTTAATACAATTTAATATTATCTTTCCAATTTTTGGATACTTTTCATCATTCGTATTTAGAATATCAATGGATATTGCAAACCTAGGAGTTGAAAGTTCATATTATTACAATCTCCTAAATATTCTTCCAAATAACTTTGGAGATATTTTTATTATTTTGGTAAAAACATTAAACAAAGTCAGTTTCTTGATAAATGCTGTATTATTTTCAATATTAGGATTTATATTCTACAAGTTATTTAAATCTTCTAATCTTGAAGAAAAAGTCTACTTTCTTTTTTCTTTTATTTACTTAAGTATTTTGATAAGCCTCCTTTCCCTTGGAGGGCATGGTGGATTCAGGTACTCATATCTTACGAGTTTTATAATCCTTTTCTTCCTTTATCAAAAATTTATTATCTCTAAGCAGAGATTGCTTGGAGGAAATTTAGCTTCTATGCTAGTTATAGTTCCTATATTTATTGGAATAGCGGAATATTATCCAAGGGTTCTGAGCTTTTCTCCTTCAACATTTTTTTCCTCTACTGTAAAAGTTGAATGGCCATCTTGGAAAGATGAAATTAAAGAATGGGAAGTAAATGAAGAGTACAAACCTATTGTTTGGCCTTATATAAAGAATAAAGACCTAATTTGGCCAGAAAGAACAGCCATTTATAGAGTTAATTTAAACAATCATGATGATTGGGATATGCATGGGAATAATACTTTTATAGGATCCTTGCACAAACTGAAGGATATCAATAAAACTACAAAAACAAATGGGGATTTAAAATAAGTAAGATGAATATCTTAATATCGGGTGCTAATGGATTTATAGCCAGAAATTTGATTAAAGAGCTATCAGAAAAATTTAAAGGCAATAATATCTACTGCATTGGAAGAAACAAAAAGCTATCTATAGAAAATAAATTTAATAATCTAATTTTTATAAATCATGATCTATTAAATGAAGGGCTTCCAGAAGGTTTACCAAACCGTATAGACATAATTTACCATTTAGCAGCAATAAGTAAGACTTTTTTAAGAGATTCTAAGGCTAGAAATCAATTTATTGAAAACATAACTATTACTTCAAATATTATCGACATTGCAGATAAGCTTTCTACAAAGAAAATAATATTTAGTAGTAGTGTGTATGTATATTCTGGTACAGAGTCTAAGCCATTTTCAGAAAATATGATTCTTTCTCCAAATGAATATTTAGGGGCAAGTAAATTAGCTTCTGAACAGCTTCTTAAATCTTACAGTCTTTCATCTGCAGTAGATATTTACTCTTTACGCTTATTTACAGTATATGGTCCTGGTTCAAGAAAGAGTCAATTCATTCCGGAAGCAATAAGAAAGATCAAAGATCCTAAAATTGCAGCTAACTTTGGTAATCCTAATATAACAAGAGATTTTGTTTACATACTTGATGTAGTAAAAGCCTTTCTTCTTGCCTTAGATTCCAGCAAAAAAGGCTTTACTCCTATCAATATAGCTTCTGGGAAGGCCTTGAAAATATCTGAAGCTGTAAAAATAATAAAAGAAGTAGTTGGGGTAGAAAAAAGTATCGAATTTGAAGAAGCTAGTATCTCAAAACATCAAGGAGACTCCAATCATTCGGCAAATATAGACCTATCGGAAAAAGTTCTAGGTTGGAAACCAGAAACTAGCTTTAAAAATGGAATTAAAGAAACCATCGAGGACTATTCTTAATGGTAAATAAATTATTTAAAAAATAGTTAGCATATACTTGAAAGTGTATAATTCTTCGCTCGCAACAATTAGCTTTAAATAAAAGGAAATTTAAATGGATAAAAATCTAGAAAAATCTATAAAAGATGAGTTTTATAAAAGAAGAGAAGCCGAATCAAAAGACTTTGAAAGCAATGTAACAGTAGGATTTCCGGTCTATGATGAGCAAGAGGTTCTTGCAGCGTTAGATTGTTTACTAAATCTTAGACTCTCTCAAGGACCAATAGTTAAAGAGTTTGAAAAAGAAGCTGCCGATTACATGAATGTATCACATGCAGTTGCAGTAAACTCTGGTACATCAGCAAATATGCTAGCATTAGCTAGCCTAATGAATTTAGGTATGGTGAATCCTGGTGACGAAGTAATTGTACCAGCTGCAACTTTCTCCTCAGTCGTTTCCCCTATCTACCAATTAGGGCTTGTACCAGTTTATGTTGATATCGGTAAAACAGATTGGTTTATGGATGTTGATGAGGTTTCAAAATCTATTTCTGATAAAACAAAAGTAGTTATGCCTGTGTATAACCTTGGCTTCCCTGGTGAGATAGAAAAAATTGTAGATTTAGCTGATGAAAAACAATTGAAAATTCTTGAAGATTGTTGTGAAGCCCATGGTGGTGAAAGAATGGGGAAAAAACTTGGTGCGTACGGCGATGTCAGTGCCTTAAGTTTTTTCGTCGCTCATAATATAACAACTGGAGAAGGTGGTATGGTTTTTTCATCAAATGAAGAAATAGATAATGCCTTAAGAGAACTAAGAGAATTCGGTAGATTATTTGACAGCAAAAATAGATTCTATAATGACAACTTACTTTCAGATTATGATGTTCGATATGTAAGTAAGTCATCTGGCTATAATGTAAGAATGACAGATGTAGCCGCTTCAATGGGTAGAGTTCAACTTGCTAAACTTGATTCTTTAAATGAAAAAAGAAGAGAAGTGGTTGAAAAAATAGTAGAAATTATTAATGAAAAAGAATGGCTTTCTACAATAGTACCAAGGGAAGGAGATAAATCAGCGCATTATGGTGTACCAATTTTAATAGACTCCGAAGCGCCCTTCTCAAGAAAAGAAATATGCGTTTATCTTGAATCTAAAGGCATAGAAACTAGAGCAATGATGATGGGCTGCCTACCTGATCAACCTGCTTTTAGAGACTTAAATCATAGAATTCATGGTGATCTAGAATTTTCTAGGACATTAAGAGATAAAGCTTTCTTTATTGGGTGCCATCCTGCTCTAAACGATGGCCATATAAATCTCATAGATGAAAGCCTTAGAAGTTTTTACAAAAAAAACTAATCATTAAACCTGCATATGGCTACAAAGCTCTTATCTATTGTTATTCCTGTTTACAATGAAAAAACCAATATAGAACCGAGCGCTTTTAAATTATTAAATGAGTTTTCTGAATTCGAGAACTCACTAGAAATTCTTTTTGTAGATGACAACAGTCCAGATGGAACTGCAGATGAAGTGAATAGAATAAGTCAAAAATTCCCTCAAATTAGATTAGTCCAAAATGGCAAAAAAGAAGGGATAGGGGCAGCACACAAGGCTGGTTATAAGGCTTCGACAGGACAATATATATTATGCATAGATGCTGACCTTTCCCAATCACCTAAAGATCTATTAAAAATAAAGAATAAATTAGATGAAGGTTTTGACCTTGCAATAGGATCTAGGTATATGAATGAAGGCAAACAAATAGGTAAATCTCCTCTAAGAGATATAGGCAGCAGAGGTATGAATATAATTTGCAGATTCATCCTAGGTATAAAGCTTACTGACTGTACACATACTTTTAGGGGCTTTAAAAGAGAATTGTTTGAAGAATTTTCAGATATTATAAACTCTAAAGGACACCCATCTTTTCAAGTAGAATTTTCTTTCTTTATATCCAATAGCGGAAAGAAAATAACTGAAATACCTATCTATTTTAAAGAAAGAGAGGAAGGGGCCGGTGTATCTAAAATCTCAATAAAAAAGGAAGTTCCTCCATTTTTAAAAACAATCCTTAGATTATTAAAAATACGACTTATTGGCTAAATATGATTAATACGTTGAAGAGATATCTTCTATTATATTTTAGTAAACAATTTATTTATTTTATCTTAGCTGGTGCTTCTGCTGCTTCAATTAATTTCTTTTGCAGACTCCTGCTAAGAAATTATTTAGATATGGTGCTCTCTGCCATATTAGCCTACTCAGTAGCATTAATTATTGCATTCTTTTTATATAGAAGATTGGTCTTTCCCTTTTCTTCAACCCCTTTTAAGACCCAAAGTACTCGCTTCTTGGTCATACAGCTCAGTTGTATGCCTATAGTAATTTTTATATTCACTTTACTGGCAGGTCTGTTTTATAGTTTAGGCATGGATATTTATTCCGAACCATTGGCTCACGCTATTTCTATTGGTCTACCTGCGTTAATTACTTTTCTACTTTATAAATTATTTGTATTCTATAGGTAGTAGAAATTTATTTTAAGTATTCTTCATACCAAGCAAAAAAAGAGATTGCATTCCATAAAAGATTCGAATTATCTTCCTTTTGGGTTAGATGAGAATCAAAGGCTAGGTCAATATTCTTAAAATTGAATATAGAATCTAGATCACACCTCGAGCTATTTATAATATCTAAAGAATAATCTTTCAATTCATTTCTTAAGTAAGCACTAAGGGGTATATCAAAACCCTTCTTGGGTCTGTCAAGCAAATCTTTAGGTATATAATTATGAGCAATTTCTTTTAAAATATACTTCCCTGATCCATTTTTGTACTTATATTCAAATGGTAACTTCCAAGCATAAGATATAATTTCATGATCTAAAAAAGGAATTCTAGTTTCTAGACTTGCTGACATACCAGCTTGATCTACCTTTTTTAAAATGTCTCCTGGTAAGTAGTCTATAGTGTCTTGCATCATGGCTTTTTCAGCATAAGTCATCTCTCTATTCCATATATGATCCGAACTTAGAGGTATATTTGATTGTTTTTGTAAGAAATTATTACTAAAAGTTGAAAGTGTCTTATATAGTTCAGATTCATCCTTGAAATCAAAAATATTATTTAATTTACTAAACTTTTGTGGAAAGTTAGACACTAAACCTCCTAATAAAAAATTTGAAATATTTCTTGTTAAAAAATTATTAACAAGCCCTGAATTTTTAATTGATTTTCTTATTGGAAATGGGATCATTCCTAGAGAGTCAAAAACCTGTTGGCCTAAGAAATATCTTCCGTAACCACCAAAAATTTCATCACCACCATCGCCACTCAGAGATACCGTTACTTTAGATTTAGTTAAATCAGAAAGAAGTACAGTTGGAATTTGCGAAGAATCTGCAAAAGGTTCAGAGTAAATGGAAGGAAGTCTGTAAATAGTATCTATCAATTCTTTATCAGAAACATAAAGTTCTTGGTGGTCTGTACCGATATGGTTTGATATTTCCTTAGCTTCTTCAGCTTCATTGTGGACTGAAGAGTGGAAACCAATAGAAAAAGTTTTAATCTTATTAAGGGAATTCTTTTGCATTAAAGCAACGATTAAAGAAGAGTCATAACCTCCAGATAGAAATGCGCCAAGCGGAACATCAGAGATCATCCTTTCTTTAACTTTGATATCTAATAAAGCATCTAACTCTTCTTTTGCTTGCTCATAGTTACTTATTGGATATTTTAAAGAATTATCAACGGTTTCTATGAAACTCCAATATGAATAGGTGGACATATCTACCACTTTGTTTTCATTTAATTTAAAGCTAAGTACAGTCCCGGGTATTACTTTCTGTACTTCTTTAAAAACTGAAGCTCCCTCTGGAAAATAAGACTTAGTAATAAAAAAGTTAATATTATCTATATCTAAATTAAGTTTACCTTTTAATAGATTGATCAGTGGCTTTAGCTCAGAACTGAAGCTAAGTTCTTGATTGATTAAAGAGTAATAAAGAGGTTTTTCTCCTAATCTATCTCTACATAAATGAACTATATTTTCTTGTTTGTCATACAAAGAAAACCCGAACATTCCTTGTACCTTTTTTAATGCTTTATTTAAGCCATAATTTTCAATCAAGCAAAGAAATACCTCGGTATCAGATGTGCCTTTGAAAGTGATATTGAATTCTTCTATTAATTTTCTTTTTAAGATAGGAAAATTATATATCTCGCCATTAAAGACAATTACATACCTTCCAGAAGAGGATTTCATTGGCTGATCTCCATTTTGAGAAAGGTCTATAATGGATAACCTTCTGAAGCCTAAAGCAAACCCATCATCATTATATATCCCGTCTGAATCAGGGCCTCTGTGGATAATTGCTTCATTCATTAAAGATATCTTTCGCCTTAATTCATCTGGTGAAAGAGCGTTGGAAAAAATACCATTAATACCACACATCTTTAATTTTCTAATGCCTGAATGTATTGGTTAGCTATATTCTCTATATTATATCTTCCTTGAATATCTGCTGTTATTTCTGACGAATTAAAAGAACTACGATTCATCTGCATATGAACAATTTGCTTAGTGAGATCAGCAGCATTTTCATTTTCAAAAGTTAATCCATTTATTCCTTTAATTACGATCTCTTCATTAGCCCCGGGACACCTTGAAACAATACTTGGTAAACCAAGAGATAAGGCCTCTATTAGCGAATTTGGGAAACCTTCATATCTTGAAGGCAAAATATAAGCATCCATTTGTTTAATTAAAGGATAAGGATTCTCTTGATTTCCCATCAAGTACACGCACTCATTTAATCTGTTTTCTTCTAAACCTACTTTAAACTTATTGAAGGCTTCATCTCCATACACATCACTTCCACATATATAAAACCTCATACTATTAATTCTATCTTTAGGAATGATGCTAATCGCATCAAGAAGCACATCATAGGCTTTCTGATACTTAAATGACCCTAATAAGATAAAGTTAAAATAATCTGTATCAATTTCTACTAGACTTTCTTGTTTTGATTTTAAAGAAACCTCCAAAAAATCTATACCATTATTAATCACTATAAACTTAGTAGAATCTCGTAATCGTAGAACCTTAAGAGCATCCTGTTTCATGGAATTAGATTGAAAGACTACTAAATCTGACAATTTAAATATTATCTTCTGCTTCAATTTTTTTAAGTAAGATTTTATGCCTTGATTTTTAATCTCAGCACTTAGAGTATTTCCTAGTCTGGAAACTAAGAAGAAATTTATAAATAGTAGCTTACATAAAGCACTTGGAGCTGTTGAATTAACTGTTGCTAGAACTGTAACCATTCCATTGTAATTTAATTTTCTTATATTTTTATAAATAGCCCAAGTTCTAAAAAAAATATTTTTTGAAGGTTTTGTTGTTAAGGATTCATAAGCTTCTAAGTCTTCGACATAAAAAGTTTTGTTAGGACAAGATATATTCTTAAAAAGTCTCTTAAAGAAGTTCTGAGCTCCCCCTATTTCGTTATTAGGAATAATTAGTAAAAGGTTTTTTTCTTGAATCATCTTTAAGATTTCATGACTATTTCTATTTACTCAAGATTTATAATAACTAACATACCAATCTAAGAACTGCTTAACTCCGTCTTTGACAGAAACTTGAGGATTATAATTAAACTCTCTTCTTAGTTTAGAGGTATCACAAAAAGTATTTGCTACGTCACCAGCCTGCAGAGGAACAAACTCCTTCTTAATCTCTTTTCCAAAATACTCCTCAATAATTTCAATAAATTCCATTAATTGAACTTTCTGCCCCCTTCCTATATTTAGTATCTGCCAAGGAGCCTCACTTTGAGAAGGACTTATCTTTGCTGACTTATCCTTTTGAGGAGGCAAAGTAATGATGCTGTTTATTCCAGCAACAATATCATCTACATAAGTAAAATCTCTGGAATGCTCTCCATAATTATTTACTCTTATGGTTTCATTCTCAATGGCTGCCTTCGTAAATATAAATAAAGCCATATCCGGCCTCCCCCAAGGGCCATAAACTGTAAAGAATCTTAAACCAGTAGTAGGTAATTCATATAGGTAAGAATAAGAATGAGCCATAAGCTCATTACTTTTCTTTGAAGCAGCATAAATACTTAGCGGATGATCAACATTGTGATCTTCATTGAAAGGTATCTTTTTATTAAGACCATATACTGAGCTTGAAGACGCATAAAGTAGATGTTCAACAGCCTGCCTTTTACCTAATTCTAAAATATTAAGGAAACCATTTACATTTGAAGATATATATTCATGAGGATTGACCAAAGAATATTGAACACCTGCCTGAGCAGCAAGGTTGATAACTATGTCAAAGGAGAAGTCGTCGTCTAAACTAATCATTTTTGAGTTATCAGAGATATCTAACTCTATAAATTCAAATTTATTAAGCTTCTGAAGCTCGGAAAGCCTATCTAATTTTAATTGTTTATCATAATAGCTATTTAAGTTATCTATACCAACTACCCTATAACCTTCCAAATCTAGTTTTTTTGCAAGATGAAACCCTATGAATCCTGCAACACCAGTTAAACAGACAGTTTTCATAATTTAAAATCTACTTTTTCTTTAGGGAAGGTTTCTTTCAAATCATAAAACAAAACAGCATTAGACCCCAAGGCTTTAATTGTTTTATATCCTAGCTGTTTAAATTCATTATGAGGTACAGCTATTAATATTGAATCATATCTCTTATTTTTTGAAGGAATTTTGGCTAATACTGACTTTTTAGGATAATGCTTTAATACTTCAGAGTGTTCAGCTTGAGGATCAAAAACATCTACTTTTAATGATTTAGAGGTAAGATCATCATAAATTTCTTTAACTTTAGAATTTCTCATGTCAGGGCAATCTTCTTTAAAAGTCAGTCCTAATATCAAAATATGAGCGTCCTTATATTTGATTTTTTTCTTTTTTAGATCATCTAGTAAGTTTTTAGAAATATAATGCGGTATGGATTCATTTGTTTGCCTTCCAGATAATATCATTTTTGGTTCAAATCCAACTTTTTTTGCTTTGTAAGTCAAATAATAAGGGTCTACCCCAATACAGTGTCCGCCCACTAAACCAGGCCTAAAATCAAGAAAGTTCCATTTTGTTGCTGCAGCATCTATGACTTCATTGGTATCAATATCAAGTCTTTTGAACAAAAGGGATAATTCGTTTACTAAAGCTATATTTATATCTCTTTGAGTGTTTTCTATCACTTTCGCAGCTTCTGCAACTTTGATAGATTTTACGGGATATGTTCCCGCCTTAATTATTGATTTGTATATACCGTCAACAACTTTTAAAGCTTCTGCATTAGAGCCGCTTGTTATTTTCTTAATGTCGGTTAATTTTCTCTTGTTGTCACCAGGATTAATTCTTTCAGGACTATAACCAACGAAAAAGTCTGTATTGAGATATAAACCAGATTCTTTTTCTAAAAGGGGAACACAAAATTCTTCTGTAAGTCCAGGATATACAGTAGATTCAAATATGACTAAATCATTCTTTTTAAGGATCTTCCCAATATTTATACATGCATTCTTCAAAGGCATAAGATCGGGTTCACGTTTTTTATTTATCGGAGTAGGAACTGTCAGTATATAAACATTTTCTTCTTCAATTTTCTTTTGATCATGAGTAAGACATGCCTTCAAGTCTCTTAAGTCTTTTGAACTTACTTCATTAGTAATATCTTTTAATTTTTTTAGCTGTGATATTCTATTTTTAGATAGATCAAACCCCTTCACACTATATTTCTTTGAAAGTTCTACTAATAAAGGTAGGCCGACATAACCTAAACCTATGACTGCGATTCTCTTATTCTTTAACATCTAAGTTTTTTATACTCATTTGATCGTTTGAGTGAATAGCTTTGAAAATATTTTGAAGATTAAGCTTCAAGTAATTTAAATTATACTCGAATCATCAAACTTCTTTAAGGATTAGTATAATTAATCAGTTTGTTCCAAACTTCCCCTGTTTGTAATGAAACTATTTCGGCAGAAAAATCTTTTTCTACCATCTTTCTTCCTTTTATTCCCATAGATCTCCTTAAATCTTTATTCATAATCAATTTAGATAAAGATTGAGCTAAAAGAACTGAATCTTTAAGTGGAACCAGATAGCCGTTTATGCCATCTTGCACTATCTCTCTACAACCAGGGGCATCTGTAGTAACTATAGGACGACCACAACTGGCTCCTTCCAATAGGGCTTTAGGAAGACCTTCTCTATAAGAAGGTAAACAAACTACGGAACATCCTTGAAAGTGTTTTACCATATCTTCCTTAAATCCTAGAATGTCAACAATACCCTCTTTTTTCCAGTTATTTATTTGCTCTTCTGAAATACATTCGGGATTATGTGGGTCAGTTTCTCCAAGTATTGAGAACTTAGCCTTTACTCCTTTTACTTTTAGTATTCTTGCTGCTTCAACAAATTCTCCTATGCCTTTATCCCATAGCAACCTAGCGGGTAATATCACTTCGGGTAAAGAAGAAATATCTTCTGTAAAAGAAAATTGATTTATGTCCACACCAGCACCCTTAATTAGGTCTACTTTTTCTTCTTTAATTACTCCCAGATCTGTAAGTATCTTTAAATCATCAATATTTTGAATAATCAAACGAGATCTTTTTCCACTGAAAGAAAATTTTAGAAGAAGAACAATAAAAGGTCTTAAAATCCTAGCTAGAAATTTTTGAGAACTGAATATAAAGCCTAGACCTCCTAATGCAAATACTTTTGATTTAGAGAAAACAAGTTTACTTGCAAAAGAAGAGTATATTACTGGTTTTAAAGCAACAGCATGAATTAAATCGGGCGAAAACCGCAATAAGGTCTTAACAACTTCAAAAAATGCTCTAAATTCAAAAAATAAGTTAAATGAACCTCTTTCTAATGACCAATCAAATACCTTGATACCCTCATTTATTAAAAATTCTTTGTACCTAGAATTTTTACATATAAGTCCTACCTCATATCCAAGCTCCAATGCATGCTTAGCTAAATGCAATCTGTGAGAAATAAAATATCTATCTTCTACAACAACAAAAAGAATTTTTCTTGATTTACTATTCATAAAATATTTTTATTTTATCGACAGAAGGTAAAACTTTTGAGAATCATGAATAATTGATTTTATTTCTGTATCTAGTTTGCATTTATTTGTAAGTCGATCTTTGAGTGAATTTACATAATTATAAGCAAGATCTATATCCTTAAGGCCATTATTGGCAATATACGAATGAAGGCTTAAAGGTATTATTGCTAGCGATGTACTGCCCTGTACATAACCATCATAAATTTGATTACAAATTTCTTTTGGATCTTGAAGGTTTATTTGATTTGAAGCTACTCCTTTTTGATTTTTACTGAAAAACTTACTATCTAAAGATTTTTGAAAATATTGATATGAAACTCTGGTTAAAGGATTATTTAGATCAAACTTTCTTGTATTTAAAACTCTAATTTTTCTTTGATTTTCTGTCATTTTAAAAGGTAATTTGTTTTCTTGATCAATGAACAAATATCTTGAATCTCCATATCGGTAATCTGACCAAGCAAGAAAAATATCCTTGGAGGCGAAAGAGCCTGCCGGATATAAGACTATATTGTCATATTGATTGATATAAAGAGAGTAGAGGTTAGAAAAGCTTGTATCTAAGTTTTGAGCTCTTTTATCTGATAGGTAGTTAAAATTAAATTTTATAGAAAGAATTAATAAAAATACTATGAAAAAGACATGTAAATTAAATCTAGAATTAAAAACCTTCTTAGGTAAAGGTAAACCAATAACAAGAATTAACATTCCCAACAGAGGAATGTAATTCCTTAATGAATAAGAAAAGGATAAATAGTCATCTGCACTCCACGCTTTAATGCACATGGTTATTAAGAGAAATAAGAGAAATGATATACAAACGGTTTTATATATATTTTTATAATTAAAGTTATAAACCCTCTTTAATTTTGTTACAAGATATATTAAAACTCCTAAAAATAAACTGATTAAAAATAAACTTATATATAAATTAGAAAATATAAACTCAAAATCTGCATAAGAGTAATTATGATGTGTTAAGAAGAATGGAATAAACGGTAGAACTGGCCATGTAAAAATAGAAAAGCTTAAGGAAGTGACTACTAAAGAAAGAAATAATTTTCTTAAGAATTTCTCTTGCCCAATTTCACTTAATAATAAAGAGATATAGAAAGGTATGCCTAAGACTATTGCAGGAAATTTGATAGCCACAGCAAGTCCTAAAAAAATACTAAACAATAAAAGATAGAGCTTAGAGCCCTCATCTAGTTTATAACCCAATGCTACAACTAAAATGCTTACGCCAAAAAGTATCCCATTAGGAGACAGATGATCTACTAGGACAAACCCTGCAGGAAATAAAATTAACAAAGATAAAATAAGAAAGAAAATAGAAAGTTCATGTCTCAAAATTATTCTTGACCCGATGTATATCATTAAAAAATTAATGCTAATTAATAAAAATCTTGATGAAGCAATAATTTCTTCTACCGTATAAATATCTCTAAAAAGAACTAACATAGATTTACACAAGAGAACTATCGGTATTCCGGGATGAAGAAAATCCATCGAGTGACCATTAATAAAACTACTAACTATATTTGCAAAATAGTCAGGTTCTCCGTCATATGCAGATTCGCCTGAGAATCCACCAGCTAAAAAATATGGATATGGATAAATAAATGACAGAAAATAGGCAATTATTATAGTGAATAAGATTACTAAAGAGACTTCCTGAATATTAAATTTAGTTCTGTAATTCATTTTTGCTAATTCAATAAAATTTATACAGAATCCAATCGATCTTTCTTTAGTCTGTAAATATATCTAAAAGTTCTTTTAACAAGATTCCATCTATTGACGAGGGAACCTCCACCCCCTTTAGCTACACCAAATTCTCTTTTTTTAAAATGCACAGGAAATGAAATAATTTCATAGTTATTTATTTTAGCTTCATAAAGTGCAAATAGATCTAAAGAAAAATCTTTAGGCGAACGGTCTTTTAAGAATTTATCATAAAAAGATCTATGGAAAATCTTTGGTTGAGCATTTATATCATTCAGTCTGACTTTTAAAAGAAAAGAAACAATTACTTGCATTCCATAAGTTAATAGTAAGTCGAAAAAAGGTCTGTATTTTCTTTTACCTTTTATGAATTGCTTACCCCCACCAGCATGAGAACCAATGATTTCTAAACCTCTGATAACATCATTTGGATCAGTCTGTAAATCTGCATGGGTCCAGCATAAATATTCATATCTAGCTTTTTTAAGGCCTTCTAAAATATCATTACCGTACCCTTTCTGGCTTTCCATTAGAATAAGTGAAAATATATCTTTATCTAAATTTCTAAACTCTTCAATTAATAATAAATTCGTATCATCACTCGAACATCCATCAACGATTATTACTTCAATATTATATTTGCTAGTAAAGAAAACCTCTTTAAGCTCCTTAAGAAGTAAAAGGATATTTTCTGCTTCATTAAAACAGGGAATTACTACTGATAAACCTATCTTTCTTTGGTCCATTCTTCATTATTATGAAAATTAGTCCAATAAGAGATTGTATTTTCATAGTTTTCGTAATCTAAAGGAGTGCCCCAACAGATGTATTTAACATCAAAAAAACTAACTTTTTTTTTGTCTTCAATATAATATTGAAGAACTTTATCAACGTAATATTTTCCATCTAAAGTATCCTCAGACTTGATCATACCTTCAAGATAACTTAAAAAGGTTTTGGCACTTTTAAACCAGAACATGCCTGTAGTGGCGTGATCGTTCATTGGGTTTGCGCTTACAGTTTTTTTTAAAGAAATTTTGCTTAAATATTTACCATCATCTTTTAGCTTAGCCCAACTATGCGCTTCTGGGTTTTGAGCTATGTTTTCATCATTACTATGACTAATCATTAACGCGTCCGATTCAAGCTTTGCTTTCTCAAAGGCTTCTAAATCTATATCTATTCC
>MDSV01145543.1_pt1 | contig 35052 bp, 34 predicted proteins | sample 810851 | NCBI WGS metagenome assembly MDSV01 (sample SAMN05326640, study PRJNA326480) | marine metagenome | isolation source: seawater | place: Atlantic Ocean: North East | collected 2012 | reverse complement strand
CCCCTCGACTTGCATGTGTTAAGCCTGCCGCTAGCGTTCATCCTGAGCCAGGATCAAACTCTTCGTTGTAGTTTTTTAATAATATTAACGAACCAACAACTAATTGACTTTGGTCTCAAAATGGTTTCTAATTCGCTTCGTATCAATTGATACGCGCTGTCATTCTTTATTCTAAATCTCAATGAACTTATCGCTTAAAAAAAAATATAGATTTATCGATTTTCCTTGTAGCGGCTGCAAATATAAAACCCTTTTTCTTCTACACAATACCTTTTTTGTCTTTTTTTAAAATATTTTAAAAGGCTGAAAAAAAAAAAAAATCAACCATTAACTATTATTCAAAAAGGGTTTAAGGCTTTTGTTGAGAGATGGATTTTGGTTTGTTTTCATTCCAAAATTGGTACAAACTATCCAAATCATAATCCAATGCAGTACCTTGCAGCTCCAATCGATCCACCGAAAAAGCCCTTTGTAATATGTCTTCGATCATATAATCCTCGTATACCGACTCAGGAGCATAAGTTTCTTTTAAAGAGAGTTTGAAGAGTGATGCAGTGGTTTGGTATATAAATGCCCGCCACCCATTGCGCAGATCCTTTAATAGTTGATGAGTGGTTTCTCCTGTTTGGCGATGCACCAATTTGATCAATATACGCCCCTGTGAGCGTGAAAGCTTTTCAAGTTCCTTTTCAAATTCATTGTATATAAAGTGCTCTAAGCGTTTGAGGTATTCTCTTCTTTTTCTTTTGGATCTAATTTGCTCTAAACGCCCCGTAAGGACATTCAATCGATCTGCCGCCATTTTTGCATAGGGATAGACCTTATAAGTACGTTCTCTGAGAATGACATATCGTTTGGCCTCATCGTAATTGTAAAATCGTAAAGGTTGAAACAAAACTACTTCCTTGAGTTCTATACTAGAATTGATGATGGTATCTCCTTTTACTACAAAATAGTCTTCCGGAGGTGATGGTGAACTTTGGGTTTGTGCATTTCCCCATAAAATAACCAAAAAAGCAGTCATTAATGCGAGTTTTTTCATGTTTTACAAATTTAGGAATAAAAGCAGGGATAATCATTTTGATTGGGGACTTATGCTTATTTTAGCTTTTCTATTTTCAAAAATTAAAAAATGAAACTCTTGAATAAAAAATCCATGTCTTTTTTGGAGGCCTACCTAAACAATCCCTCCCCAACCGGTTACGAATGGGAAGGGCAAAAAATATGGATGGATTACCTTCGATCCTACGTAGATCATTTTATCACAGACACCTACGGCACAGCAGTGGGTGTTATCAATCCTAATGCTCAATATAAGGTTGTCATTGAAGGACATTCAGACGAGATTTCATGGTATGTCAATTTCATTACCGATAAGGGCTTAATTTATGTTGTTCGCAACGGTGGTAGTGATCACCAAATTGCACCCTCCAAATGGGTAAACATTCACACCAAAAAGGGAATCGTTAAAGGCGTATTTGGATGGCCAGCCATTCATACTAGAAAAAGTGGCAAAGAAGAGACTCCAAAATTGAATAATATTTTTGTTGATGTAGGAGCCAAAGATAAAAAGGAAGTTGAAAAGATGGGTGTACATGTAGGATGTGTCATTACTTATCCCGATAGTTTTCAGATCATAAACAAAAATAAATTTGTCTGTCGTGCCATCGATAACCGCGTTGGAGGTTTTATGATAGCGGAAGTAGGTCGTTTGATACACGAAAACAAAGTAAAACTACCTTTTGGACTTTATATTACCAATGCCGTTCAAGAGGAAGTAGGACTTCATGGTGCTGAGATGATCACCAATACCCTAAAACCCGATGTGGCGATTGTAACGGATGTTTGTCATGACACTAGCACTCCAATGATCAACCAAAAGGAACAAGGTTATATCGAAATGGGTAAAGGTCCAGTGGTGTCGTATGCTCCTGCAGTACAAAATAAATTAAGAGAACAAATTATTGAAACAGCAAATACCAAAAAAATTCCATTCCAACGCCTGGCTTCTTCCAGATATACCGGAACAGATACTGACGCTTTTGCTTACAGTAATGGTGGTGTCGCATCGGCTTTGATTTCCTTACCTTTAAGATACATGCATACTACAGTAGAGATGGTACATCAAGAGGATGTGATAAATGTTATCAGTTTGATATACGAAACCTTGCAAACCATTGAGCCTAAAAAGGGGTTTAGCTACTTTGATTAATGTTGAAAATCATAAATTTGATAAGCTTAAAAAGACTGCGTTTTTATAATAAGCAAATGGTAAATAACTTTAATGTTATTCGTATTAACAAAGATAAATTATTTAAAAAATTGAACTTATATTCTATCACTAATTTGGGATGGGTTTTTTAAACTCATATTCCCTTTCAACTCTTGCAATCCTGATCTTATATTCTTTGTAAAAATCTTTTTTTCCTTTTTCTATGGCCCATTGGTGTTCTGTTTTTTTCCTCCATAACTCTATTGAATCCAAATCCTTCCAATAGCTAATCGATATCCCATAATCATTCCTTACACTATCCTCTCCTAAAAAACCTTCTAACTTCTCAGCTTGCTCCCTTAGCCTATCGTTCATTCTAAAATATTCCGGATCGGGTTGATCGAGAATAGAGGTGAAAATTACTGCATAATAAGGAGTGTTTTGAATATTGGTAATCATATCTAATAATTTAATTAGCAAATTATTGCTGACTGATAAATGGAGTTGAACTTTATATCTTTCCCTAAAAGTAAAAAAAGAAAATTATTTATTAATCAAAGTATTATTGATCCGCTGAACCAATCCTGGCCCTTCATAAACAAATCCAGTATATAGTTGAATCAAATCTGCACCTGCATTAAGTTTCTCAAGCGCGTCCTCAGGGCTATGAATCCCTCCCACTCCTATTATTGGGAAAGCTTTTCGGCTCTTTTTGGATAGAAAACTAATCACTTCAGTACTTCGTTTTGTTAGTGGTTTCCCACTTAAGCCTCCGCTTTCACTCTTGTTGTTAGATTTTAATCCTTCTCGGCTAAGCGAGGTATTTGTAGCAATGACCCCAGAGGTTTCGGTTGTTTTGACAATTTCGATAATGTCTAGTAATTGTTCATCCGACAGGTCAGGAGCAATTTTCAGAAGGATGGGTTTGGGCTTTTCCTTTGATTTATTAAGGTTTTGCAAGCTGTTTAACAAATCGGTAAGCGGCTTTTTTTCTTGTAGTGCCCTCAGGTCAGGTGTGTTGGGAGAACTTACATTTACTACAAAATAATCCACATAGGGGTAAAGTGCATTAAAGCAAAGGATATAATCTTCTACCGCATTTTTATTGGGGGTGATTTTATTTTTACCAATGTTACCTCCAATTATGATGTTTTTGTTTTTTTGGAGTCGAGGAATGGCTGCTTCTAAACCTTGATTGTTAAACCCCATTCTATTAATCAATGCCTCATCCTGTGGCAGTCTAAACAAGCGTTTTTTGGGTTTGCCTGGCTGGGGTTTTGGGGTTAGGGTTCCAATCTCAATAAATCCAAATCCAAAATTGGAAAGCTCTCTGTAAAGCCTTGCGTCCTTGTCAAAACCTGCTGCCAAGCCTACAGGGTTTTTAAATGTAATCCCAAAGAGTTTTCTCTCGAGTTTAGTATGTTTAACCTGGTAAAGGCTTCGAATCAAAAAAGGGACACCTGGAAGCCTATTTATCCTTCGAATCAATTCAAATACAAAATAATGTACCCACTCGGGGTCACCGAGAAATAGTATCGGTTTAATCAGATGGCGGTACATAAACAAATTTAAAAAATCCCGCTGCAGCGGGATTGAATTATTATTTAGTAGGGTTGAGTTTTTGACTCATCTCCAACGAAAGGGCAGATCGCTCTATTTTTAATTTTCCTGCCATAGTCTCAATGACACATGTATTGTCTTTTTCATTAACTTCCATTACTTTGGCATGAATACCACTTTTAGTGATAACCCGATCACCTTTGGTCAGGTTTTTGATAAAGTTCTTTTCTTTCTTTTGTCTCCGCTGCTGAGGCAAGATTATAAAGAATAAAAAAACCACAAGCATTAAAAGTAAAAAAGGCATTTGGCCGGAAAATCCCTCCATAGGTTAAATTTAATTAATTACTATTTTGCTCACGAGCTTTGGCAGCATCATCACGTTGTTTCTGTTTAACTGGGTCGGGAGACACCATGGCCTTAATCCTTAAAGTTTCACGCCCACTGGAAGTATTAGCATTGATAGTAACAGATTTTTGTTGCATGTTAGGCTTATTACTGGAATCGAAACTAACCAGAATCTCCCCGGTTCCACCAGGAGCTATAGGTGTGTTTTTGGGATAATTGGGAACAGTACACCCACAACTTCCTCGAGCGTCTACAATAATTAAATCTGCTTTACCTGTATTGGTAAAGGTAAATGTAGTTTGAACAGTTTCGCCTTCTTTGATAGTCCCAAAGTCGTGTAAAGTTTTATTAAACGACATTGTTGTAGTAGCATTAGGGGTTTCAGAGGCATTCAAAGATGCTTTCTCTGGGTCTACTTTTTTAGAGGCACTTTCGTTACAGGCTGTAGCACATAACATCACAGTACAAGCGAAAATCCAGGTTATTCTTTTCATTATTTTTTTTTAATAGTTTATGATTACCAAATTTAGCAAAAAAACATTAAATCAATCCCCTTCCACTTTTATTTAATCTACCAGAATCTTGAAAATCTTTGATCGTTTTATCCAAGATTCCATTAATAAAAATATTACTTTTTGGTGTAGAGTAATCTTTGGATATTTCAATGTATTCATTCATGGTAACCTTAGGAGGGATAGAGGGAAAGAAAAGTAATTCGGCTATGGCCATCTTAATCATAATGGCGTCCAAAAGTGCAATCCTGTCACTGTCCCAGTTTGGTGTTCTTCCTACTATTTCCTCTTGTAAGGTGTCGTTATTCTCCACAACCTTTTCCAATAGTTCAATGGCAAATTGAGGATCCTCTTCGCCGAAGTTCATTTCTGAGAAATAAAGACTATTAATGTCTTGAGGGTCTACTTTATGGAGGATTTTTAATAGGAAAGTATTGACCACGGGCAGATCATCAATCCAAGTCAGTTCTTTATCTTCAATGTAATCGTAAAAATTGTCAGAGGGAGCAACAATTTCTTTAAAAAAAAAGGTGATGATTTCTCTATCCTCATCTAATGAAGGGGATTCTTTCTGAGCATATGCTTGAAATTTTTCGCTCTCCATTAGTGCTTTAAAATTAGATTTGACATAATCAAAATCCAACTCCCAAAATTTGATTTTTCTTTTTTTGATGTAGTTGATTAATGTTGGGTGATTGGCGATGAATTGCAAAATTTTGTTCCCTGCCAGAGGAGCAGAATTGAATGGAGTCGAGATGCTCCTTAAACCTTTTTGTAAATCTGTTTGATCAAGGGCATGTTCGTAAATCGATTTAAGAAAAGCCAAAAGCGCCAGATACAGAGAAAAAGTATTGAGATAGCTCTTTTTGAAAAAATTGACTTCATTTGCCAAATTGCCCTCCCTATTTTGCAAAAAGGAATACAAAGACTGCATTACTTTGATACGCAGATGTCTTCGGGTTAGCATTATAAATAACCAATATTTGCCTCAAAAATAGGACTTTAGTTTTAATTATAATGAACTAAAAAAGCTTTTTGAATTTGAGAACAAAAGCATTTGATTAACTTTGAATTTTTATCAAATGAACCATAGCGAAATGGATGAATGAGAGCTCTTAAATATCTCAATAAATACCTAAAAAAATACTTCTTAAAACTCCTGCTGGGAGTTCTAATTACAGTCATTTCTAGAGTTTTTTCATTATTCGCCCCTCGTCTGATTGGAGAATCACTCACAGCAGTTGAAAATTATCTGGTTAGTCATCAAGGAGACTTGGCAACTCTCAAATCTTTCCTGCTTAACAATATCTTGATAATTATAGGAGCAACATTACTCTCCGGTTTTTTTACCTTTCTTATGCGTCAAACGATCATTAATGTGTCCCGACACATTGAATTCGATCTTAAAAATGAGATTTTTTCTCATTACCAAAGGTTAACCCAGCGTTTTTATAAAAACAATCGTACCGGCGACCTGATGAGCAGAATTAGTGAAGATGTGAGTAAGGTCAGAATGTATGTAGGTCCTGCAATCATGTACAGCATCAATACGGTAAGCCTGTTTTTTTGTGTAATCACTATTATGTTTAGCATTGCCCCCAAATTATCGGTTTATACCCTTATTCCCCTTCCCCTTTTGTCATTCACAATATATAAACTAAGCAGGGTGATCAATGCGAAAAGCACTCTGGTACAGGAAATATTATCAAAGTTATCATCCTTTGCCCAAGAGACATTTAGCGGAATTTCAGTCATAAAATCCTATAGATTAGAGAACATCACCCACAAAAAATTTAAGGCTTTAGCTCTTGAGAGTAGAGAGAAGAACATGAACTTGGTCAAAATACAGGCCTGGTTTTTCCCATTGATGCTCCTTTTGATCGGCTTGAGCAACCTAATTGTGATTTTCATTGGTGGGCAACAATACATTAATGGTACAATTGAAATCGGAGTACTGGCAGAATTTATTATTTACATCAACATGCTAACCTGGCCAGTAGCTGTAGTGGGTTGGGTAACCTCTATCGTCCAACAAGCGGAAGCCTCCCAAAATAGAATCAATGCTTTTTTGAATGAACCCATCGAAATTCAAGATGGACTAGGAGTAGATATTTCTATTCAAGGAGAAATCAGATTTGAAAACGTATTATTGGTTTACCCTGAAACGCAAATTAAGGCCTTGGATCACATAAGTTTAAAAGTTAAAAGTGGAGAATCTCTGGGCATAATCGGAAAGGTAGGCTCTGGGAAATCATCTATCCTACATCTAATCAATCGTCTTTATGATCCTGATTCAGGGAAAGTTTTATTGGATGGACATGATATTAGGACCTTTAAGTTGCAAAAATTGAGGAGTCACATTGGAAATGTTCCCCAAAATGCATTTTTATTTTCTCAAAGTATTGAGGAGAATATAAGATTGGGCAAAGAAGGAGCCACTCTAGAAGAGATCATTGAAGCTTCCAAAAAATCAGCCATACACAAAAGCATCAAAAAATTTAAAAATGCTTATAAAACCCTATTGGGCGAAAGAGGACTTACCTTGTCAGGGGGGCAAATACAAAGAATATCTATTGCAAGGGCGTTAATCAAAGACCCTAAAATACTGCTTTTCGACGACTGTCTTTCTGCAGTAGACATGGATACCGAGGAAAAAATTCTAAAAAATCTAAAGGATTTTTGTAAAAACAAAACCACAGTAATTGTAAGCCATCGTATTTCCTCAGTCAAAGACTCGGACCATATTATTGTTTTGGATCAAGGTAAAATTATTGAGGAAGGGAAGCATCAAAAACTAATCGACCTCAAAGGGTTCTATTTCGACCTTTTCAACAAACAACAGAACGAAAAAGAATTTTAATTTGTTTTGTTTCATTTTTTTTAAGATTTTTGAATTGATAACTAAGTTAATTTAAACAAAAGTTCAATGGACAACAACAATGAAAAGGATCAGGAAGAGATATTTTCCAAAGTCCTGAGGGCGGGGAGAAGAACTTATTTTTTCGACGTTCGTGAGACCAAGGCAAGTGATTACTACTTGACCATTACGGAAAGTAAAAAGTTTACTAATGATGATGGAACGTTCCACTACAAAAAACACAAAATTTATCTTTACAAAGAGGATTTTAAAGACTTCAGTTCAATTTTATCTGAAATGGTTGATTTCATTATTAAAGAAAGAGGAGAGGAAGTCATCAGTGAAAGGCATCAAAAAAATTACGATAAAGAAAAAAAAATTGACTCAGCAGGAGTTTTAGGGAAAAACTTCACCGATCTTAATTTTGAAGACATATAGTCCGAATTCATACTAATTTTGAATGACCTATTTGTTTTGCAGGCTAAAGATTTTAATTAGAAAAGCAAAAAAACCAAATGGCTAGAAATGAATCCTTTATGCTCCCATTAAATACTAAAGCTCATGACTTTTCTCTTCCAAACACTGTTGATCAAAGTATAATTTCGTTGGACCAAGTTAAAGGAGTATCGGGTACATTGATTATTTTTATGTGTAACCATTGTCCTTATGTATTGCATCTAATTGACAAAATGGTAGAGATAAGCCGTGAAATTAAAGAAAGTGGTATTAACACCGTAGCAATATCAAGTAATGATGTAGAAAATTACCCTGATGATCGACCTGAGCTCATGAAAAAGTTGGCTTTAGAAAAATCATTTAACTTCCCCTATCTATATGACCAAACCCAGGAAGTTGCCTTGGCCTATAAAGCCACTTGTACTCCTGATTTTTATCTTTTTGATTACGATTTAAAGCTTGTTTATCGAGGTCGTTTCGACAATGCTCGTCCCAAAAACAACAATCCCATTACAGGGCATGATTTAAGTGAGGCTTGCCAAAAGTTATCAAATGGCTTGCCACAAGAAATCAATCAAATTCCTAGCTTAGGGTGTGGAATCAAATGGAAAGATGGAAACAATCACAAACCCAAAGAGTGGTTTTCTAACTAAAAATCGATCAACTCTACCTCAAAAATCAAAGTAGCATTGGGTGGAATAACACCTCCAGCCCCTTGGGATCCATAAGCTAGCTTACTAGGAATGACCAGTTTTGCCGCTGATCCTTTTTTGAGTAACGCAATACCCTCATCCCATCCTTTGATTACCTTGCCTTGTCCCAATTGAAAACGAATTGGTTCATTTCGTTGATAGGAAGAGTCAAAGACGGTTCCGTCAAGCAACATACCTCTGTAGTGTACAGAAACATTTCTCCCTTTTGGAGGAAAATCTCCAGATCCTTCTTGGGTGATTTTATAGAAAAGGCCACTATCAGTTTCGTACATGCTGTTGGTCAATTTTTCAAGTTCTTTAACACCAGCTTCATGAACCGCTTTGAGTCTTACTTCTTTTTGATTTACAAAAATATCGAAAGCAGCAGTATCATCCCAAGCCTCAGCATCAGCCCCTATGCGTTCAATGGTGATTTTCTGAATCTTATCGTCTTGAGTTATGGCATCTACAACCTCTTGACCTTCAACCAAGTATCCAAAAACAGTGTGCTTGCCATCCAGCCAAGGTGTGGCTGCATGAGTAATAAAAAACTGACTACCATTAGAATCGGGACCTGCATTGGCCATTGACAAAGTCCCAGGACGATCGTGTTTGAGATCCGGATAAAACTCATCATCAAATTGATATCCGGGTCCACCTAGACCTGTTCCTTCTGGACAACCTCCTTGAATCATAAAATCTGAAATGACGCGGTGGAACTTTAGACCATCGTAAAAAGGTTCTCCTTTAGAACTCAAGTCGTTATCAATTGATCCTTCAACAAGTCCAACAAAATTCCCTACAGTACCAGGTGTTTTGATATATGTCAATTCAACTTTAATATTTCCTTTTTCAGTTTCGAAATAGGCAAAAATCCCCTCCTGCATGATGTGTATATTTATTTTTTCGAAGATAACAATAGTTAAAAGAAATGGAAGAATTTCGATTAATTTCCAACCTCACTTATGAATTTTAGTCTAAAAAGGCGCAACTCATCTTCCTCGTAATCTCCATCAAATTCATCAGAGGCCAAGCTCAACTCGTCGGAATCTGCTTCCATAAAATAATTGGTTAATTCCTCGATTTGATCCTCATCAAAAATATCATTGATCCAATAATCAATATTGAGTTTTGTTCCCGAAAAAAGAATGGTTTCCATTTCTGAGATCAATTTAGGCATATCCATTCCCTTTGCTGAGGCAATGTCATCCAGGGATAACTTTCTGTCAATGCTTTGGATCAAAAAAAGTTTCAAGGATGAATTAGCTCCAGTACTTTTAATGATTAAATCATCGGGTCGAATAATTTGATTTTCTTCTACGTGTTTTTTGATAAGTTCAACAAATTTAACCCCATAACGTTTTGCTTTACCCTCCCCAACCCCATTAATTTGATTTAGTTCCTGCAGACTAATCGGATATTTGAGTGCCATATCCTCTAGTGAGTATTCTTGAAAAACGGCAAAAGGTGGAACATCCTCATCCTTTGCAACTTTTTTTCTCAGGGAGCGTAATAAATCCATCAATAATTTGTCAGTAGTTAGTTGAGGTTTGTTTAGGACTATATTGTGTCCTTGAGATTCATAGTCGTGGTCTGCAGTAAACAAAAAAGAACCAGGTTGATTCAAAAAAAACGTGCCTTTTGGGGTGAGCTTAATAATCCCATAGGTCTCAATCTCCTTGATTAAATATCCTGCGATTAATGCCTGTCTTAGCAATGCCATCCAGAATTTTACATCTTTGTTTTTACCGATTCCAAAAAATACTTTTTCGTGTGTTTTGTGTGAAAGTATTAATGCATTTTTGACTCCCACCAGGGTTTTCACAATTTCTTTTGACTTGTATTTCTGATTAGTGTCAGAAACTGTTTGAATTAAAATTTTCAATTCCTTCCCGGCCTCACTTTTAGGTTTGGGATAACGCATATTATCATCCATATCTGCCCCCTCTCCTTTATTTGAATCGAATTCTTCTCCAAAATAATGGAGTATAAATTTCCTTCTCGAAATAGAGGTTTCGGCATAGGCAACTATCTCGTTGAGAAGTGCATATCCCACTTCCTGTTCGGCCAGGGGTTTTCCAGACATGAATTTTTCCAGTTTTTCGATATCTTTGTAGGAATAAAAAGCCAAGCAATGTCCTTCTCCACCATCTCTTCCGGCCCTTCCGGTTTCTTGGTAGTAGCTTTCTATACTTTTTGGAATATCGTGGTGAATAACAAACCTTACATCAGGTTTGTCTATTCCCATTCCAAAAGCAATGGTGGCTACAATGACATCGCAATTTTCCTTAAGGAACATGTCTTGATTTCGCACTCGCGTTTTGTAATCCAAGCCCGCATGATAAGGTAAAGCATTTACACAATTTACTTGAAAAACCTTTGCCAATTGCTCCACACGCTTTCTGGAGAGACAATAAACAATTCCCGATTTACCTTTATTACTTTTAACGAATTTGATAATATCAGTTTCAACCTGGTCCTTTTTAGGTCTGATTTCATAATACAAATTCGGTCGATTAAAAGAGGCTTTAAATACTTTGGCATCATTAATTTTTAAATTTTTCAAAATGTCCTCTTGAACTTTTGGAGTGGCTGTTGCGGTCAAAGCAATGATAGGAATGTTTTGCCCGATTTGATCCAAAATGGTTCTTAAATTCCTGTATTCTGGTCTAAAATCGTGTCCCCATTCCGAAATACAATGTGCTTCATCTACTGCCAAAAATGAAATTTTAATAGTTTTTAAAAAAATAATGGTTTCCTTTTTGGCTAAGGACTCTGGAGCCACAAACAGTAATTTTGTAACCCTATTTACAAGATCTTGTTTGACCCGAAGAGTTTCATTTTTGTTTAATGAGGAATTTAAAACATGAGCAATGCCATTTTCAGCAGAGATGCCTCTGATGGTATCGACTTGATTTTTCATTAAGGCAATTAGTGGGGAAACGACAAGTGCTGATCCTTCACAAAGCAATGCAGGCAATTGATAGCATAAAGATTTCCCACCACCAGTAGGCATTATTACAAAAGTGTCCTTGTCGGAGAGCAAATTCTCAATGACTGGCTCCTGCAAACCTTTAAAACTCGAAAAACCGAAGAATTGTTTTAGAGATTTTTTTAAATCTACTTGTTTCTCCAATGGGTGGTTTTAGTTTTAAAAATTAGCTAAATTTGTAAATACAATATAAGTCTTTTAGCAAAGAAAAACTAATCAAAAAATACAAATTGAGCGAAACCTCATCAGTTATTGAAATTGCTCGTAACACTATTCGTCTTGAAACTCAATCTTTAAAATCATTGAGTGAATCCATTGGTTCAAATTTTAATCAAGTTGCTCAATTGATTAATCAATCCAAAGGGAGAGTAGTTGTTACAGGTGTCGGCAAAAGTGGAATAATTGCGATGAAGATTGCTGCCACTCTTAGCTCAACTGGAACATCATCCTTTTATCTTCACGCTGCAGACGCAACCCATGGTGATTTAGGAATGATTGAAAAAAAAGACTTGGTCATAGGTATTTCGAAAAGTGGGAATTCACAGGAGATAAAAAATCTAATCCCTTTTTTAAAAAATAATGGCAATCTACTCATAGGAATGACTGCCAATCTTGAATCTTTTCTTGCAAAGCAATCGGACTATCTGCTTTTTACACCTGTACATGAAGAGGCTTGCCTACACAATTTAGCTCCTACTACCAGCACAACTGTGCAAATGGTAATGGGAGATGCACTAGCTATTAGTTTAATGGAACTCAATGGTTTTCAACCTAATGATTTTGCCCAAATTCATCCATCGGGAAGTTTGGGGAAAAAATTAAATCTAAAAGTGATTGATTTATTAGGAGACTCCAAAATACCCAGGTCCTCATTAAATTCTACACTTAAAGAAGTTATATATGAAATATCAGAAAAAAGACTAGGAGCTACAGTAGTTGAAAAAAACGGGAAAGTATACGGATTGATTACTGATGGGGATATCAGAAGGATTTTGGAAAAACACGAAAAAATCAATGGACTGAAAGCCTTTGAAGTGATGACTCAAAACCCTATAAGCGTGAATGAAAATTTTTTGGCGTTTGAAGCTTTAAAATTAATGCAAGCAAAAAAAATTAATCACTTAGTTGTTTTTGGAAAAGGGAATGTTTATCTGGGTATTGTCCATATTTTAGATTTTATTAAGGAGGGATTAAATGGATAAAAATCCTAATGAAATGTCATTTTTAGACCACCTGGAAGAACTTCGGTGGCATCTTATCCGGTCTTGTTTGGCCATCTTAATATTTGCTTCTGTAGCTTTTATATGTAAGGATTTTATTTTTGACACTATTATTTTTGGGCCTAAAAAAATTGACTTCCCTACCTATAAATGGTTTTGCCATCTTTCCGAGTCTTTTGGTCAAGGGGATAGTTTTTGTATAAGTGAAATGCCTTTCAGAATTCAGAGCAGAACGGTTGCAGGTCAATTTTCTGCGCATTTATGGACTTCAATTTTGGCTGGTTTTATTATCGCATTTCCCTATGTGATGTTTGAGTTTTGGAAATTTGTAAGTCCTGGTTTACACAAAAACGAACGAAAAAATGCGAGAGGTTTTATTTTTATCTCTTCCATTCTGTTTTTTATCGGAGTGATTTTTGGTTATTACGTGGTTACTCCACTATCGATAAACTTCCTGGGGAACTATACTGTAAGCGGAGAAGTCTTTAACGATTTTGACCTTAGTAGCTACATAGGTCTTTTGAGAGCTTCTGTTTTGGCCAGTGGGCTCATTTTTGAACTACCCATCTTGATTTACTTCCTTACCAAAGTGGGAATCATAACACCCAAATTTTTAAGCAGAAATAGAAAGTTTGCTTTGGTGATCGTATTGAGTTTATCTGCCATCATCACTCCTCCAGATATTGTAAGTCAGATAATTGTAAGTATTCCACTACTAATATTATATGAAGTAAGTATATTTATTTCAAAATTCACCCATCAAAAAATAGAAAATGAAGTGCAACAAAACTCCTCTGTCAAATGAAATTGAGTGCCGAAAATATTGAAAAGACCTACAAAGGAAGAAAAGTGGTCAAGGGGATTTCAATAGCTGTTAAACAAGGTGAAATTGTAGGTTTATTGGGTCCCAACGGAGCCGGAAAAACCACTTCTTTTTACATGATTGTTGGCTTAATCAAACCCCAAGCAGGCAGGATACTTTTGGATGATATAGACATCACTACATTTCCAATGTACAAAAGAGCGCAAAACGGAATCGGATACCTGGCTCAGGAAGCCTCAGTCTTTAGAAAACTTAGTGTAGAGAACAATATTTTGAGTGTTTTGCAACTCAGTAAACTCTCCAAAAAGCAACAAAGAGAAAAAATGGAAGCATTGTTGGAAGAGTTTGGTTTGACTCATATTCGTAAAAGCAGAGGAGATTTGCTATCGGGTGGAGAAAGGAGAAGAACTGAAATTGCAAGAGCACTGGCCACGGATCCTAAATTCGTTTTGCTTGATGAACCATTTGCAGGAGTTGACCCTGTGGCTGTTGAAGACATTCAAAAAATTGTCGCACACCTCAAGAAAAAAAATATCGGTATTCTCATTACCGATCACAATGTTCAGGAAACCTTGGCTATTACTGACAAAACCTTTTTAATGTTCGAAGGAAGTATTCTTAAAGAAGGGACACCTGAGGAGCTAGCTAAAGATGAGATGGTTCGAAAGGTATATCTGGGTAAAAATTTTGAATTGCGGAGCAAAAAAGTTGAATTTTAGTAAATTATTTTTTGAAATTTTCTACATCCCATATACTTAAATTTGCTTTTAAACCCTTTAAAAGTTTTAAACTATTTAAACCAAAAAAAAAAGCAAAACAGTGGGCTCAATTTATTTTAGTTTTCTATCAAAAATCTGTATATAAAAATTAAAATCCGATTTTAAAGAGACTGTTGTTGATCAAGTTTAAAAACAGATATAACAAAACACCTAGGCTAATTCCTCCCAAACCAAAAAAATAAATTAAAACAGGGACAGCTAAAACCAAAAACATTCTTAAAATTGAATCTAATACTCCTGTATTCATCGACTTAAATGAAAAGAGATGGAATTTGGCATTCATCAAAAGAAAAAATATAAAAGTTAAAAACATCAACCCAGGGTTAGAAATTAAAACAGGTTTTAAAAAAGAAAAATCAGGATGCTTTAAAAGTAAAGGAAGTGCGCCAAAAAACATTGCCATTGCTGGCGTAGGTAAACCAACAAAGTGTTTTTTTATGGAGCCATCAATATTAAATCTTGCTAATCGAAAAGCAGCGCCTAAGGGTATTAAAAAACCAATGAATACCCACGGAATAAATTCTACTACTGATTCGATCGGCCAGCCAATTTTAATTTCCAAGGGTTTGTTTCCAGCCATAACAAAAAGCTGAGCCAAAATTATTCCTGGAGCTACCCCGCAAGTAACCATATCAGCCATTGAATCTAGATGTATCCCCATTTTACTTTCGACTTTGAGCAAACGGGCAAAGAGTCCATCCCAAACATCAAAAAAAACACCAGCCAACAGAAAAATAAAAGCTATTTCAAATTGAAATATATAGGCGAAATAGATTGAAAAACAACCTGATAAAAGGTTTAATGATGTGAAAAAATGCGGTACTGATTTTTTAATCATTAGTTTTGTAAAACCAATTATTAATTAAATATTTTGGCAAATTAAGACTTGATCCATTAAGAAAAAAATAAGCAGACAAAAATTCAATGATTTTTTATAAAAAACCCTTATTGTTGTCTATTCTTTCTGGAATACTACTTACATTATCCTGGCCAGTTAAGGGATTTTCCTTACTCATATTTTTTAGTATAGTTCCCATGTTTTTTGTTGAAGATCAGATCACTAAGGACTCTTCAAAACGAAAAAAATTACGTTTATTTTCCCTTAGCTTTTTAGGGTTTTTTATCTGGAATTTAGGGACTACTTGGTGGATCGTGAACTCCTCTTTTTTTGGAATGGTTTTTGCCATTTTTTGCAATACCTCATTCTATGCCATTATAATGATGATTTTTCATTGGTCCAAAAAAAGACTTCCTTTACGAACTGCCTATATCTTTTTAGTTGCCCTCTGGATTGCCTTTGAAAAATTTCACTTAGAATGGGACTTTTCATGGCCTTGGCTAAACTTTGGAAATGTTTTTTCTGAAGACATTAAATGGGTACAATGGTATGAGTTTACCGGCGCGTTTGGAGGAACTCTATGGGTTTTATTTATAAATATTGGTCTTTTTGAAGTACTTAAAAATAACCCTCCAAGCTTTAAAAACACTCTCTGGATTAAGAAAATGAGTCCCTGGTTGATTGGCATAGCCATCCCTATTTCAATCTCATTAATACTCTACAACAGTGAAAAAGGCTTGACCCCTTCTACAGAGGTTTTAATATTACAACCCAATATTGACCCATACAACGAAAAATACAATAAGGAAAACGATTACTACTTTAATTTGATGTCCAATATGATTGCTGATAAAATCACAGATCAAACCCGATATATCTTTACTCCCGAGACATACTTTGGTTCTGGATTTGGCGTTTCAATTGAGGAATTTAGAACCACCTCTTTGCATCGTAAAATTGATTCTTTACTCGAAAAAAATCCTAATATACAATTGATTAGCGGGATTCAATCCTATAGTCTTTTCAGAACAGAAAGCCCCCCAACCGCGACAGCAAATTTTATCAGGAATGGCATCTGGGTGGATTTTTACAACTCGGCAATGAAAATGGAATTCCAACAAGAGCCGGAATTCTATCACAAGTCTAAATTGGTCGTTGGTGTAGAAAACATGCCCTATAAAAGTTTTTTTAAGCCCCTTATGGGAGAGTTTTTACTAGACCTAGGGGGTACGGTTTCCAGTAGGGCTATCCAGAAAAACAGAAGTGTTTTTGAGCACAAAAAAATCAAACTTAAAACAGGGCCAATAATCTGTTACGAATCCATCTACGGTGAGTTTGTTACCGAATACGTCAGAAAAGAAGCTAATTTTTTGGCAATCATAACCAATGATGCTTGGTGGGGGGAAACACCTGGTCACAAACAATTGCTTAGTTACGCTCGACTCAGAGCCATTGAAAACCGTAGGAGTATTGTAAGAAGTGCCAATACGGGTATTTCTGCAATCATCAATACCAAAGGTGAGATTATAAAAAAACTCCCTTATGGAACTAAGGGGGTGTTGAGGGGTAAATTTGCCCCTGCAGATAGTATTACATTCTATACCCAATATGGAGATTATATTGCACGTTGGTCTCAATTTATTACGGTTTCATTTTTTCTTATAGGACTCAGTGGTAGATTAAAGGAAAGTTCATGAAATAATGCTAAAGTCAAACAATGTGTTAATTATTTAAAAATGATAAAAATCTTTGATTTTAATGGATTTATACGATAATGGTTAATTATTATTATTTTCACAGAACTAAAAAATTAAAATCACCAAAGAAGTAAATTACTTTTATATTACTTCTTACAAATGAAAAAGTGAAAGGGAGAGAAATGAGTAATTATAAACTTTACACCAAAAAAGGAGATGACGGAAAGACTGGATTGCTTTCAGGTAAACGTGTCAATAAGCATCATATTAGGGTAAAAGCTTATGGAACTGTCGATGAATTAAATGCATGGGTGGGTATGATTAGAAATTTTAAAATCGATAAAAAAACCGAAAATACCATTTTGGATATTCAAAATGAATTAATGACTATGGCTTCTCAATTGGCAGACGACACCTCTTATGAACTCACCAAATTGGTCAAAACATTAGAACCTATAGACGATGAAAATGTTAAAAAATTGGAAGATCAAATCGACCTGATTAACAATGAGCTTCCAGAACTTAAAAACTTTGTGATTCCAGGGGGAAACATTGTCGTTTCTTACGTTCATTTAGCACGTTGCACTTGTAGAAGAGCAGAAAGATTAATAACCGAATTGAATGAGATTGAAAATGTACCACATATTATAATTGCTTACATCAACAGACTTTCAGATTTCCTTTTCATATTGTCAAGAAAATTAGCTCGGGATCATGAAGTTGAAGAAGTAAAATGGAGTCCTAAAAAAAAATAGCGCCTTCTCTTGGATAATTCTATTAAAAATCTATTTTTGCAAAAATTTGTTTCTTATGTATTGGACGTTAGAACTTGCCTCATACCTCAGTGATGCCCCATGGCCAGCGACCAAAGATGAGTTAATTGACTTTTCTATTAGGACTGGAGCGCCATTAGAAGTAGTGGAAAACCTTCAATCTATGGAAGATGAGGGAGATGTTTATGAATCTATTGAAGAAATTTGGCCCGACTTTCCAACTGAAGAGGATTATCTATGGAATGAAGATGAATACTGATTTCAAAAATCAAAAATTAAAAGTCTCAAATGAGGCTTTTTTTTTGCTTAATTTTGTAAAGATTTTAAAACTAACGAATGAGCCTATTAGATTCCGTTTTAAAAGTTTTTGTTGGAGATAAAACCAAAAAGGATTTAGCTAAAATATTGCCCTTGGTTGACCAGATCAATTCACATTATAATTCCTATAAAGACCTCAGTAATGATGAACTTAGAAATAAAACCTTTTCTTTTAAAAATAAACTCAAATCTGATTTGAAGGAGGTCAATGATCAAATTCAAAAAATCATGTCCCAAATTGAAAAAACTGAAGACATTGATCAAAAAGAAAATCTATACCAAGAGATTGATGATTTGACCACCGAAAGTGAGAAAATCACTTCCCAAACCCTTGAGGAAATTTTACCCGAAGCATTTGCTGTGGTTAAAGAAACGGCTAGAAGATTTGTTGAAAATACTACCATCAGCGTATCCGCAAGTGAGTTTGATCGTCAGCTCTCACATGACAAGAGCTATGTAAGCTTAAAAGATGACAATGCCATTTGGTCTAATGCTTGGGATGCAGCTGGTAAACCGATTATTTGGGACATGATCCACTACGATGTCCAATTGATCGGAGGCATAGTTCTACATCAGGGCAAAATTTCCGAGATGCAGACTGGAGAAGGTAAAACTTTGGTAGCGACACTTCCTATCTATTTGAATGCTATTACCGGAAAAGGGGTTCACCTTGTAACCGTAAACGATTACTTAGCTAAGAGAGATAGCGCATGGATGGGCCCATTGTTTGAATTTCACTGTATGAGTGTGGATTGCATTGATTACCACAAACCCAACACCCCCGAAAGAAGAAAGGCTTATTTAGCAGATATTACCTATGGAACCAACAATGAATTTGGTTTTGACTATCTAAGAGACAATATGGCACATTCAAACTCTGATTTGGTCCAGCCCAAACATCACTATGCAATTGTCGATGAGGTCGATTCTGTTTTAATTGATGATGCCAGAACTCCCTTAATCATCTCTGGACCTACTCCTGAGGGAGATCGACAAGAATTTGATGTACTCAAGCCAAAGGTGTCCGCATTGGTAGCCCAACAGAAATCTTTCCTTAATGGAGTTTTGGTAGAGGCAAAAAAGAAAATCCACGAAGGAGATACTAAAGAGGGTGGATTTCTCCTCTTAAGGGTTTTTAGAGGTCTACCCAAAAACAAAAGCCTCATCAAGTTTTTAAGTCAAGAGGGAATAAAACAACTCCTTCAAAAGACAGAAAACTTCTATATGCAAGACAATAACAGGGAAATGCACAAAGTTGACGCTGAATTGTATTTTACCATTGATGAGAAAACCAATCAAGTGGAACTGACCGATAAAGGAATTGAAACACTTTCGTTGGAAAATGAAGACAAAAACTTTTTTGTTCTCCCCGACATCGGTGGTGAAATTGCAAAAATAGAAAATCAGCAGCTAGAACCTAAGGAAGAAGCTACCCTTAAAGAACAACTATTCAAGGACTTTAGCGTTAAGGGAGAACGTATCCATTCAATGAATCAACTTTTCAAAGCCTACACTCTTTTTGAAAAAGATATAGAGTATGTGGTTATGGAAAACAAAGTCATGATTGTTGATGAACAAACAGGTAGGATAATGGATGGCAGAAGGTATTCCGACGGTCTACATCAAGCAATTGAGGCCAAAGAAAATGTAAAAATTGAAGCTGCTACTCAGACTTTTGCTACCATCACCCTTCAGAACTATTTCAGGATGTATGAAAAATTATCCGGAATGACCGGTACAGCCATTACTGAAGCTGGAGAATTCTGGGAAATTTACAAACTTGACGTAATTGAAATTCCTACCAATAGACCCATTACTCGAAAAGATAGAGATGACTTAATCTACAAAACTAAGCGGGAGAAATACAATGCGGTTATCGAGGAAGTAACTGCACTTTCAAATGCAAACAGACCAGTGTTGATTGGAACGACCTCTGTAGAAGTTTCAGAATTGTTGAGCAAGATGCTTAACATCAGAAAAGTATACCACAACGTATTGAATGCAAAATTGCACAAAAAAGAAGCTGATATTGTTGCAGAAGCAGGAAAAAAAGGAGTTGTAACCATAGCCACCAACATGGCGGGAAGGGGAACCGACATTAAACTATCTAATAACGTAAAAGAAGCCGGTGGACTTGCAATAATCGGAACAGAACGTCACGATTCGAGGCGTGTAGACCGTCAGCTTAGAGGTCGATCGGGAAGGCAGGGAGATCCTGGGAGTTCACAATTTTACGTCTCTTTAGAAGATAACCTCATGCGTCTTTTTGGATCAGATCGTGTAGCTAAAGTGATGGATAGAATGGGGCTTGAGGAAGGTGAAGTTATTCAACATTCCATGATGACCAAATCCATCGAACGAGCTCAAAAAAAAGTAGAAGAAAACAACTTTGGAATCAGAAAAAGATTGCTAGAATACGATGATGTGATGAATGCCCAGCGAGAGGTCATCTACAAAAGAAGAAAACACGCCTTAAGTGGAGACAAAATTAAACTTGATATCGCCAATATCCTCTACGATACTTGTGAGGAAATCACACTGAACAACAAAGCCTCAAATGATTTCAAAAATTTTGAATTTGAAATCATCAGTAATTTTTCTATCACCTCTCCCATATTAGAAGAGGCCTTTCAGGAAACAGCAGAAAACGAAATCATCAACCTGCTCTTCGATGAGCTTAGCGAACATTACAGGAACAAAATTAATGCAAATGCGGCATTTGCATTTCCTGTGATCAAAGAAGTTTATGAACAACCCGGAAACACATTCGAAAGAATCGTGGTGCCATTCACTGACGGTGTCAAAACATTAAAAGTGGTAACTGACCTGCAAAAAGCCTACGAAACTAAAGGAAAATATTTGATTCAAGATTTTGAAAGGAATATCAACTTAGCATTAATAGACGAGTCTTGGAAAACCCATTTACGCAAGATGGACGAACTCAAACAGTCAGTTCAACTGGCCGTTCACGAACAAAAAGACCCCCTTTTGATTTACAAATTTGAGGCCTTTGAACTCTTTAAGTCCATGATCAATAATCTGAATAAAGAAATACTGTCTTTCCTTTTCAAGGGAGGTCTGCCTAGTCAAAGTGACAATCAGATTCAAGAGGCCAAAAGAAGACCCTCCCCGCCAAAGGGATACAGAACTTCAAAAGATGAAGTTCTCAATACAGATGAAATGGCACAACGAAATCGTAATATAGGTACTGGAGCAAGTGGACAAAGAAACGTAGTAGAAACCATTGTTAGAGAACGACCCAAAATAGGAAGAAATGAAAAGGTTGTAATCCGAAACGTCAGTAGCGGTGAAACCAAAACTGTAAAATTCAAACAAGCCGAACCGCTAATCAAAAAAGGAGAATGGGTGATCAATTAATAATTTTATAAATTAGTAATCACAATAATTCGGTGATGGAGGTTTATGCTAAGGTTTTGTTGTGGGTAATTCCCTTCTTCCTAATATTAATCATTATAGAGATTGCTTATGGTCATTTCACCGGTAAGCAAACACATACATTTATGGATACCTTGTCCAGCCTTAGTTCTGGAATGTCCAATATCCTAAAAGATATTTTGGGTTTGGTCGTGGTAATCATTTCCTACCCCTATTTACTTGAAAAACTTTCTTTAATTAGCCTTGAGAATAGTTTTTCTTTGTACTTAATTGCATTTGTCTGTATTGATTTTGCAAGTTACTGGAGTCATCGATTGAATCATAAAATCAATTTCTTCTGGAACCAACATGTCATTCATCACAGCAGCGAGGAATTTAACTTAGCTTGTGCCCTTAGACAAAGTGTTTCAGACTTATTGGGATATACTGCACTATTTCTCATTCCCGCAGCTTTTTTAGGTGTCCCCCACGAAGTGATTACTGTCTTGTCGCCGGTTCATTTATTTGGTCAATTTTGGTATCACACCCAACACATTGGAAAACTTGGAGTTCTAGAGTATTTTCTAGTAACTCCCTCACAGCACCGCGTTCACCATGCCATCAACCCCATTTATATCGACAAAAACTTGGCTGCTATTTTTTGTGTTTGGGATCGCTGGTTTGGAACCTTTCAAGAAGAACTAGAAGAGGAACCTCCTGTATACGGTGTTTTAAAACCGGTGCATACTTGGAACCCAATGATAATCAACTTTCAACACCTGTGGGGTTTGATTCAGGATGCTTGGTATACTAGTTCTTTTAAAGATAAACTTACACTTTGGTGGAAGCCCACCGGTTATAGACCCGACGATGTGAATTTGAAATACCCCAGGACCAAAATAAGCACTAATTCCCCCTTCGAAAAATACAATCCTGAAATTAGTTTTTTTAAAAAAGTTTGGGCGCTTTTCCAGTGGCTGTGCATCACCTTTTTGTTGTTTTTTTTATTGTCCAAATACGAATCGTTTACCTCCTCTCAAGCACTTCTTATGGGGGGACTGATAATGATCAGTATTTTTGGATTTACTGCACTGATGGATGGTTATGATTGGTCCTATTCATTTGAATTGGGAAGAAACTTCTTTGGTTTGTTGTTTTTTTGCTTTCCCTATCAAACTGACTTTTATTTGAATAATATTCCGGCCTTGTTCTTTTTTGGAATCATCTACTTTTCTCTGAGTATAATAGGGCTGCAAATGCTGGGTCAAAAAAGAAGAGGACCCCTTTGAGAATGAAGGATAAGAAAAAAGTATTGCTTTTAGGTCCTGCTCATCCTTTTCGCGGTGGCATTGCCAATACACAAAATTATTTGGCACAAAATTTAGATGCACTAGGGCATGAAGTAACATTATTCACCTTCACTATCCAATACCCCAGATTACTTTTCCCCGGCAAAACACAGTTCACTGAAGATAAGGCCCCAGATCAACTCAATAGCAAAAGAAAAATTCACAGTTTCAATCCTTTTAATTGGTATAAAGTTGCCCGATCGATCAACCAGATTAAACCCGATTATGTCATTTTTAGGTACTGGACTCCTTTTCTTTCCCCATGTTGGTATGGAATTGCCCGAGGAATCAATAAAACCATAAAAAAAATAGGCCTTGTTGACAATTGGATCCCACATGAAACAAAGTTTTGTGACAAAACCCTAACCCAACTATTTTCAAGTCAAATGGATGGTTTTACTACCCTTTCGGCAGCTATTGGAGATCAAATCTCCTACGACAATCCTCACCTACCCATATTAAAGGGGTTTCACCCTATAGCAGATAATTTGCCTCATGCGATTGAGCAAAAAAAAGCACGCAAAGTATTGGGATGGCCGCAAGACAAAAAAATTATTCTTTTTTTTGGTTTAATCAGAAAATACAAAGGGTTGGATTTGCTGATAGAAGCATTTTCTAAAGCCCCACTGAATCACTCAAATGTGATCTTGGCAATAGTGGGTGAGTCTTATGAACCCCAAGAGAAATATACCGAACTCATCCGAAAGCTCAAGCTCAATGAGCGAGTCATTTGTGACTTCAACTATGCCAGCACCCAAAAAGCGAGCCAAGTCTTTTGTTCCGCAGATGTAATTGCTCAAACCTACATCAGTTCCTCACAAAGTGGAGTAACTTCCTATGCCTACCATTTCAAAACCCCACTCTTGGTGTCTGACCTTCCTGGACTTAGCACTCCTATATTAGAGGATCAAACTGGAATGATTACTGAAATTAAACCCGAAAAAATAGCAGAGAACTTACAAAAAATGCTCCATGATAATGTATTATCTAACTTTCAACCCGCTTTTGAAAAAGCAAGAAAGAAATACAGTTGGAAATTATTTGGACAGTCTTTGATGACCTTTATGGATCAACTATAAAAAGGATAGTGAAGTAAAATTTGTATTTTTAAATAAATGACAACATGAAATATATTTATATAGTGATTTTTCTTTTGGTTATGAATTCTTGTGATTCCAAGGTTAAATCTTCCGACAGTACCCCACCCAATATCGTTATAGTTTTTACAGACGATCAAGGCTATCAAGATTTGAGCAGTTTTGGATCTCCAAATATTTACACCCCAAATTTAGACAAGGTTGCAAAAGAAGGAATTCGTCTTTCAAGCTTTTATTCTGCTCAAGCTGTCTGCTCAGCCTCTCGAGCAGCACTTTTAACAGGTTGTTATCCTAATCGAATAGGAATTTACGGAGCTCTAAACCCAAAAGCTAAAGTAGGTATAAACTCAAGTGAAACAACTTTAGCGGAAATGCTAAAAACCCGTGGTTATACAACTGGAATTTTTGGAAAATGGCATCTGGGACATCACCCGGAGTTTTTACCCAATAATCATGGATTTGATGAATTTGTTGGAATACCTTATTCTAATGATATGTGGCCTGTTGATTATGATGGCAAACAAGTTTCTGCAAATCATCCTCTAGCTAAAAGATATCCTCAACTTCCTTTCTTCAAAAACTTTGAAGTGGTCAAAGAAATTCGAACATTGGAAGACCAAGGACAGTTGACTACAGAGCTAACCTATGCTGCCGTAGATTTTATTGAACGAAACAAAGAGAATCCCTTCTTTCTTTATGTTCCACATCCCATGCCTCATACACCTATTGCAGTCTCTGAAAAGTTTAAGGGAAAAAGTGAGCAAGGCTTATATGGAGATGTCATCATGGAAATAGATTGGTCTGTAGGGCAAATAATTAAGAAGCTCAAAGAACACCAACTATACGAGAACACCTTGTTCATTTTTACAAGTGACAATGGACCTTGGCTAAACTTTGGAAACCATGCAGGCAGTGCATTTCCCCTTAGAGAGGGCAAGGGTACCGCATGGGAAGGAGGCCAAAGAGAACCCACTATTGTGTCTTTGCCTAAATTAATTAAGGGAGGGAAAACCATTGACACACCTATGATGGCGATCGATATATTACCCACTATTGCAGAAATAACAGGAGCAGAACTACCCGAAAATAAAATTGACGGTAAAAGTGTTTTTAAATTATTGACAGGAAAAGCTAAGCAAAGCCCGCAAGAGGCTTATTTCTTTTATTACAAAAAGAATGAGTTACATGGAGTTCGATATAAAAACTGGAAACTTTATTTCCCTCACACCTACAGATCACTTAATGGTAGAGAAGGGGGTCTAGATGGATACCCTATTAAATATGAAATGAATATAGTTGAAAAAATTGAATTGTATAATCTCAAACAAGACATCAGCGAAACCAATGACGTGGCTGTCCAGCACCCAGAGGTAGTCGAAAAAATAAAAATCCTTTCCGACGAAATACGTACAAAATTGGGAGACAAACTCTATAATATTGAGGGAACCGAAAATCGGTTAGTAGGAAGGATAAATTGATCTCAAAAAAATGAAATCTATGTATGTACTGCTAACTTTAATATTCATCAACAGTTGCCAAATTGGTTCTCCTGAGCCAGAAAATCGCTCGAGGGCTTTATGGAATCCTAGCGAAAAATTTCAAAACAAAGCTAAAGCGTACTTTGCTTCTGGATGTTTCTGGTGTGTGGAGTCTATTTTCGAAAGCTTAAAAGGGGTTGAAGAGGCTTTTTCGGGATATGCCGGAGGAAAAAAGAAAAACCCCACCTACTACCAAGTAATCAATGGAAAAACAGGGCATGCGGAGACGGTAGAAGTAGTCTATGACCCTAAGATAATTAATTTCGAAATCTTGGTAAAGGTTTTTTTTGATTCTCACGACCCCACAATACTAAATCAGCAAGGTCCTGACCGAGGAACGCAGTACCGATCCGTAGCCTTTTATCAAAACGAGTATGAAAAAAAAATAATCGAGGATTATATCTCTAAACTGACAAAAGCAAAAGTCTATCAGAAAAAAATCGTAACGGAAGTCAAACAGCTATCAAAGTTTTATTATGCCGAGAACTATCATCAAGACTATGAGAAAAATAATCCCAATGACCTTTATATATTAAATGTTTCCAAGCCTAGGCTCAATAAATTCAAAGCCATATCCTCTAAATTAATTAAAAAAGATCAGCATTGATTTTATGACAAAACTTCACCATTAATCTTTCGCCATATGCGATAAAACATTAAACCTAGCAAAGAACCAAATATTATACCCGAAAGAACATCCAGAGGATAATGTACCCCTATGTAGATTCGACTGTAAGCCACCAAAGAAGCAACAATCAACAACAAAAAAGGCAGTCTGCTATATTTGACCCAAAAAATACATGAAAAGAAAACTGCTAAGGCAAAAGAATTGGAAGCGTGGCCTGAAAAGTATCCGTACAATCCTCCACAAGTAGATTTAACCAACCTTACTCTATCTTCAAGCGCAGGCTCATGACATGGTCTAAAACGCTCAAAACCATTTTTAAAAAAATTGGTTGCCTGATCCGTTAAAAGGATCAGAATAAGAACAAATAATAGTAGCATTAAAAAATATTTTAAACGGGTTTGCTTAAGGTAAAAAAAGGCCAAAAACAAATAAAGGGAAATATTAGTCGCCTTGTGCGTAATCAGCATCCAAAAATCATCAAAGGTCTTGGATCCCATTTGATTGAGAAAAAGAAATAATTGCTGATCTAAGACAATGATTTCGTCCACGGGCTAATCCAAATTTTCCATTTCATTATCGTAAAAGTCCAATGCCTGCTCAATAAGTTGGGCAGTCTGGGATTCCAATTCATCCCTGTCCTCCTTTTCAAAATCCTCCATCCAGTAAATCTCGTCATTGGCAACATTAAGAAAAAAACGAGGATACTCTGTATGAGCTACAAAAATTTCGTCTTCCAAAACTGAACTGTCTGCAATCAAAAACTTTGGTAAATTCATTTTAAATGTCGAATTAGGAATCTAATTTTTGCGAAAGATACTGAAATCTGATAATCAACAACAGTGCAGAAAGTGTTAATCCCGTCAAAAGGCCCATCCAAATTCCGGAAGTGGCCCACTCGGTTTTTAGTCCCAAATAATAAGAAAGGGGAAAACCTAGGGCTCCATAAGAAATAAAGATCAGAAAGGCCGGGACAATCACATCCTGAATTCCCCTCAAAGCACCCAAAACAACAGCTTGAAGCCCATCAGCTATTTGAAAAAAAGCCGCGATTAGGATTAAATTCGAAGCAATTTCAACCACCATATAAATATCGGAAGTTATCTCAGGTGCATTACCGTCGAGGTAAAACCAAGGTAGTGAGTCATGGGTAACGATAAAGAACAAACAAAAAAGCGAGCTCATAAGAAAAACGAGTAAAAAGTTAGACATCGCTACCCTTCTCAAAGCAATAAAATTTTGACGTCCCTTTTCGTTTCCTACCCTTATCATAGCTGTTACCCCCAAGCCTAAGGCAACCATATAAGTCATTGAAGTCAAATTGAGTGCTATCTGATTAGCAGCTTGGGGATCTTTCCCAAGCAGTCCAGACATCCAAATGGCGGAGGTAAAAAAAGTGATCTCAAAAAACATTTGCAAAGCGGAGGGAAATCCCAAAGAGATAATTCTTTTAAAAATTGATTTTTGAAGCCTTACTCTAAAAAGTTTGCGATTGTATCTTTTAAAACTCTTTTTATTCCTCACATTGATCACCATAAACAAAACCATTGCACAGCGGGAGAACACTGTTCCCAGTGCTGCACCCTCTACGCCTAACTCGGGAAAGCCGTAAAGTCCAAAAATCAAAAGATAATTCAACAGAACGTTAATTACATTACCCATTAAAGTAGCATACATGGCTAAACGGGTCTGAAATAAGCCCTCTGCAAACTGTCTGAGCCCTTGAAAACCAACCAAAGGCACTAGTGACAAAGACACCCAAAAAAGGTAAGGCTTGGCCAAGGCAACCACTTCCTCTGGTTGTCCCATTTGAGACAATAACGGTTGTGCACATAGCGCCATCAAGGCCAAAACCAGACCCAACCCAAAACACAAGATCAAACCGTGTACAAAAACATACCTTACCTTATTGTGGTTTTTTGCACCAAAAGACTCCGCTATTATGGGGGTAATGGCAGTAGAGAATCCTATTCCCAAAGACATGGCTACAAAAACAAAACTATTACCCAAAGAAACGGAGGCCAATTCAGCTGTTCCCAATTGACCTACCATGATATTGTCAATTAGCTGAACCACAGTATGCCCCAGCATACCCACTATTACGGGATAGGCTAATTTAAGGTTAGTGCCAAATTCTCTAGTATAAATACTGAGGTTCATTAATAATAAATAAATAAATAAAGATTCTTATTCAAGACCTAATTGATCTGTGAGGTAAACCAAAGTAGCCATAGTGGCAGCTCCTAACTCCAATTCTCTCTTATTGATTTGGTCAAAAGTGTCCATCTCAGAATGATGATGAATGAAATACCTTTGAGAATCGGTTTTCAAACCCGCCAAAACCATTGCATCACCCTTAAGTAAGTTGACATCTGCCCCACTTCCATTCCTTTCAAATAAATGAATTAAATAGGGTTCAAAATAAGGTTTCCATGACAAAATTTTATTCAAGTATTTCTCTTTTGTGTCAAAACTAAATCCCCTTGGGGTAAAACCTCCGGTATCGGACTCTATTGCTAAGAGGTGTTGCTCTTTATCCTTTTTAACGCTTTTACTATAGGTATTGGCGCCTTTCAATCCATTTTCTTCATTGGCAAATAATACTACACGAATCGTGTTTTTTGGTTGAAAATCCTTCAGACTCATCAATCGCAGTACTTCCATAGACTGAACCACCCCAGCCCCATCATCGTGTGCACCATCTCCCAAGTCCCATGAATCTATGTGGGCTCCAACCAAAATAATTTTCTCTGGTGATACTTCGCCTTTGATTTGGGCTATAACGTTGTGAGATATAACATCCGGATAATTCTTGCAATTTTGCTTGATAAAAAATCTCAGTTTGGGGTTCAAGGCAATCATAGAACTTAGTAATTCTGCATGATTAGTACTTATCGCAGCAGCAGGAATTCTTTTTTTTATGGGTAAATCCCCATAACTCATTACTCCCGTGTGAGGATAATCGTCCAAACGAAAATTTAAAGAACGAACAATTACTGCTACTGCGCCATATTTGGCTGCTTCTGCAGCACCGCTGTATCTCTGATCTACTCCACCAGCATAGGCTTCAAAGGTATTGACAAGTTCTGCCTGCATGGGGCGATTAAAAAAAACAATCTTGTCTTTAATTTTTTCTTTGCCCAATTTAATCAAATCATCAATGTGTTTCACTTCGACCACATTTGCTCTAATTCCCACAGAGGGTGTGGCAATTGAACCTCCCAAAGCACAAATGTTCACATTAATTGTATTTCCTGGACTGGATTCAATATTGGCATACTCAAAAGTACCCCTAACCCATTTAGGAACCATAACAGATTGCAACCAAACAGAATCCAATGGTAGTGCTTCGAGTTCCTCTTTAGCCCACTTTATAGCCCGCTTCAAATTTAGGGAACCAGACAAACGACCGCCTATTTGATTAGTGAGGTGATCTAACCAATCATAACTTTTTCCTTGGGTCAGTGCCTCAAGGTAAATCTTATTGATTTGCTTGTTCAAGCCATTTTCCTTTTGAGCGTTTAAAGAAAGACTGCTAATCAAAAAGAATAGTAATGATTTTCTTATCATCAATTAAAGTTTGGGTTTAGCGGCAAATTGCTCAATATCTTCGGCCGAAACTGGATTCGATCCAAGAATCATTAATCTTTCAATGACATTTTTAAGCTCACGTATATTTCCAGTCCAAGGGTAATACATCAATCTATCAATGGCACTTTTGGAAAAGGTTTTCGGATCTAACCCCTGCTCGGATATTAGGTTTTCGGTAAAATAATCCACTAAAAGCGGTATGTCATTTTTTCTTTCTTTAAGAGGGGGGACTTTAATGAGGATAACAGCCAAACGATGATATAGATCTTCCCTGAATTTTCCTTCCTCAATTTCCCTTATCAATTTTTTGTTAGTAGCAGCAATAACTCGAACATCTACTTTTATGTCTTTTTCACCCCCGACCCTCTGAATTCTATTCTCTTGAAGAGCTCTCAAAACCTTGGCTTGAGCTGCAAGACTCATGTCAGCCACTTCATCTAAAAAGAGCGTACCACCACTGGCAATTTCAAATTTTCCTGGACGATCTTTGATGGCCGAAGTAAAAGCTCCTTTAATATGACCAAAGAGTTCGCTTTCAATCAATTCAGAAGGGATCGCAGCACAATTAACTTCCACAAAAGGGGATCCCGATCGATTGCTTTTTTGATGCAAATGATGAGCTACCAATTCTTTACCTGTACCGTTTTCCCCAGTAATCAGAACCCTAGCATCTGTAGGGGCCACCTTTTCAATCAAATTATGAATTTCATTTATCTGATCTGAAGCCCCAATAATTAAGTGCTTTTTTTCAATCTGTTTCTTTAGGTTTTTATTCTCTAAAACCAAATTTTTTATTTGCAATGCATTTCTAACTGCCGTTAGCAATCGATTTAAATCTGGTGGTTTAGAAATAAAATCATGGGCTCCTAATTTCATTGCTTCTACTGCAGTAGAAACATTCCCATGACCGGTCAACATAATAAAAGGAACATTGATACTGTTTTCTCTGGCTTTTTGCAAAACCTCTATACCGTCCATCTTCGGCATTTTGATATCACACAAAACCAAGTCAAAATTCTCCTTTTTAAGTGAGTTTAGACCTAATTTACCATCTTCACATTGCGTAATCTCATAGTCCTTGTTTTCTTCTTCTAAGATACGAATCAGCACCCTTCTGATGGGTTCTTCGTCCTCAATCAATAAGATTTTTTTCATTTGGTCTCGGAGGTATTATTTTTAAGGGTAACAACCCTTTGAGGAAATGGTATTTCAATATTGATTGACTTCAGTTTTTCAAAAATTTTAAACCTGAGATCGCTTTTAACAAGATTGGCCTCAAAACTTTTGTTGATGGAAAAGAAAAGTTTAAACATTAAAGCACTGTCACCAAAGTCCTCGAAAAGCAAGAAAGGTTCGGGTTTTTTCAGAACCTTCGGGTGGGTATTGGTAATTTCTATGAGCGTATTCTTTAATAATTTAATATTAGTATTATAGGCTACCCCAAAATGGATGAATTCTTTGGTCAAAGTCCCATTTTCAGTCCAATTGTAAAGTATTGAGGTTAAAAATTTATGATTAGGAATGATCAATACCTTATTGTCTCGGGTGACTGCTCTAGTCGTTCTTAACATTATGTTTTCTACCCTTCCCACTTGACCATCAACTTGTATTACATCACCTACATGAACGGTTTGATCAGCCAGGATGGAAATACCTGAAAATACATCTTGAATCAATGTTTGTAAGGCCAAACTAACTCCCACCAAAAGGGCTGCAGATGCGGCAAAAATCGTACTTACTTTAATCCCTACGTTGTCAAGCGTAATCAAAATAAAGATCAAATAAACCAAATAGTTGAAAAAGGTTAAAATCCCTCTAAACTTAAGCTTAGTATCGGTATTCAAGGTTTTGAATACAATACGACGAAAGACTTTAAGGAATAAGTAAGTGAGGAAAAAAACGCCAATGATGATCAACATTGACTTGGGAGTGAGAACTATGTCACTACCCATCTTAATATCATAATTAAAAAAATCTGTTATTTTTTGCATTTTATTAAATCCCTACTAAGATAATACAAAAACAAAACCCATCCTTATTTCTAGAGATGGGAAAAAATAGCTATGAAAAAGAAATAACACTAAAGAATTAGTGTTTTGATACATATTTAGTCAAATCAGAGTTTTATGCAAACATATCCTTAACCTTTTCAAAAAATGATTTGTCAGCCTTGTCAGGATTTGGAATGAAATTTTCGTCCCGCAACATTTTTTGGAAAAATTGTTTTTGTTCCTTGTTGAGTGTCTTTGGAGTCCATACATTGACATGAACCAAAAGATCTCCCTTTCCGTATCCATTAAGATCTGGTATGCCTTTACCTCTCAACCTTAAGGTTTTCCCAGATTGTATTCCTGATTCTAGTTTAATCCTAACTTTTCCCTCTAGTAAATCAATTTCTTTAGATACACCCAAAGCTGCTTCAGCTATACTAATGTATAAGTCAAAATGCAAATGGTTTCCCTCGCGAACAAAACTTTCGTCTGTTTTTTCTTGAATCATAACCAACAAATCACCCGAAATACCATTACCCGATGCCTCGTTGCCTTTTCCCGTCACTTTCAGTTGCATTCCTTCCTCCACTCCAGCAGGTATTTTAATAGATACCGTTTCCTCGCTCTCGACCATACCATTGGTATCGCTTCCTGAAGGTCGATTTGAGATGGTTTGCCCACTTCCATTACACTTTGGACAAGTAGAAGAACTTTGCATCCTTCCTAAAATAGTGTTAGTAATACGCATGACTTGACCTCTTCCTTCACAAGTTACACAAGTGGTATAACTTACTCCATGGGCTTGAACTTTTCTTCTCACCTTCACTTTCTTTTCTACTCCATTTACCACCTCATTCAAGCTTAGATGGACTCTGATCCTGAGATTACTTCCTTTTCCTCTGGCTTGAGATTGACCAAATCCACCAAAACCACCTCCACCGAAAGCACTACCGAAAATATCTCCAAACTGACTGAAAATATCGTCCATATTCATACCTCCACCTCCGAAACCAGAAGACTCAAAGGCTGAATGTCCGAACTGATCGTACTGAGATTTTTTCTGGGGATCACTCAAAACCTCGTAAGCCTCAGCTGCTTTTTTAAAATTGGCCTCTGCTTCCTTATCTCCGGGGTTTTTATCTGGATGAAATTCTATTGCTTTTTTGCGGTAAGCCTTTTTAATTTCATTTGTTGACGCCCCTTTTGATACGCCCAATATTTCATAAAAATCTCTTTTCATATGATTTATTGTCCTACGACCACTTTGGGAAATCTAATTATCTTATCCCCTAGTTGATAACCTTTTTCGGTTACGTCAATTATTTTTCCCTTTTGGGAGGTATCCACTGCAGGGATAAGAGTAATTGCCTCGTGGATATCGGCATCAAATGTATCCCCTATATTTGTTTCAGTGGGGTTCAAGCCATTGCTTTTTAAAACATCCCCCAATTTGTTTTTGATCAATACAAATCCCTCAATGGGTTTTGCATGCACTTCCTTGGTTTGATCAATGGCCCTCTCAAAATCGTCCAATATGGGCAATATTGCTCCTATAACTTCTTTTCCAGCAGTTTTAAAAAGTTCTATTCTTTCCCTAGCAGTTCTTTTTTTAAAATTTTCAAACTCAGCAAACAATCTGAGAAACTTGTCCTTCTCTTGATTTAGATTTTCATTCAATTCCTCTAGCTGCTTGGAAATGTCAACTTTACTACTTTTTTTAAAAGAAGTTTTTTTAGATTTAGCCTTAGGTTTTGATGTTTTATTTGCCATTTTTTACAATTTGTTATTTTTGCTTCAAAATTACTGCCAATTGGAATTTTTTGCCAAAATGTCATTCATTTTTATCAAATATTTCTTTTAAGGCCTCTGGCAAAAAAGGGAATTGAAATACAAACCCCTTTGATAAAATCAATTCAGCACTTACCTTTTGACTTCCTAAAATCAAAATGGAACGTTCTCCTAAGGCCATTTTTATAAAAAAAGCAGGTATATTGGGTAAAAAAACAGGACGTCCAAAGGCTTTTCCTATTGCTTTTACAAAGCTTCTTTGTGAGACTGGATTAGGTGCAACGGCATTATAGGTTCCTTCCCAACCTTGATAGATTGCAGTTAAGAATAATCTAGATAAATCCTTGATATGGATCCAACTCTGCCACTGTTTTCCTGAGGCAAAAGCAGTTCCTGAAAAAAGTTTTATAGGAAGTGTTAATTGAGACAATAAGCCGCCAGCCTTGTCCAAAACCAAACCTATTCTCAGAATAGATAAATGTTTCGTATAATCCTTCAAAGTATTTGATTCCTTTTCCCAGGCTAAACTGACTTTTTGTAAAAAATTTTCCTGTTCCAAGCGACTGTTTTCGTCATAAACATCATCTAAGCTATTGGGATAGATACCAATGGCTCCGGCACAAACGATGCTCTTCATTTTTATTTTTTGTTGATATAACTCCTTTCCCAATAAACGAGAACTGTTAACCCTACTGTCAAAAATTTCTTTTTTGTTATCGGGAGTCCAAGGCTTTGAAATACTTGCTCCAGCTAAATGAATCAAAGTATCGACTCCTTCAAAACAACGACCATCTATCTCGCCTTTTTCAGGATTCCAATAAAACCCTTTAAGAGCATCCGAATAGATCAGTTTTTGCTTTTTAGATGTTAAGAAATGAACTGTTATATTTTGTTTTCTAGCCATGGCAATGATGTTTTTACCAATCAGTCCTGTCGCACCGGTAACCAATAATTTCATTCGCAGTTTTTTGTAAAAATAAACTAACCCCCCTTTATAGCTCTTAACATTTCTCGTTTTCCGGGAGGACCCTCCAGTCGTTCAACTGAAAAGCCTATTTTCTCTAACCTTCTTCTCACGTCCCCCTTGGCACAATAGCTTACCCAAACACCACCCGGCTTGAGTATTTCATGACATATTTGAAGGGCGTTTTCTTGCCACATATTTGATTGAGCGTGGTAACCAAATGCATCATAAAATAAAACGTCATAACTATCATCCAATCCAATACTGAAAAAGTCTTTCTTAACTTTTTTAAAAAAAAAATCGGATTGAGAAAACATTTGATTCCATTCCATTTCATGTAATTGATCAAAAAAATGGTAATGTTCCCGAGCAGGAAGGGACTCTTTCATTTTTAATGACCTAATTTCTTTTAATGATAAAGGATACTTTTCTATCGATAAATACTCACAAGATATTTTTTGATTAACAGAAAACACATAACTGAGATAAGCATTTAATCCTGTACCCATCCCCAACTCAAAAACCTTTAATTCCTTTTTGTTGTTTTGATCTAACCAATGAGCCAAACCTTTTTTTATGTAAACATAACTTGATTCGGTTAAGGCTCCATGTTTTGAATGATAGGTTTCATTTAATTCTTCAATATAAAGTGATGGAGAT
>MDSV01021186.1_pt1 | contig 35054 bp, 36 predicted proteins | sample 810851 | NCBI WGS metagenome assembly MDSV01 (sample SAMN05326640, study PRJNA326480) | marine metagenome | isolation source: seawater | place: Atlantic Ocean: North East | collected 2012 | reverse complement strand
TAGACCACCACGTTGATAGGCTGGGTGTGGAAGCGCAGTAATGCGTGTAGCTGACCAGTACTAATAGCTCAATTGGCTTGATTTATGCACTGAAAAAAAATTTTTTGCTAATTAGATACTTGATAATTTAAAACTTTTTCTGATCAACTTTAAAGTTTCCGGGCCATTGTTTAACAATACATCTATAATTGAAAGCTTTTCTGTAAAATTATTGCTTAACTGTTGATAGGCAATTTTATCAATCTTGATGATATTAAGTTGGATTTTATTTATTTCAAATAAATTAATATCTTGTTTAATATATTCTAATGCGCCCTCATTAATTAAATATTGATTATTATCCAATTTTTTACATATGTTAATTAATTTTAAAGATTTTTTTCCTGTACAATTTAAATCAGACGATCTTTTAAAAACGCACTTAATGTTTAATAATTTTGCAATTTCCTTAATAATATAAATATTAACATCAGCTAAATTTTCCTTAGCTTTACATTTAGATAAAATTAGTTCAATTTTAGGATAGTATTCGCTAAAATATTTGGCTTTAGAGTAGGCGTGCTTGATTTTCAATAAATGTTTTTCAAAAATGTCAATATTTATTATTTTGGTATTATTAATTAATTGTTGGCTTAAACCTTTTTTGATTATTGGTATAGTTAGATAGTTAATATTGTCATTATTTAAAATTCTATTTCTTTGTTGCCAGGATCTAGAGTCAAACTGAACATCATCTAAAAAAATAAAGTTTTCTGCGGCTTCAATTAATGCAAAATAACCTATCCAAGGAAAGTACGTAGGCTGACTTATAACTATCATTTATCTAATTTTAAATAATAAGATTTACCATTTTTTTTGAAATATAATTTTTTCCAAAATTTAATAGCGCTTTTGTTTGTTTTAATTATATCTATTTTAATAAATTTAAAACTTCTTCTATTGCAAGATGCAATCAATTTTTTTACAATTAATGTTCCCACTTCCTTCTTTCTATATTTTTTTTTGATAAAAAAATCTCTAATATAACAGTTTAGCTTCTCATGGTTTAAATAAAAAACTAAAAAACCAATCTGTTTATTTTTTTCTATTATCCAATTTATTTTGCCAATGTTATTTTTAATTTTGATTAAATGAGCATCAACTTTATTTTCAGAGATATATTTTACTTTTAATATTTCTTTAATATATATATTAAAAATTTTTTTAAATTTTAGCTCCTCTTTTTTTGTTATTTGTTTAATTGAAAGTTTTTTTTTATAAATAATCACGGAAGTCTGTAATTATTTTTTGGTTTAATATTTTTAGAGGATCTAGAGGAACCTCTCGAAAATTCATCTTTGGGTGGAATAAATTTAAATCCAAGAAGTTCCTTTTGATAATTGTTAAGTTTTTTATAAACTTTAATTGGAGTATTTAATGTATGGTCAAAACTACTTTTTATAAACCATTTCGAGTAACTAAATATCATCCCCAATCTATCATCATCAATAACTTTTTCAGAACTGCCATGCCACATTGATGCATCTAAAAGCAAGACCGAACCTCGTTTACCCTTAATAATTAATTCATTTTTATATTTTTTATTATTCTTTGGAAATTTCTTAAATTTATGGCTCTTAGGAACAACTCTTGTGCCTCCATTTAAATTATTAAAATCATCAATCATCCAAATGACTTGAATTATAAGTGGAGAACTTATGCCTGCAATTCTTGTATCATTATGGAGTTGTTGAGCGTATCCTTTGCTAGGATTTCTGATTGCGCTCTGCCTCAATACAATAAAGTCATTATTATTGTACGAGCCCATAGATAGAGCTTTTTTAACAATATTTATAATTTTGCTATGATCAATATATTTAATAAAAATATTATTCTTATTATGGAGATTATAAATACTATCTTCTAAAGGGTTATTGTTTTTAATTTTTTTTTTGTATTTATTAAATATTTTGAAATAAATATTTTTTATTTTTTCACACTCCTTTTCTGATATTGCATTTTGAATTAATGCAAATCCATTGTTTTTTAGCAAGTTTAAGTATTTCTGTTCAGCTCTGTCCATATTTTTTAGATTTATATATCTTCTCAATTAATTTTACGGTAAATTTTACTTCTTTTAAATAACTTAAATTAAATTTTGAGCCAATATTCTTTATAAATTGGTTTACTTGTTTTTCACTAGCTAAGTAGTTTTTAATTTTAATTTTTTTTTCTTTAATTTTATTTTTTTTAATCACATACATTTTGCCCTCTGGCCATTTCAACGACCCTTTAGTTCCAAAAATCTCAACAGATTTTATTTCTTCTTTAGTATTTAATACATATCCTATTTCGTAATTAATATGACATCCATTTGCTAACTCTAAGTTTCCTACTGACATTTCCTCATTATTATAAATTTTAAACGGCAAAAATTTTTTATTTTTTTTTATATCTGTGATATTTGAAAAATTTCGGCTTGTAACTCTTTTGACTTTTGGAAATTTCAAAAACCAACCAATTAAATCAAAATAATGTGAACCTAAATCTATTAGAGGTCCTCCTCCTGAAAATTTTTTCAAAGAAAAATATTTACTGTGTTTGGGTATAGATCTAAATTGTCTATGAATTATTCTAATATAATATACTTTCCCTATTTCTTTTCTTTCAATAATTTCCTTAATTTTTTTAGAAATTGGACGAGCTCTTTGATGATATGCACAATAACAATTTACGTTATGTTTTTTTAAAAATGTACTAATATTCTCTAGCTGCTTAACACTAGTAACGAATGGTTTTTCTACAAAAATATTAAAATTATTTTTTATAGCTTTAATTATGTAATAGTAATGTCTGTATGGTGGTGTACAAATATTTATTATATCGATTTTTTTCTCAGCAATCATATTTTCAAAATTAGAATATGTCGATTTTAAATTATTGATTTTAGCAGATTTTAATAAATTCTTTTTATTGATATCAAAAAGAATGATTTCTTTAATTTGTTTGTTTTTTTTAAAAGCCGGTATATGAAATTTATTTGCAGTATGACCTGTTCCAACTATAGCAACGTTATACTTTTTATTCATAAAAACTTTTTTAATTCTCTATAAACAATTTTACTATAAATTTTTGCTCCTTTTTTACTTAAATGAACTCCATCAGGAATATCAAGGCATATATTCTTTGGTTTAATTTTAATAGTTTTATTATAAACATCTATGCATATAATTTTATTGTCTTTGCAAAAACTTTTAATAACCTTGATGTATTTCATTAAGTTTTGGTTTAAAGTTTTTTTATTTATTTCAAGTCTGTTTTTTAAAAGTTTGTGATATGTTAAAAATATTAAGTTTTTTATTTTATAAAATTTAGATCTAGAAAATATGATCTTTAAATTTTTTTTAAATTTTATCGTGTTTACGTTTGCTTTTCCATTAAGAGATTTAAAGTGCCAACTATCATTTATTCCAATTTGTACAACAAGAGTATCAATTTTTTTATTTTTTTTTAATATAGTTGGTAATAGCTTGATTGCCTGATTAGAGTTAATCCCAGTATATGAATAAGTCTTAAATGAATTTTTTTTTCTTTCACTATAATTTAATAATTTTTTAAAATTTGAAGTCCAATCATTTATTTTTTTATTGTGTTTATATCTAATTATTGAGTCACCAAAAAAAATAAATTTATTTTTCATTGCTTAATTTTTTAAATAAATTTGCAATTTTTTTATCTCTTGTATTAATCTTTTTCATTACATTTATGGTCTCTTGTGGTGATTTTTTAATGGCAATTCTTAAAATATTCATCCAATTTACATTATTGACAGATCGTGTCTTTTCAATTTGTCCTATTATTTTTAAATATTTTTTTATTTTTTTTTCTTTAGCTAGCATATTTGTACCTACTTTGTTATTTTAGATTTAATTTTACAAATTTTTCATTATTTCTTATTACATTTATTTTTAACAATTGAAGTAGTCAAGGTTATTAGAACTTTATTAATTAGAATAATTAGGATAATTAGGATATTATTACATAAAAATACAGTATAAAAATAATGAGTAATATATATTTAAAATGAATAGTGAGTTTTTTAGTTTTGAAAATCTCAAGAAGCCTCTAGGCGATGTAACAGTTAGTAATTATATTGGTTGGAGTGGGTTAGAAATTTTTAAGTTTATAATTCCAAAAGGAAAGAGTATTACAAATTTATTGATCAATGATTTTAAAACATACTTAGTAAATAAAGAAAAAATTTTTTTCACATTTGATGGTGATATTGAATTAAAGTCAGAGGAATTTAATTTTGTCTTAGAAAAATATGATGCAATTGATTTTAAAAATGAGCAGAAATATGAATTTAAATCTAAGAAAGATAGCAGTATATTTATGATTAGTTCTAAAGATTCAAAAAAAATAAATGAAAAATCAAAAGCTTTTAATTTTAATAAAGATGTTAAAAAAAAAGATTTGTGGGGAGGGCAAATAATTTCATGGCCTTATGAAGGTAAGGAATTAACATTGGTGCTATTTGAATTAAAACAAGGATTTAAATTTTACGATAAAGGTCATCCAAACCAGCAAGTTACTTGGGTAGTTGATGGAGAAATGAACTTTCATGCAAATAATAATGAGAGAGTGCTAAATTCAGATATAGGCGTAAGCATTGGACCTAATCATACTCACGGTGGTATTTCAAAAGGTGCCATGGGTTTTGACGCTTTCTTTCCTAAAAGGATTGAGGAAAAATATAAAAACATTTAAGATAAATTATGATTTGTGCACTTATGGTTGGGAGAGGTGGAAGCGTTGGTTTCCCTAAAAAGAATATTTATCCATTGCTTAATAGACCTTTGATGTCTTATCCTCTTTTAGCAGCTAAACATTCAACTTATATAGATGAAGTGTATGTATCAAGCGACTCGAAAGAAATTTTAAATATTGGAGAAAAATTAGGTGCAAAAACTATCACAAGACCACCAGAGCTAGCTACAAGTGAAGCTTCAATTGAAAGCGCATTTTATCATGGATATGAATACATTAAAAAGAATTGTGATCAAGAAATTGAGTTTCTAGTAATACTTATGTGTAATGCTGTTTCAGTTTTACCAAGCACAATAGATAATGGAATTGAAATATTGAGATCCAAGAAGGACTTTGATTCTGCAGTCACTGTATCAGGGTATAATATGTTTTCTCCTATCAGGGCAAGAAAAATTGTAGAAGATGGATCACTTTCTCCTTTTGTGCCTTTTGAAAATTTTAATTTTAAAGTTGACTCAAACCGACAAAAACAGGACGTTGTTTATTTTCATGATTGTGGAGTTTCGGTAGTTAGACCTAAGTGTATTGAGGAAATAGATAATGGCTTATTGCCACAAAAGTGGATGGGTCAAAAAATATATCCATTAGTTCAAGAAGGAGTACTAGATGTTGATATTGAGCAAGAAATGCCTTTAGCTGAGTTCTGGCTAAAAAAAAATGGATTCTCAGAAACTTCTCTTCCATATAAATTGAAAAAATAATTCATCTATATGCAAATAATAAATTTATATAAATTTGCATTCTTATTTATGTAGAATTAATATATATTTTTTAGAATTATTTTTTAATTTTCAAAATATTTCAAATTAATGACTATAAATAAATTAAATATGTTAGACTGTACATTAAGAGATGGAGGTTATTATAATAACTGGGATTTTTCAAAAGATATAATCGAAGATTATCTCAAAGCAATGTCAAGTGCTAAAATTGAGTTTGTTGAAATAGGTTTTAGATTTTTAAAAAAAAATATTTACCTAGGTCCTTGTGCATATACTACTCCTTTCTTTTTAGAAAGTTTGAATATCCCCAAAAAATTAAAAATTGGAATAATGATTAATGCTAGTGATATTTTATCAAAGAAATTATCAAACGCAGATATTGAAAATAATTTTTTTCAATTTTCGAAAAAAAATAAAATTTCATTCGTACGTTTTGCTTGTCATTTAAAAGAAGTTTCAAAGATAATACCTTATTGCAATAAATTAAAAAAAAAAGGCCTAATAGTAGGACTTAATCTTATGCAAATATCTGAAATCAATGATCTTGAACTTGAAAAAATATCTAAACTAATTTCTAATTCGAAAGTTGATATTTTTTATTTTGCAGATAGTTTGGGCAATCTTGAACCCAAAGATATAAAACATTTTACAAATATAATAAAAAAAAATTGGAAAAAAAGCATTGGTTTTCATGCCCATGACAATATGGGTAGGGCTTTAATCAATTGTGTTGCTGCAGTAAATTCTGGAATTAATTGGATCGACTCAACTGTTACTGGGATGGGTAGAGGGGCAGGAAATGTTAAAACAGAAATTGCTTTATTGGAATTTTCTAAATTTTTAAAAAAAGATAGAGATGTTTCTTTATTATTGAAATTAATAGATGAAAAATTTGTTTCTATGAAAAATAAATATGGATGGGGCTCTAATCCATATTACTACTTAGCTGGACAATCTAGTATTCACCCAACATATATTCAGAGTATGCAAAACGATTTAAAACTTAATTCAGAAGAGATTTTAACAGCAATAGAGAATTTAAAGAAAAGAAATGGCAGAGTTTTTAATAAAAGCTTGATTGAAACTGGAGATGATTTGTATAATAAAAAATCCTCAGGAACATGGGGTCCATACAAAGTTATTAGAGGAAAAGATGTTTTAATTATAGGCTCAGGTCCTGGTTCAATAAAACATTCAAAGGCATTAGAAAATTTTATTGAGAAGAAAAAACCTTTTGTAATCGCTCTAAATACACAAAAATCAATTAATGAAAAATTAATTAATTTAAGAGCATGTTGTTATACTTTAAGAGTAATGTCATATACCACAGAACTTAAGAAACTCTCTCAGCCTTTAGTATTGCCTTTTGATAGCTTGCCTTCGCATCAAAAAAAGAAATTCAAAAAAATAAAAGTTTATAATTATGGCCTTGAAATAAAGAAGGATAAATTTAAGTTTATGAAAAACTCTGCTATTACACCCAATTCATTAACTATTTGTTATGCATTATCAATAGCAAATAGTGGTAAAGCAAAAAGAATCTATACCTCTGGATTAGATGGATATAAAATTGGTGATAGAAGAGGGATTGAAATGGAAGAAACTTTAAAAATTTATAATGGATTAAAAAAAAAATCAGAACTGATCGCAATTACACCTACTCGATATAAAATTAATTCTACTTCTATTTATGCATTTTAAATTAATTTTTATTTCTTTGAAATTTTTTTACATCTTTAATTATTTTAAGTAGTCCATTTGTAAGACTTATTTTTGGTCTATAAATTTTAAATAATCTATTTGTACTAGCGTAGGTACCAAAAACATCCCCAGAATGTGACGATAAAATTTTGATATTTCTTGTGAAATTTAAATTAGTTAATTTACATATTAATTTTAATAACTCTTTAACGGTAATTTTTTTTCCTGTTCCCACATTAATTGTTATTGATTTATTTAATTTTAAAAGTTTTATATATGTATTAGTAACGTCTGAAATATAGATTAGATCTCTAAATCTATCTAATGAACCAGTAACTTTGATTTTTTTATCAAATACCGCATAATATGTATATATGGATACCATTCCTTGTTTTAAATTTTCATAACTTTGTCCAGGTCCATAAACATTAAACAGTCTAGTTATAAATATGATAATATTGTATTTTTTAAGACCCCTAATCATTTTTTCACTCTCAACCTTCGTTTTGCCATAAATTGAGTTAGGTTTTAAAGCTTCATTTTCATGTAGAGCAAATTTAGATGATTTATATACAGTCATTGATGAGGAAAAAATAACCTTTTTGGGTTTATAAATTTTTGCCCAGTTACACAAATTTAAAGTGCCAATAAAATTTGTATTAATTGCTTCTTTAAAATTTTCTTCACAAATTCTTGCTGATGCTTGTGCAGCTAAGTGAAATACTGCCTCATATTTGTATCTAAAGTTATCAAAGCTTTTAGGATTTTTAATATTTCCTTTAAAATAAATTATATTTTTATTTTGAATTTTATTTTTAATATTTTTATCTAGAATATGTATTATAAATTTTTTTTTAACTAATTCTGAAGCTAGGTTAGATCCAATGAAACCACATCCACCAGTTATCAGTATTTTTTTTTTATTATTCAATTTTAGGTATTTATTGATAATTGTCCAAAGTTTTTCTAATTAAATTTCTAAGAATACTATTATCATAATCAAATGCACATGTATAATCTGAGTATTCATCTAATAAATTTAACCAATCTTCTTTTGGTAATTTACTTATATAATTTATCATTTTCTCAACATTATGGTAATCAAACTTGTTTGAAAAAAAAGGCCCCTGTAATTTTTTAACAAATGGCCATCCTAAATTAGAACCTAATATTTGATCTTCAGAAAAATATAATACTTTAAATCCTCTTCCTAGGGCTTCTGATCCTAGAGTAGAACTGGGACTTACAAGCACATCTACTTTTGATAAATTGTGATAACTATCAAGTTCATGCTCTTTTAATAAATAATCAAAATTATAGTTTTTTAAAATTGTGTTATAATAATTTTTTTCATTTTCTATCCACGCAGGTTTAGCTGTAAGTATAACCAATTTTTTATTATATTTTTTACAATATTCAGCAGTGCTTATAAGCAATTCTGATGAAAATTTATGCACAATATAATCTGGATTATTATCATTTTTTTTTTCCAAACTTTTTAATATTGCTTGAGTAAACCTTGATATAAAGCCTATATTTCCATTAAATTTATAATCTAACGTTTTCATTGGGAATTTATTATTTTTTAGCGATCCTGAAACAATATATTTCGCATTAATGTATTGTTCCATTAATCTTTTCATTTGATTGTTAAAAACAAAATAATAATCGGACATGTAATAATTATTTTCTATTTTACTATTATTTAATATGGACAACATGTTATCATTAAGGAATCTATAACCATTCTGAACTGAGATAAATTTAATATTTGGAAAATCTTTTTTTAATAAGTAAAAAAATAAATTATTATCTATAAAAGTTAAAACAATTTTAGGATTTGATAATTTAATGTACTGTTTTAAATATGATTTATAGGATATTTTTCCATTTAAAACCATTTTAATCAAAACAAACAAATTTAAATCTTCTAATCTTGTACTACAACAGCTAAACTCTTCTTTTTTAAGCTTAATCGCTTCTACAAGAGTTTCATGTCCCGTTTTATCAAATATTAATATGTCTGTTTTTTTTGGTCTTAAAAATAATATTTTTGCTTTAAAAATTGATCTGATTTTTTTAATCATAAAAATTATGTATAACATAATTTTATTTTTATCATTTAAATAATAATGAAATTGATAATATCTTTAATTGATACTTTAAATATAGTAAGTAGAATATAAATTATTTAATGATTTCAGATATTCTCAAATTTCTTGTAAATAGAGAAAAAATAAAAATGTATTTTCTTACTATTTTTATTTTTTTTGCAACAATATTAGAAGTTTTAGGTTATGCTTTGATAATACCTGTACTTACAATTATAATTAAATCTAAATCGTCTATACTTGAATTTTCCTTAATAAAAAATAACACATTTTTGAGTGAATATTTTTTAACGACAAGTGAACAAACTTTGATTGTGCATACTATTTTATTAATGGTTATATTTTTTTCAGTAAAGACAGTCTATTTAGTTAATTTGATGTATTTTCGTGAAAGTTTTTTCTTCAGTATAAAAGCGAGATTATCAAGAGTTTTTTTTCAAAAATATATACTAAAAAATTATGTAAATTTTATTAAAAAAAATAGTTCTTTTTATATTACAAATATTTTAAACGAGGTAACCTGTCTTGTTGAAAGAAGGATAAGATCATCAATTTATATATTTAATGAATGTCTAATAATTATCTTCTTTTTTGTTACTTTGGTGCTCGTAAATTTTAAATTTACTTTAACTATTTTTTTAATTTTTTCTTTAATATTATTTACTTTTCTTTTTTTTACAAAAAAAATAAATGTCAAATATGCTAACTTAAGACAGTTTCATGATTTTAAACAGATTAAAGATCTCAATGAAAGTTTTACATTATTTAAATATTTAAAAATTCATCATTTAGAAAAATTATTTTTTGATAGGTTTTCAAAATCAAACCAAAAAGTTAACGATGCAGGTAAATTTGAAATTATTTTAAACGAAATTCCGAAAAATATTTTTGAACTGGCGTCTATTTTAACAATATTTTGTGCAGTTTTAATTTTTTTTTCAAATAATGATAATAATATAGCAGATATTATACCTTACTTAGGATTTTTGGTCCTATCAATAGGCAGGATGATACCCTCTCTAACAAGAATATCAAATTCTATTCAAAGTTTTAGGTTCGCAGAACCATGCATTAAAGTTTTAAATGAAGAATTTAATTTTGAAGAGAAAAAATTTTTTGATTTTAAAAATAAAAAATTAAATGATTTATCAAAAATAAATTTAGAAAACATCTCTTTTAAATATGAAAATAAAAATATACTTAAAAATGTTTCATTAAATTTAGAAAAAAAAATAATTTATGGTGTCAGTGGTGAAACAGGGTCAGGTAAAACAACATTAATTGATATAATTACTGGATTGCATCAAAATTATACAGGAAATATTTTACTAAATGGTAAGAAATTAGAAAAACCTTTGTATCAAATGATTAACATTGGTTATGTTCCTCAAAATATTTTTTTAGTAGATGATACAATTAAAAACAATATTTTAATTAATAATATAAATAATATTAATATTAGTCAGGAAAAAATGAACCAAATTATAAATATTACTTGTTTAAAAGATTTTATATCGAAACTAGATAGCGGTCTTGAAACTTTAATTGGTGAAAATGGTGTATCAATTTCAGGTGGGCAAAAGCAAAGGATAGGTTTAGCAAGATCAATTATAAGTAGACCAGATTTGCTTATCTTGGATGAAGCAATGAATGCTTTAAATTATGAAGTTTCAAATAAAATAATTAAGAACCTCAAAGATCTAGAAATGACAATCATAATTATCTCACATGATAAAGAACTTATTAATCATTGTGATAAAATTATAAATTTAAAAAATGGAGTAATTGAGATTTTATGATCATAAATTTTAATAAATTATAAAATTATGAAAGCTATTAAATATAACAAACAGTATATTGATAACAACGATAAAAAAAACGTGCTAAATGCTCTTGCAGAAGAAAAAATAACAACAGGTAAACAAATAATTAAATTTGAAAATAATTTAAAAAAATATCTTGGTTCTAAATTTGTGTCTTGTGTAAATAGTGGTACCTCAGCAATTTATATTGCTATCAAATCTCTTAATTTAAAAAAAAATGATATTGTAATTATGCCGTCAATAAATTTTATTGCTTCTTATAATTGTGCAATTAATCTTGGTTTAAAAATATATCTATCAGATGTAGATCCTAAAACTGGTCAAAGCCGTCCAAAAGACGTGGAAGATACTATTAAAAGAAATAAATTAAAAAAAGTAGATTTAGTTATTTCTATGTATTTAGGAGGTCAACCAGATAATGTTGTCGAATATTATAAATTAAAAAAAAAATATAAATTTCTTTTAATGGAAGATGCATGTCATGCTTTAGGAGGAAGTTATGAATTTAACAATAAAAAATATAAAGTAGGATGTTCAAATCATTGTGATATATCGACATTTTCGCTTCACCCTTTAAAAACAATCACCTCAGGGGAGGGTGGAGTAATAAGTACTAATAGTAAGTTAATCTATAAAAAAATAAATTTGCTCAAATCACATGGAATTTTAAGAAAGAAAAAATACTGGAATTATGAGGTAATTATGAATGGTTACAATTATAGAATGTCAGATATAAACGCGTCACTTGGAAATTCTCAGCTAAGAAAAATTAACAATTTTATAAAAAACAGAAGAGAAATTGCAATTGATTACATAAAGAAATTAAAAAAACTTAATAATTATTGTAAATTAATTGTGCATGAAAAGAAAAAAATAAATAATTCAGCATGGCATTTATTAATTTTGACTATAAATTTTAACAAACTTAATTCAAACAAAAATAAATTAATTGAATTTTTTTTGAAAAAAAAAATTTCTTTACAGGTTCATTATATTCCAATATATAAATTTAAAGTCTTCAAAGAAAATAATATATTAAATTATAAATTTTTTCCTGGTGCTGAAGAATATTTTAAAAATTCAGTAAGTTTACCAATTTTTTATAAAATGACAAAAAATCAAATCAAGTTTGTAGTTAATACTTTGACAAAATTTATAAAAAAAAATGAAAATTATAAAAAAAAGCATTAAATTATATTGTTTTAAATTAAATTATAAAAATATTTAAAGAATGAGTGATTTTATAGAAACTTTAAAAGTTAATGGATATGCAAAAATTACCTCAGTATTTAACGATCAAGAAAAAAAAAAACTTCATGAATACTCAACAAATATTTTGAATGAAGAAATAATAAATTATAAAGACGTACCACCTACTCTAATAAATAATGATGTTGAAAAGTATTATAATGATAAAAATATTTATACATTTTTTAAGACATTAAATAGAAATTTTATAGGTCACAATGAAGAGTTAGATCAATTATTCTCAAATTTATTCTCAAAAAAAGAAATAAAAAACTATCTTAAAAGAATTCTAGGTGAGGATTATAAATTAAGTACGTGTATGTTAAGAAAAGCAGATAATAATTCAGATTATATGGGACTTCATTGTGATAACAATTTTTCATTCACGATGAGTATTTTATGCAACGATATTGGTGAAAATCATCCTACAACTGTGTTTATACCATCAAGTCATAAATTTAATTATAATTTTCGAAATGAAATTGAAAGACTAAATCCTGAATATTTTTCATATCTTACAAAATCATCTCTAGGGGAAATAGGAGATATAAATTGTTTTTTTAATAAGACAATTCATGGAATAAAAAAAAGTTCAAAAAAAAAAAAATTTTCTAACATAATATGGCTATTAGGATTTCATAGAAATTCTGAAAAAAAACAAAGGACACTTTTATTACCTGAATATTCTAACTATGGAAAAAAAATGGTAGATATTTTTTCAAACGATGCATTAAATTTATTTGAATTAAAAAAGGATTCTAGAGTATTTAAAAATAATATAAATGGAGATTGTTTAATTGATAATATAAATAAGAAAAATAGATATTCTTTAAAACAAATTATTATGTTAAATTTTTTAAAATTTGTAAGCTTAAATATAAAATTAATTAGAAAAATACTTTATTTTAAATCTTACTGGAAAACTTAATTAAATTTATTTTTCTTCTTAATATTTTGCTTTAAGATTTAAAAATAACGGAAAAATAATAACAAATATCTTGATATTTTTATTTACTTAATTAAAAGCAATTTTATTTAGTTCAAGTTTAATTAATATAATTAAATTTTAAAATTAATATTATTTACGAAAGCAAGCATCATAAAAAAATGTTCAATAATAAAAATATATTAATTACTGGTGGAACAGGTAGTTTTGGGAAAGCATTTGTAAAAAAAGTATTAAAAAATTACAAACCAAAGAGATTAGTAGTATTTTCTAGGGATGAATTAAAACAGTTCGAAATGATGCAAGAATATCCAAAACAAAAATTTCCTAACATGAGATTTTTCCTTGGGGATGTAAGAGACGCCTACAGATTAAAAATTGCTTTAAAAGATATAAATATTGTTGTTCATGCAGCCGCTCAAAAACATGTTGAAGCATCAGAATACAATCCCCAAGAATGTATAAAAACAAATATACAAGGTGCAGAAAATTTAGTTTACGCTTGCATAGAAAATAAAGTTGAAAAAGTAATTGCTCTTTCTACTGATAAAGCTGCAAACCCAATTAATCTTTATGGTGCTACAAAATTAGTATCAGATAAACTATTTATTTCAGGAAATATTATTTCAGGTAAGCAAAAAACTATCTTTTCAGTTGTTAGATATGGCAATGTCCTTAATTCACGTGGATCAGTTATTCCTTATTTTCAAAAGTTATTATCAGAGAAAAAAAAATTTCTACCTGTTACCCACAAAGATATGACAAGATTCATTATATCTTTAAATGATGGAGTAGATTTTGTATTAGAATGTTTTAAAAAAATGTATGGTGGTGAGGTATTTGTTCCAAAAATTCCCTCTATAAAAATTATTGATTTAATTACTGCTTTAGACCCAAATATTAAAATAAAACTAATAGGAATTAAGCCTGGTGAAAAACTTTATGAAGTTCTATGTCCTAAAGATGAAAGTGATCAAATAATTGAATTCAAAGACTTCTATTTGATTACCCCTACAATTGACACAAATATTAAAAGAAATAAATATATTTTACAAAAAGATGGAAAAAAGGGAAAGTTTGTTAAAAAGAATTTTGAATACAGCTCAGATAAAGTAAAGTTATTAAGTGTTAAACAAATTCGAAAGTTAATTAATAAGTAATGGATGTTGCAATTATTCCCGCAAGATCTGGTAGTAAAAGAATCAAAAATAAAAACATTAAATTATTTAAAAATAAACCATTAATTTACTATTCCATAAAAGCAGCACTAAATAGTAAATTATTTAGTAGGGTTATAGTATCAACAGATAGTAAAAAAATATCAAATATTGCAAAGAAATATGGAGCAGAAGTTCCATTCATCAGACCAAAGAGTTTATCAGATGATTTTACCTCAACACAGCAAGTTGTAAATCATGCAATAGGTAAAATTAATCATCAAAACATTATTAGAAATGTATGCTGTATATATGCCACAGCACCATTTATAAAAGCTCAGAATTTAAAAAAAGCTTATTCTTTGTTGAAAAAAAACAAAAATATTTTTGTATTTACAGCTACTAAATTTCATAGCTCACCATTTCGTTCTTTCTATTTTAAAAAAAATAAATTGATAAAAGTTTTCCCAAATTTTATGAATAAACGATCTCAGGATTTGCAGGATACATACTTTGATGTAGGTCAATTTTACTTTGCAAGCATAAATACATGGAATAAAAAAAAGGTATTCTCAGAAAATTCAAAAATAATAAAAATACCTTATCTTCAGAGTTATGATTTAAATGATGCAGAAGATTGGAAAGTTTTAAATAGATTAAAATATATTGCTTATCTGTAAATATAAATTGTATAATTTTGAGTAATTAATTAACAAATTAATTTAACTGTTTATATATAATTTTTCACAAAATGATATCTTGCTTGAGCTGAATATTTTATTTTATCTTCTGTATTATTACAACCCGAGGTATGAACAGAATTCATATCAATTAAAATTATATCTCCAGATAAAGTGTTCATTGACATAGATTCTAATTTTTTTAGTTTTGAGTTATTCATATTTACACTGTGAACAATTGCACCATTAGGCTTCTTATATTTTACTTTTCTTAATTTTCCAAGCTTGTGAGATTTTTTCTTAAAGATAATTGGTCCCATTTCTTTTGAAATATTGCTTATTGAAATCCATACCACTAAAGATCTAGTATTGGTTATTTTGTTGTAATGAGAGTCTTGATGCCAAGGTAAATTTGAAATTTTATCATTATTTGGAATTTGTATTCTAAATCTCTGATTATTAAAGATTAAATTATCTTTTTTTACTTTTAAGATTTTACTTACTAAAGTTAGAATTTTATTTGAGGTCAATATTTTTTGTAGCCCAGGAGACAAATTTATATTATCATTTATATAAGCAGAAACATTTTTTCCCATTCTAAAATAAGAAGTAATTATTTTATCATATTCATATATTTTTTTATTTTTAATATTAAAAGCATCTTCATAAAAACATTTAATATATTTTTTAAACTCTAGAAATTCTTTTTCTTTAGATAAAAAACCATTTAATAATACGAAGCCATTTTTATTCAATTCCCTATAAATTTTTTTCATCTATTTGCAAACAAGCTTCTCCTTCTAGATCTTTCATTTTTAATTTTAATCATTTTATTTATAATTTTCTTATCTCCATTGACATGAAAATCTTGAATATCAATTCCAATATTGAATCTAGTTACGTTTGATTTATTACTAACACTTTGATGAAGAATAAGAGGATTAAAAATTACACAATCTCCTGGATCAAGTTCAAAAATAACTTTTTCATATCCAGAGCTATTTTGCTGATTGACCTCAGGGTAAGTTGAGTACTTATTTTTGTATTTTGGTTTAATAAAACCTAAATTATTTGAAGATTTGTATACTAACATTGAACCATTTTGATTATTAACTTTAGTCAATGGAAGCCAAATTTTTATAAAATTAAATGATAAAAAATTGTATATATCTTGATGCAATGGATTAAGAGTATTATTTTCATTTGGCAAAGATACAATTAAGCCATTTTCTATAGAAGGGATCTCAACTCCCAATTTTGAGTAAACATTATTTTTTTCAAGTTTATTACAAACTTTTTGAACTATTTTTCTTACAGAATTTAAATTTTGAAGCTTTTTATAAATTAGAGTCCTATCTTTTGTGCTCTTAAACAAATCTTCAAAACTTTTTTTTTTATAAAGTTTTACCAATTTTTCGATTTCACTTGTAAATTTATTTACGTCTGATTTGGAAATAATTTTTTTTTGGATTAAGAATCCATCTTTGAGATATTTTGTTTTATTAAATTTCATTATTTTTTTTGAATTGTGTATCTAAGCTCTCCAGAACCATACATTTCTTTAAAAAATTTATCTTTTTTTTCCCTGTACTCTAACTCAGTTTTTTTTGCATTTGTATATTTCTTAAACAAAAAATTATTCTTTGCTAGCCATTTTTCTAAACTATTTTTATTTACATGTTGTTCAATTGGAACATACCAACTATCGACAAATATTGTACGTCTAGAAGGCATCCCAATGTTTCTCAAAACTTCAATAGTGTAATCTATAGGAATTTGTGAAATTACTTTTCGCATCATTTTTCTTGTATCCCAAAAAATACCTCCTGATCCATATAGATAGATAAAAGCGAAACAGTTATTCTTCAAGACTCTTTTCATCTCATACATTCCTTTAAATAAATTACCTGTATGGTGAAGGACACCTTTACAAAAAATAAAGTCAAAAGAATTATTTTTGAATGGTAGTTTTAAAACACTTCCTTTTATAAATTTAACATTTTTTATATTATTTTTTTTAGCAAATTCTTTTCCTACCACTAATCCATGTTCTCCTAAATCTAAACCCACAACAGATTTGCATCCAAGCTTAGCTAATGCATTTGTAAATCTTCCACTACCACAGCCCATATCCAAAACTTTTTTGCCTTTTATTACATTGAGATTAATTTTTGCTCTTTTAAATAATTCTATCAATACATTATCAGAATTAAGTTTTTTTTCTTTTTTTCTTTCTTCCCATAGTTTGCCAAAAAGAATTTGAGTATCATAATGTTGTTCCATAAAATTTTTTTTATAAGAACCTAATTCATTAATTACTTTTAAAAATTTTTCTAAGTTATCTACGGTGGATCTTAGTTTTTTATAGTGATTTTTTTCTTTAGATTTTATATATGGATCAAAGAAATATAAATTTCTAAAAAGCTCATGCATAATTATTACTACAAAGTAAGGTTGACTTTTTACGTATCTATTAGATATTTCTATTATATTTTTTATATCTTTTTTTAAAATAATGTATTTATTTTTCATAATTAATTTGTGTCAGATAATTTTTTTCATAATTTAATAATTTATTAAAATATTTTTTAGATAAATTTTTTTTTAAAAACTTAACTTTTTTATTGTAATCATTTTGGAAAGATTTTCTTGGTATCTTTTCATCCTTAAATGCTAAAAAGGTTTTCTTAGTAGGTTTTCTTTTTATAAATTTTGAAATCTTATTTATTTCATTGTGAGGGTTATTAATTAAATTATCAAAATTAATATTTAGTAGCCTTTTCTTCTCTATTGCTGACATTTTATTAATTTGATTTTTTCTATCATCAAAAAGATTAAATATCATTTTTGCACATCTATCATGATGACTCATTTTTAAATATTTTTCCTCCCAGCCCTTAGCATAAAATGGTAACATTTTTTTTTTATACTTTATTGTTAAAAGATAAACATTTGGTTTATTGTAATTATCCTTTCCATAATTTTTTTTTATCCATGAAAAAATTAGTTCGACTGGATTTTTATAAATTTCAATTATTTTTAATGATTTATAAACATTCATCAATAATTTACCTGAGTTGAGACCATCATGAAGCATAATTTGATAAAGATACTTATTTGAAACTGTTTCACATTTTTTATTTTTAGATTGCGTTTTTTTAAGATAAAGATTTGGATTGTGATAGTTGTGAGCACTTGAGAAGTCATTTATTTTATAATTAGTATCTCTTCCAATTTCATTATAAAAAAGTGAAATATTTAAAGTTTTTCTAATCAAATATATTGCAACTTCTGTACTGATTTTTTTAATTTTATGTAAATAATGAATTTGCTCGAGCATAATATCTGTATTGCTTTTTGAAACGTTTTCAAAAGTTGAAATTAATTTCATCACCATAGCTTTTCCAGATCTTGTAAATCCACTTACTCCTAGAATATTAGTTTTATAATTATTTATAAATAATTTAGACATTAAGTTGATTTTTATTTTTAATTGCTTTTTTTAAGTCAGAAGCATTGTCTATTTCCGTCCAATAATTTGGAGCTATATTTTTAACATATATATTTTCATTTACTCTAATTAAATCATTTAGAATTTCTGTGAAATAATTATTTTTATTTTTATTTTTTGAATTTATTAAAAAGTTTTTAAAAATTTTCATTTTTTGTTTTGGTATTTTTAATATACCTATATAATTACCACTCGCTTCTTTTCTTGAAAGTTTTCCTATAGATCTAAGATGATCTTTTTCTGTGATTACTTTCATTGTTCCATTTCTTATATTTGATAGATCAGCAAGAATAGTAATATTTTTTTTTTTTTCATCACAAATTTTTTTGATAACCTTTTTGGTAGTTAAAATATCAGAGAAGCAAATTATAGTATCTTCAGTCTTTAGAATTTTACTAGCATCTATAAGAGTATGTAAATTGTTTGTTTTAGCGTAATTTTTATAATAAAAATAGTTGTAGTTTGCCCCAAATTGATTTTCTATCTGCTTGGATTTATATCCTGTTAAAAAAGTAATATCTTTACTCTTAATTTTAAAAAAATGAAATTGATTTACTAAGCGACGAATTATTGTTTCTCCATTAATTTCAATTAAAGCTTTATGTTTTCTTTTGGTTAAAGAATTAAGTCTTGAACCTTTTCCAGCAATTAAAAAAATAGTTTTCAAAATATTATTATTATTTAATAAAAATTTTCTTTAATTCAATAGGTGATATATTTGGTCTTGGTAAATTAGGTATAGTTCCTGGTTGAATTTTTACAATTAAAGCTTTGGTATTTTTGTAATTTTTATTTATTTCTTTTTTAAAGTCTTTCAGGGTCTTTATTATTTTTACATTTTTATAACCGCATGCTTCAAATAGTTTTTTGTAGTTTAAGTTAATCGTCCCCAACGAATGACCTCCAGTGGATTCATGACAAGAATTATCAAATACAACATGTAAGATTTTTTCATTAGTTTCTCCTATTTTTAGAAGATTACCTAGTTGCATTTGTACAGACCCATCACCATCTATTATTACAATATTTTTTTTTTTTTAAATTTTTTAAAAGCAATTGCAATTTGGTTTACATGACCCATTGCACCAATATTGTAAAAGAATCTTTTATGGCTTATTTTATTGGTCGTATTAAGATAAAATATTTCTCTTGATGCATTTCCTAAAGATGAAAAAAAAATTGATTTTTTATTTTTTTTGCTTTTTAAAATACAATCCAAGAAATTAATTCTTTTAATTAATTGTGTATTTTTTTCACCTTTGTTTAACTTTTTATTTTCAAAAAATTCTTTGTTAACTATTAAAAAAATTGGTTTACTAAATTTTTTAGCCTTTGAAATTGAGGTTTTAACAACTTTTTCTATTTCTTGAGTATTTTTACATTTATTTAAATCATAAAATTTTAAGTCTAAGGATCTTAATAATTTTAGAGTTTTTGGTCCAATTTTTGCATGTTGAGGTTCATCCTTAATACCTGGTGCTCCTCTTCTACCTACTAGTATTATTTGTGGTATTGAAAAGACATTTTCATCTACTAAAGATAGTATTGGATTTAATGCATTACATAAGCCAGAGTTTTGCATGTAAATTAAAGGAATTTTTTTCGTAGAAAGATAATAACCCACACCTAGACTTATAGCAGAGCCCTCGTTAATTGTTGGATTATGTTCGATTTTCTTCTCATGGTCTAAGTCTTTGATAAACGAATTTAACACACTGTCAGGAACGCCAGTAAAATAATTAATCCCTGATTTTGAAAAGAATGAAATAAATTTTTTTGAATTTATCATTAGTTAATCTTTCTTAACCAAATTTCAATATTTAACAACATCCAAATTTTTTTTCCCCAGAAGTCATAACTTAAATTTTCTTTATTATTAATTAAATTTTCGATTTCATCTACATTGAATAGACCTCTTTTTTTAGTTTGATCATCTAATAATATTTCTTTAATGTACTTTTTGTCATTCTTGCTACTTATCCAAGTATCTAATGGCACTGGAAAACCAAGTTTTTTCCTGCTGGAAATTTCCTCTGGAATAAATTTTTTTGAAAGCTCTCTTAAAATATACTTTGAATCGTTTAATCTTTCTGAATGATCATCTGACAATGAAAATAATGCTTTAATTTTTGATAATCTAGATTTCCATCTAATTTTATATTTATAAGGAACTTTAGAGAGAAATGAGACAACATTATAGTCACAGAATGGTACTCTTGCTTCGACACCATGTGCCATGGACATTAAATCTAACCTATCCAATAAGCACTGTAGGTGAAATTTTTGAAATAAAAAAATAAATTTATTATTTTCATCCATACTTTCAATTTGACTAAATTCATTTTTCCAAAATCTTTCTGCATTCTCATCAAAATTAATTTCATTATATACTTGTTTTGAGAAAATTTTTTCTTTTTGACTCATTGTGAACCAATTATAAATTTTATAAAAATGTTCTTTTCTGGTTAAATCTTTATTAGTAAATAATTTTTCAGCATTAAAAAAACTATATACATTTTTTTTACCGAGGAATTTTGAAAAAAAATCAAAATATTTAATTTTTTTATAATCAAAACCTGCACCTTGAACTCTCCCATATCCACCAAACATTTCGTCTGCGCCTTCCCCTGAAATTATCACTTTATTTGAAGACTTAATATTTTTGAAAAGATCAAACAGGGCCACTTCATGGGGTATATATAAAGGTAAAAATTTATGCTCAATTATTTTATCTAAATTATCGAAATAGTTTCTTGAATTTAAATTTATATTTGTGTGAGTTGAATTAATTTTTCTTGAGATTATTTTTGCGTATTTATTTTCATCATAGCCTTCTGCATCAAATGATGCAGAAAATGTATTAAATTTTTTTTGGTATTTACTCATAATTGCTGTTACCAATGAGGAATCTAGGCCTCCCGATAGTAGCGACCCAATTGATACGTCACTTTCCATATGATCTTTTACAACTGAATTAAGAATATTTTCGAGCTCTTCTAAAAGCGTCTCTTCTTTTGCTGAATTATTCGTCTCCTGTATTAATGGGATTTCCCAATATTTTTGTTTTTTAATTTTTCCTTTATTAAAAATTATAAATTCACCTGGTTCAACTTTTTCAATTTTTTCAAAAAAATTTCCTACACCATACGGATATCTAAAGCTCAAATAAGAGCTTATCGCATTTATATTTATATTTTTGTCAACAATATTAGTCTTAATTAATGATTTAATTTCAGATGAATAAACAATTCCGTTTTGATTTTTTGTTAAAAAATAATATAAAGGTTTAATACCAAATCTATCTCGAGCTAATATTAACTCTTGTTTTTTGAAATCATAAAAAGCAAATGAAAACATCCCATTAATCTTATTTAGAGAATCTTTTCCCCAAAAAATTAGACTTTCCAAAAGAACTTCAGTATCGGACCGAGTTTGAAATTCAACTCCCTTATTTTTTAAAATATTTTTTAAATATTTATAATTATAAATTTCTCCATTAAATATTAACGCATATCTTTTATCCTTTGAAAAAAAAGGTTGAGATCCATTGTTTAAATCTATAATAGAAAGTCTTCTAAAGCCTAATTGAACTCCTTGAGCTTCATAAATTCCTTGTTCATCTGGTCCTCTATGACTTAATCCCTCAACATAACTTGCAAAATTATGAATTTTTTGATTAAGGGTCCCTATAAAACCACACATAAGTAAGATCTAATAATTTTAACCAAAATATCTTTCAATGTGATTTTTTGCTACTAAAAGATTCTTTTTATTCTTTATCTCTACCCATCCACCATATGTTTCGATTGCATAGATTTTTGATAGTTTATTTTTTATTATATGATTAATAAGACTAATAAAATCACATTTTTTCTTTTTCTTTTTTAATTTAAAGTAAGCTTTTTGAAATATATTAGATCCATTTTTATTAAGTAAAAAAACACCTGAAAATTCAAAATTTACACCTTTTTTTATATTTTTAGTAATCTCTATAATTTCATTTGTTTTATGATTTGTAAGATATCTGCCATCTTTAAAAGGTTTATTTTTTGCAATAATTCTATCTGTCAAATTATCATTATTATTTTCTTTATTTATTTCACTAATTACAAAGGTTATATCATTTTTAGATTTTAGAAGTTTGTCTATTATATCTCTTTCAAAAAATATATCAGAAAAAATAACCAAATTTTGTTCACTTTTAGAATCTAAACCAAGCATAATGGAATCAGTCTGATTTGATTTTTTAAAATTTTTATTAAAAATTTTTTCACACTCAATTTTTTTAAATGCGTTATTTTTATAACCAGTTATAATTGATATATTATTTAAGTTTAATGACTTTAATGTATTTAAATTAATATCTATTAAAGTTTTATTATTGTGTAATTCAATAAAGGCTGTTGGTTCCTTTGAGATTTCTTTCTTTACATGAACATCAGGTGTTCCTGCCGCAGGTATTATTACTCTTGTGTTAGAAAATTTGTTAGAGTTATATGTGTTTTCATTATTGTTTAATTCATATAATCCACAAATTTTTAATATATCTTTTAGAGGTGTTATTTTATTTTCAATTGAAGATAATTTTCTATGTTTATTTAATATACCCAAAACATTTCTTTGAGAATTCACTCTAGACCTTACTAATTGATTAGCATATATCACGTGGTTAATACCTAATTTCTTAATTTCGGTCTCACTAAAATTAACATATGTTGTAGGGACAACTACTAAAGGTGTTTTAGATTTTTTTCTAAATATTTTAACAAAATCAATAATTTCAGATGGCTCTTTCTTTTTTGAATGAATTAGTATTGCATCAGCTCCTGCTTCTTCATATGCATAACTTCTTTTTAACGCTTCTTCCATTCCCCATCCTGCAATTAACGCCTCAACTCTTGCTATTAAAACAATATTCTTGTCCTTTTTTGCATCAGTCACTGCTCTTATTTTGCCTGAAAATTCATTTATATCAGCTAAATCTTGTCTACCTTCAATGAAACTATTAACTTTGGGAAATTTTTTATCTTCAATACAAATTCCAGAAATACCATGAGACTCATATTGCTCCATCATGTAAATTGCATTGTTTACATTTCCAAATCCAGTATCACAATCAGCAATAATTGGTAAAGTAGTAGCTTGATTCATCTCATATGCTTTCGATAAAAATTGTGTCATTGTTAAAATATTTGCATCCGGTACTCCGTAGGAAGCAGAAATTTCAAGTCCAGAAGCCCAAACAGCTTCAAAACCACTTTCACCTATTAGTTTTGCACCTAAACCATCATGCGCCCCCACTGATCTAGATAATTCTCCTGATGAGAATAATTGACGAAGAGTTTTGTTTTTATTTTTGTTCATTAAATATTTTAAGAAATTTTTCGAGTTTAATATAACCTTTATGCAAATCTACACAACCAGTATTTATTTTTAAATCATATTCTTTATACTCCTCGTATAAATATTTTTTTTTATCTGTTAGGTCTTTGCTTTTATTTTGATTAAGATTTCTTTTTATACAAGCTTTTATAGAACATTTCAAAAATATTTCTTTATAGGATCTTTTTCCACATAATTTTCTTAAATCTCGTCTCCACTTTTTTTTGTAAGCTACTCCTGAAATAATTACAAAATATCCTTTATCATAAAATTTAATTCCTTCTTTTATCTTAAGAATACCTATTTTTTCTCTAGCGTTATCTTCATATTTAAAGTTTGAAATTTTTTTACGAAAGTCATCCCCATCAATAAATTTTGTTTTAATTTTTAGTTTCTTTAAATTAGAATAAAGTTTTTTTAATAAAGTGGTTTTTCCTGACCCAGGCAAACCTGTAAACCACAGAATAGAGCTTTCCATATTATTTTGTTTAATTTTTTTTTTGACTAATAATCAAAAAAACCTATAAAATGCAAAGAGTTTTTTTGATTAATGACAAACGCTGTATTAATACCAGAATATAAATTAAATAGAGACTACAAAAAAAAAGTTTTCATAAATGAAAATAGTAAAAAATTAAATTTACAATATTTCAGTAACAGCGATAGTACAATTAAATATCTAAATTTAAATAGAGAAGAGAGAATTAAAGAAACAGAATATACTGAAATTATTATATCTCGAATTATCGACATAGTTTCTGATGCATTAAACAAAATTCATAACGAAAAACGTAGTAAAAGATACTGGGAAATAATTTTGAGGCCGTGGCTACACGTCTTTATTTGTGCAGTGAGAAACCGATATAGAAAAATAGAATTAATTTTAAATAACAATAGAAATATAAATTTTATAGGTAGTTTTTCATTTGATAACTTGCTTATTCCACAAGACCTAAATCATTTTAATAAATTACATTGCACAAATGATTGGAACAATTACATTTATTTTAAAATTTTTGAATTTTTCTCAAAAAAAAAAATTTTAAAAAAAAAATATACAGTTAATAAAAAAAAATTAAAATTTAGCATAGTTAGAAAGAAAGCATTTAAACATCATTTTGATAAAGTGATGAAATATTTGGATCTTGGTTTAAACAAAACTTTCATACATGAATCAGGAATGAATTTTTTGAATGAATTTTTTTTAAATTTAACTTTGCTTCAGATCCCTAGATTTTATTATGAGGAAAAATTAAATAAATTTAGTTTTAATTATAAATTGAGAAATTTATTAAAAAACAATTTAAACCAAAAAAATTTTAGGAATAATGACAAGTTTATGAATTTTATCCTTAAAATTTTACCATTTCAATTTCCTCTAAACGCTCTAGAAGGCTACAAATACTGTAAAAAAAGATCAAAAATCCAAAAATATCCAAAAAATCCTAAAGTGATTTTTACAAGTAATAGTTTTTTTTCAAATGAAATGTTTAAATTTTATACTGCTCAAATGATTGATAAAAAAAATCCACCTAAGTATATTATTGGCCAACATGGAAATGCTTACAATACAGATATTTTTAATAAATATATAACAGAATTTAAAACTCCAGATTTTTTTTTAAATTGGGGTGTCAAAAAAAAAAATCAAATATCTTTTTGTAACTTTATTTCAAAAGAAGAAATTTATAGAAAATCAAAAAAAAAATATTTATTAATAATTTTAAGATCTAGGGGAGAAAAGCGCACAATTTTTGATCAAGAGTTGCATAATAAACAATATGAGGATTGTATACTAAAGTTTTTGAAAGGAATTAATTCTAACAAAATAAGCAATGTGGTAATTAAACCACATTTCAATCATAATTTAAATTCACCATTTTATAAGAAAATCAAACTTAATTATCCAAAAATTCAGTTTTTGGATCCAAATTATAAAGTAAGTAAATTTTTTAATAAATGCAGATTAGTAATTTATAATTATGATGCTACATCATACTTACAATTATTATCTAGCAATTTTCCTACGATAGCAATTTGGCCTGGTCATGATAGCCATGTTGTTAGCGATATGAGGCCAATTTATAGAGTTTTAAAAAAAAATTTTTTATGGTCGAGTAATCCAGAAATTATATCGAGAATATTAAATAGAAATTGGAACGATATAACAAATTGGTGGTTTAAAAAAAAAAGACAAAACGCTATATCCCTTATAAAAAATTCATTGTGTAAGCCAAGAAAATTTTTTTTCTTATTTGAATTGGCAAAAATTATTTCCTTAAACTATAAAAATTGATTAATAATTTGTAATAAAATACATTTCTGTTAGTTTATTTAATCTAATTTGTATTGTTAACAATGACATTTAAATTACCTTTCTTTGTAGCTGAAATTTCTGCAAATCATTGTGGAAATTTAAAGACAGCTAAGAAATTAATATATTCTGCAAAAAAATATGGTGCAGATGCTGTAAAAATTCAAACATATAAACCAGATACAATGACAGTAAATTCAAGAAAAAATATTTTCAAAGTTAAAAAGGGAATCTGGAAAAATTATTATCTATGGGATTTATACCAAAAAGCACATACACCATATAAATGGCATTCCGAATTATTTAATTATGCAAAAAAATTAAAAATGTTAATTTTTAGCACTCCCTTTGATGCTTCAGCAGTTGATTTGTTACAAAAATTGAATTGTCCAATTTATAAAGTTGCTTCGTTTGAAATTACTGATTTGCCATTGATTAAAAGAATAGCAAAAACAAAAAAACCAATGATTATTTCAACAGGTATGGCCAATCTTTCAGAAATAGGAGAAGCAGTAAGAATTGCCAGAAAAAATGGATGTACAAATCTAACACTTCTCTATTGCGTGAGCAATTATCCAAGCAGAATTTCTGATTTTAATTTAAATAATATTAAAATTTTAAAAAAAAAATTTAAATGTAAAGTTGGTTTGTCCGATCATTCTAAAGATAATATTGTAGCTATATCAGCAGTAGCAGCGGGGGCAGAATTGATAGAAAAACACATTGGACTAAACAAAAATTCCAAAGGGTTAGATATGGAATTCTCAATATGTGGAAAAGATATTTATAAATTTAAAAGTGATATAGTCACAGCAAAAAAATTAATAGGAGAGCCTAAATTTTTTAGAAATCCAAGTGAAAAAAAAAATAAAACATACAGAAGGTCAATATTTGTCATTAAAGATATCGAAAAAAACGAAAAATTTACATATCAAAACATTAAAATATTAAGGCCAGCTTTTGGTATACTTCCAAAATATTATGAAAAAATTATTGGAAAAAAGTCTAAAGTAAAATTAAAAAAAAATACACCTCTTAAATTAAAAAATTATGATTAAAAAAGGAATTATATTAGCAGGAGGAAATGGTTCAAGACTTTATCCACTTACAAAAGTTATAAATAAACAATTATTACCAATTTATGATAAGCCGATGATTTATTATCCCTTATCTATATTAATGCTCTCAAGGATTAGAGATATACTTATTATTTCAAAAGATTCAGATCAGATTTTATATAAAAAAATTCTAGGAAATGGAAAGAATTTAGGTTTGAATATTGAATACGCAGTTCAAGAAAAAGCTGACGGTATACCAGAGGCATTTATTATTGGAGAAAAATTCATCAATAATAATAAAGTCGCATTAATATTGGGTGATAATTTTTTTTATGGTCAAGGAATTGAAAATACTTTAGTTGAGGCCTCAATAAAGGGGAGAAATACAATATTTAGTTATAAAGTAAAAAACCCTAAGGATTATGGTGTTGTTAAGTTTAATAAGAAAAGAAAAGCTATAAAATTGATTGAAAAGCCTAATAAATTTATCTCCAACTACGCCGTTGCTGGCATTTATTTCTACGATAATAAAGTCGTGGAATATGCAAAGAAATTAAAAAAGTCTAGTAGAGGAGAGCTAGAAATAACTGATCTAAATAAAATTTATTTAAAAAAAAATAATCTTGATGTGAGAATATTTGGAAGGGGAGTAGCGTGGCTAGATGCAGGTACACCTGAAAAATTACTTGAGGCAAGTGAATTTGTAAAAACAATTGAAAACAGACAGGGTTTTAAGATAGCTTGTTTAGAAGAAATTTCATTAAGAAACAAATGGATTACAAAAAAAAAATTATTAAAATCATTATCTAATATTCCAGAGTCTGAATATAAGGAATATTTAAAATTACTCATTAATGAAAAAAATTTTACATTTAATAAATAACGATAATGATGGCATATATCACTTCGTAAAAAAACTAATTAATACAAATTTAAATAGTTATGATAACTTAATCTTGAGTAAATACTCAAGATCATCTAACATTATTAAGCTAGATAGTGGAAAGAGTTTAAAAGAGTTTTTTAACAAACCTTCATTAATATTTCAAAATTTAATTGAATTTTTGTATAAAACATTAAATAAAATAAGAAGGGATTTCTGTAATTTTTACTACAAACCTAACAATTTATTTAATTTTTATTTTAATGAAATTAATTTTTTTAAATTAAAACAAAAAGTAAACAATTTTGATATTATTATAATCTATACTTTTAAAGAAGTAATATCTCCAAGTGATTTAATAAAAATTAAAAAATATTACAATTGTAAAATTTTATTTTACCCATTGGATAATGAGTTACTCTCTGGCGGTTTTCATTTTGAAGATACAAGCAAAAAAAATAAAAAAATAAGTAATAAAAATAAAAAATTGACTGTCTATAAAAAAAAACACTTATCAAACTTGAGTATTCATTGGGTTGCAGGAAATAATTTTATTCTAGAAAAAATTAAAAATTCTCCGATATATAATAGTCAATCTCACAAAATATCTAAGATTTACAATACCTATGATAAATACCATTTTTCAGCTGAAGAGATTTTAGATTTTAAAAACAAAAATGATTTAGATAAATTTGATTTGTTATTGTTGTTTAGTAGTTTGAAATTATCAGATAATCGAAAAGGGATTGAAGAGCTTCAAAAATGTTTGAAATATTACGATAATTTGCCGAATAAAAAATATAACATTGCAATTATTTCTGTTGGTAAAGAAAAAAATTTAGATTTTAATTATGAAAATGTAGAACATATTCATTTTGATTATATTGAGGATCAAAAAAAACTTTATCTTTTATTCGCTTCTTGCAATATTTTTTTAAATTTATCTAAGTATGATTTTGGTCCCATTCTTTGTGAAATCGCATTTCATAATAATTTATTTATCTTATCTTCAGATGTTGGTATAGCTGAAGAAATTATAGTTAATAATTTAAATGGATTTATATATAATAGTGTTGATGAATTAGAAAATAAATTTAAATTGATTATTGATTTAGCAGCAAAAAAACATGTGCCGGAATATAATTCAAAGACATCGAAGATGAGAAATATTTACAGTTCAAGTAAGAGCCAAAAATTTAGAGAGATTTTAAGTGAATAATTTTTATAAAAAAAAAAAAATTTTAATTACAGGTCATACTGGTTTTAAAGGTTCATGGTTGAGCCTTTATTTGAATTTTTTGGGATCGGATGTTTATGGAATTTCATTGAAGCCCAAAGATAAATTTAATAATTTTGAACTATCAAAAATTAAAAAAATTTTAAAGAAAAATTTTATTTTTGATTTAAGAGATAAGAAAAAATTTAAAAGTGCTGTTAATAAAATTAAACCTGATATAATTTTTCATTTAGCAGCACAACCGCTAGTTGGAGTTTCTTATATTGATCCTTATCTTACATGGACGTCAAATTTAATAAGTACATTAAATTTATGTGAAATAATAAAAGATTATAAAAAAAAATTAACCTGTGTAGTTATTACAAGTGATAAGTGCTATGAAAATCTTGAGCTTAATAGGGGATATAAAGAAATAGATAGATTAGGTGGCAAAGATCCATACAGTGCCTCAAAAGGGTCAGTAGAAATACTTTGTAAATCATATTTTCATTCTTTTTTTAAGAAAAAAAAAAATTTAAAATTTGCAACTGCTAGAGCAGGAAATGTTATAGGAGGAGGTGATTGGTCTCAAGATAGACTCATACCCGATCTAATAAAATCTATTCAGAAATCTGCTAATCTTAAAATAAGAAATCCAAAATCAACAAGACCATGGCAGCATGTTCTTGAGCCATTAAATGGTTACCTTACATTAGCTTTTAAATTGCAAAATAATAAAAAATTAAATGGTGAAAGTTTCAATTTTGGTCCAGATAAAACAAAGGATTATAACGTTGAATTTGTTATTAAAAAATTTAAAAAAATTTTTCCTAATCTAAATTACAAAGTTATTAAAAATAAAATTTTTTTTGAATCTAAATTATTAAAACTGAATTGCAGAAAGGCATATAAGCTATTAAGGTGGAAACAAAGGTTAGACATAAGTCAAACTATTTTTTTTACAGCTTTTTGGTATAAACAATTTTTAATCAAGAAACAAAAAAATATGCATAATTTTACAATTTCACAAATAAAAAATTTTCTCAGTTTTTAAAATGAATGATTTAAAAAAAATAAAGATTTTTAAACTTAAAAGGTTTAAAAATCCTAAGGGAGATGTTTTAAGAGGTTTTAGAAAAACAGATATATGTCCGGGGATTTCTGCTGAAATATATTTTAGTTGGATTAATAAAAAAGCTATTAAAGGTTGGAAATTACATAAAAAAATGTCAATGAATTTAATTGTGCCAATTGGTGAAGTAAAATTTGTATTTTATGATGGTAAAGAATTTAAAAAAATTATTATTGGTGAAAAAAATTACAATCGAATTTTTGTTCCAAGTAATATTTTTTTTGCGTTTCAAAATTTGTCTACAAAAAAAAGTTTAATTATAAATAATGCAAGTATTATTCATCAGAATAAAAAAGAGACGTTATCATTAAGTTTAAGTAAAATTAGTTATTTATGGAAAGATTAGAAGCATTAATTCTTGCAGGTGGATTTGGCATGCGTTTTAGCGAAAAAACTAAAAAAGTTCCAAAGCCAATGATCAAGCTTGGAGCAGACCCGATATTAATGCATATAATAAAAAAATATGTCAGAGCAGGTATAAAAAATTTTATAATCGCTACAGGGTATAAGTATAATGTAATAGATAAATATTTTAGGTCTATAAGCATTAGAAAAAAAAAAATAACTAAAAATTCATATTTATATTTACTCAATATTAATAGAAAAAAAGTCGAAGTTAAAACTATATATACAGGTCTTTCAACTTTAACAGGAACAAGAATTCTTAGAATGGGAAATTATATTAATTCAGATAGATTTTTTTTAACATATGGAGACGGTTTGTGTGATGTTAATTTATATCAGCTTCTTGATTTTCATATAAAAATGAAAAGTATTGGCACGGTAACCAGTGTCCGACCTCCTGCACGATTTGGAGAATTAGTAATTAAAAAAAATATAGTGCACTCATTTAAAGAAAAACCACAATTAAAAGATGGATGGATTAATGGCGGTTTTTTTGTTTTTGAAAAAAAATTTATTAAATTAATAAATAAAAACAAAAATGTTATGTTGGAAAGACAACCATTAGAAACATTAACAAGAATGAAAAAATTTTCAGCTTTTCGTCATCATGGATTTTGGCAATGTATGGATACATTAAGAGATTATAATTTATTAAAAAAAATGAATACAGTTAATGCACCTTGGAAAAAATAAAATTTTAATTACAGGCGCAAAAGGTTTTCTAGGTTATGAAATACTTAAATTTTTATCTAACAAAAATAAAGTAATTGGTACTTCAAGAATTAAGAATAATTCATATATCCATATAAATTATCCTAAAATTCGTATTAAAGAGTGTCATCTTAACGGAGTAAATACAGTGTTTCATTTAGCTTCTCTAGATAGGGACCAAGTAAAAAAAAATATAAAATATTCAAATAAAATAAATTTAAGTTTTACAGAGGAATTAATTGATATGTGCATTAAAAAAAAAGTTAAAAATTTTATATATTTTTCTTCTATAGGGGTTTATGGAGATAATTTAAAAAACAGTGTTGATGAATTAACAAAACCTAAACCAAAAGATATTTATTCTAAATTAAAATATTCGGTTGAAAAAAAAATTTTAAAGAAAAAAAAAATCAAGGTTGTAGTATTAAGATTATCAAATGTAATTGGTAAACCAAGTAGAATTTCTAAGGGCTTTTTAAAGTTATTTTTACCAGATATTTGTAATTCTGCTCTTGCTAGTAAAAAGATTATTCTTAAGTCAGATGGTAAACAATATAGAGATTTTATTGATCTAAAGCTTCTATTAAATATAGTTTCTAAGGTCCTGTTAAATATCAAAAAAATAAATAAAAACACAATATTCAACGTTTCTTCGGGTAATCCTGTCCAAATAATTGAAGCATCTTATAAAGTTCAAAATATAATGAAAACAAAATTTAAAAAAAAAATATCAATAATTAAAGGAAAAAAAACAAAAGAGAAAAAATATAAAATTTCAAACAATAAATTAAAAAATTTTATAAAGTTAAAAATTTTTTTTGATTTAGAAAAAACAATTTTTGATGTAATTAAATTTTTAAAAAAAAATGAAATCAAAACTAGTTAGTGTAATAATCAATAGTTACAACGGAGCGAAATTTATTGAAAAATCCGTAAATTCAGTTCTTGAACAATCCTATGATAATTTAGAAATCATTTTTTGGGATAATGCGTCAGAAGACAATACCAAAGATGTTATTAGTAAAATTATTTTTGATAAAAGGTTCAAATATTTTTATTCCAGTAAATTTCAAAAACTTTATGAAGCAAAAGATGAAGCCATTAAATTTGCAAAAGGGGAATATTTGGCTTTTTTAGATGTAGATGATTGGTGGAAAAGAGATAAATTGACAAAACAAATTTCAGAAATGGAAAAAAATAGTTCATTAATATCATGTTCTAATTATTATGTTTTTAACGAAAAAAAAAACACAACAAAAAAAATATTTACAAAAAATATAAATACAAAAAATTCATTTGAGACAGCTTTAGAAAAATATTTTATAGGTATGTCTACTTTAGTAATTAAAAAAGATTTTTATGATACTTTGGATTATGGATTTGATAAATCTTTTGAGGTAATTGGAGATTTTGATTTAGTATTGAGATCATTAAAAAAAACAAATATTTTATATATTCCTGAAGCAATGTCTTATTATAGATGGCATAATTTTAATTTAAGTAACAGAAAGTTTAGATTGAATATATTGGAGTTAATTAAATGGAGAAATAATATGAAAAAAAAAGAGTTTTTTTCTCTTAAAAATTTATTAATTTTAAATGACCATTTAATTTACTTAATCTCTTTATATTTTAAAAATAATAATCGAAAAATAAAAATTTTGTTGTTCCTAAAAAATATAAATTCTTTAAAAAAAAAATTTTTAATTTTAATTATTTTTCTAATTCCAAAACAAATATATAATATCATAAGATCTTAAATGAATATTTTAGTTTTAGGTGCAACTGGTTTGATAGGTAGTGAAGTTTATAGAGTTTTGTCTAAAAAAAATAAAGTTTATGGTACTTATAATAATAATAAAATTAAAAAAATAAAATATAATAAAAGAAAATTATTTTATTTTAATGCATCTTATAAAAAAAACTTAATTAAAATTATTGATAAAATCAAACCAGATCTAGTAATTAATTGTATTGGAATTACCAAACACATTAAAAATGTTAATAAAAATAAAATTTTTAAAGTTAATGGAATCTTTCCTCATCAAGCAAAAAAAATTTCGAATGAAAGAAATGCAAAATTTATTCAGATAAGTACTGATTGTGTATTTGATGGAAAAAGAGGAAATTATAAAGAAACTTCAAAACCTAACGCAAATGATTTATATGGCAAATCTAAGGCTAGTGGAGAAATTAATGACAATTTTAATTTAACTTTGAGAACTTCAACTATTGGTCATGAATTTCACACAAAATATGGTCTTTTAGAGTGGTTTCTAAGTCAAAAAATTTACTGCAATGGATATTCCAAAGCAGTATTCAATGGATTTCCAACGTTTTACTTCGCTAAAATTCTTCAAAAAATAATATTAAAAAAAGACTTGAATGGTTTAATGCATGTTTCAGGAGATAAAATTAATAAATATAAATTACTAAAAAAAATAAATAATGTTTATAAAAAAAATATTATTATTAGAAAAGATTCAACTGTTAAAATTAATAGATCTTTAAATAATAAACTATTTAAAAGTTATTTTCCCAAAGATAGTAAGAACTGGGATAGTCTTATAAAAGATATGAAAAAGGAACATGGAAAAAGCAAATTCAAATTTTAGATTTATTTTATTATATACATGGACTACTATAATCTTAGCTCAAGTACTAAAAAATAATTTCTCAATTGTCTATTATTCAATTCTTTTTTCTGTATTTTTAATCATTAGTATTTTGATTTTTAAAAAGGGCTTTTTTGTCAAAGCCATTGATTTTTTTACAATGCATCTGTGGATCTTTTATATTTTATTAATTTATATCGCAGCAATATCTTTTATACATGGAGATTTAAGTCAATTTTTAAAAGCTTTTCCTAGAATGATTATAATGCCCATAACTTTTATTATTTTTTTAAACTTAATTTCATTTAAATATCACTTTAAAAAATTAATTGATCTTCTAATTATTTTTTCAATAATAGCCGCTTTATCTTTAATATATCAAGTGTATAACGGTCCTCTAGACATCTTAGTAGAAAGCTCCACCAGGTTAGGACTAGATAGGTATGCCTCAACTTTTGGATCACTCACAATTTATGGTTCAGTTGTAGGTATCGCAACCCTTTTAGTTCTTAGGACAAATTTAAATGTATTTTTTAAATTTTTTATAATTACTTTATTTTTAACTTCAGCTTTTGTAACTCTAGCAAAAGCAGCAGTATTGAATATTTTAATTGCAACAATAATTTCATT
>MDSV01174811.1_pt1 | contig 35078 bp, 31 predicted proteins | sample 810851 | NCBI WGS metagenome assembly MDSV01 (sample SAMN05326640, study PRJNA326480) | marine metagenome | isolation source: seawater | place: Atlantic Ocean: North East | collected 2012 | reverse complement strand
ATATAGTATTATTCTTCAGAACATTCTTTTCCAATAAATTTTCCTAATTTGTCATAACATTTTTTTTTATAAGTATAGTAATTATAGTCATGCGCAATTAAAGGACCAGTTTCTGAACCAGCTACACATATTGATTCACTTTCTTCTGATTCTAATAATACACAACAGCCATTTAATTTACAAGTATTGTTTCTAAATTTTCCACACCATTCTTCTCTCTCTTTTAATGATTTATCTATATTACAACTATTTTTAAAAGATTCTGTGATAGTGACATTAATGGGGTTATTCTTAGTTCTATTGTCTTTCCGTAACATTGATGAAATAGAAAGTAACACTATCAATACAATAACAACAAAAATAATGTATATAAAGTTATTCTTGAGATAGTTTATTCTTTTTAAAGAAAAATCTATTATTTTTTTCATTTATATATTAATATGAACAATATAATGTATTTGTTAACACTTTTAATTTAATTCTGTTAATGTATACCCAGACGTTGTTTTTGTAACCTTATATTGCGTATTATTTTTATGTATATTATCATGACATTCATTACAAATATTAATTAAATTCGCTTTGTGATTTTTATGAAATTGTTCTATATAATCATTATCATCTGCGCGACTTTGAAATTGTAAATGGTGTATTTCGGTTCCATTATTTATATTACATATTTCACAAATTCCTTTTAGTTTTTTTTTATTATAACGTGACGAATCATTGTTTAGTATACCATTTGTCTCAAAATTATATTTTTTTCTAAGAGCTAAAGCTTTTTCTAAGAAATTTTCCGATAAACCTAACGATCTACATACTTCTAAACCATACATAGACTTTCCAGGACCATCACTTAATTTCCGATCATATATTAATATATCATTAGCGTTATCGTAAGTAACTTTCATATGCATCATTTTAAGACGATATAATTCTTTTATTTCTTCATAATTTACTATTTCGTGAAAATGTGTCGCAAATAAAAATGTACTTTTTTTTTCATGTGGTTCTTGTAAACCTACTGTAAATATACTAAGTGCGGAACTGCTTTCAGTTCCAGAACAGAGTTCATCGCCTATAATTAAGCTATTTTGGGTTGAATTATTTAAAATAGTACGTAGTTCACACATTTCTACAGCAAATGTGGAGAGCCCTTTAAATAAATTATCATTACCTAAAATTCTTGTAAATATGTAATCATAAGGATGGTAAATAAAAGCACTACAAGGTACAAATAGACCAGATTGTGCCATTATTACTGCAATTCCAATAGCTCTTATAAAACTTGTTTTTCCCACTGCATTTGTTCCATATAGAAGTAACCCATCAAAATCATTAATACCTATTTCCAAATCGTTTGTAACATATAATTCGTTTTGTTGTAAGTGTTCTATTAAAGGATGGCGCAATTTATTAACAGAACAATATGATTTTTCCGAATTAATATCTATAATTGGACGGCAATAATTATATTTATTTGCAATGTACCCTTTATTTTGTAAAATATCAATATTAGTAACATATGATATTACAACATCAAGGGAATCAATATATTGATTCAAAGAACCTATAAAATTATTGTAATATAAAATTAATTCGTATGCTAATTTAGATTTTATTTTTTGAATATTACACATTATTTCTTTTATTTGATTACTTGTAATTATTTTATCAGTTTTACTACTTCCTTTATTTTTAATTTTTATTTCGTCCAAGTGTAAAAGAAAATCTTTTGAAACTAGCTCATTATTAGTATAATTAATTTTTATTACTTTACAATTTGTAGATAAATTTGTTATGTAATTTGTCAATAATCGTGTTCTTCTATCTGTTGCATATAATTCATTATCAGATTTGCAAGAATTACTACATTTAACGTAATCATTTTCATTTTTTTTGTTTTCAACGGAAGAAATTATATTAGATAATTCCTTTTGAATTTGAAGACGCAAATTTAAATTTTCTGAATATTCTCTTAATAGTTTATCTATATTCTCAGATTTACCAGTTTTTATAAAATATAATTGTTCTATTTCCAACGAGCATAAATTTTCATGTGACATATCGTTAATTTCTTCACAAATATTTATATTTAATGTATTTTCTAGTATATTATTAATAAATATTCCATTACTAATAGGGTCGTTGTCTATATTATTACTTACTGAAATAGAATCTAACAAATTATTATGAATTACTATATTATTTTCTTTAGAATATCTTGCAATACTTATTATATCTTTAATATTTGAATGTATTTTTGAAACTTTTCTGGGAGAAATTCTATTCATAACTATTAATCGTTTAAATCTATCCATGTCAATAATATCTTTAATTTTTTTTCTATAATAATCTAAATCCTTAGATTTCAATAATTCTTCAGTTATATCGTAAGATATATTTAATTGTTCTATATTTGTAATAGGATTATGTAATTCGTATAAAAATTTTCTCTTACCCATACATGTTAAACAATTATTTAAAAAGTTACTGATTGATTTTAGCTTGCCACTATGTCGATTGTCATCTATTATATTCAATTGTTTTAAAGAATGATTTGCCATTATTAACTTATTTTTATTATGAGTAAATTCTGGATAATATAATTTTTCAATAAAATCACAATTATGTTCATGCATATAATCTAATAAAACAACAAATGATTGTAACGCAATACCATAAACATATAGAATTTCTTGTTCGATTACTTCTTGAGAAATATTAGGATAATATTTAATTAAACTAGCAAGTTGATAATTTTGTTTATGAGAGTTTTCTACATAATTTGCTAATAAATATGATTCTTTTGTATATTCAACTATATAACATTTTCTGTTATCTAATCCAATATATAATTTTATTTCATTTATAATATTATAATCTAGATTTGATATTATGATACTTTCTCTAGGGTTATAAACTGATATTAATTGTTCTAATTGATCATAGTTATTTGGCGAATGGTTATATTTTATAGTAGATTCAGACATTGTTGTAATTCCAGTAAAAACATCTATTGATGATACGCCAATTGTTAATGATTCTTGAATTTGATTTCTAGGTTTTGTATACTCCAACCATATACATAATGTTATATTAGAAATAGCAGTAACTTCATCTTCTATATACGTACCGGGAGAGATTATTTCTGATAAACTTCGTGTTGTATTTTTCCCAGGAGAATCTTGCGTATATAGAACAATAGTATAATCATTTTCTAGAAAAATACTGATATATTTATTGCTACATGGTAATGTAAATCCACATTGCAATAAAGATTTTCCATCATATTTCGATTTTTTATCTCCTATTGCAAGGTACGACATTCTCTCTATTGTTTCTAAATCATTAATAGTAATATTTCCATCTTCATCTTTTAAACCATATAATTCAAAAAATTTACCTACTTGTATAAAGACTAATGTTTTTTCACCATATTGTTCTTTCCATTTACTACAATATTTAAAATAATCATCGTACAGAGACACCATTTATAATATAAATATTTAAAATCTTTATATTATTTCAAAAACAATTTATCACTTTAAATATTTAAGATTTTCTCTTAAACGATCTATACTATCGGAGATCTCCTCTTTATAATTATCAATATTTGTATCCACGTTTCTTAGGTTATGGATATGGATATGTCTAGTAATGTGTGTTGGTTCTATTGATTTACTGGAGTGCTCTTGTTTATCATACGGAATACTTGAATGATGAAGAAATATTCGCATTTTACCATCTTGACAACGTTTATAACCGAAAGTGTATTCTACACTAATAATTTCATTTGTTGTGGCGCACGTAAAGTCATATGTCCCCATTGCTAAGGCATTATTACCATTAATAGATATTTTGTGATTATTAAATACTACATTACTCCAGCCATAACCACCATTAATTGCGAAACCCGCGTCATCATATTTATTTATTTGTGAATTATTAATATTTTCACTTCCTACAAAATAACAAATAGCACTTTCATATGTTGTACGAAATGAATTTATTGGTGATTTTGTAGGTTTAAACAAAACATCGTGTTCATGATAACCATATAAATCTTTTAATGAATTTGTAACAAGATCGACAAATTCACCACCTTCAAAATATACATTTGTTATATGTAATATAAATTCTCCAAAATCTTTTTGACATTGAATAACATCTTCTTCAGAAATAGGAATAGTATTATCTGATTCAGAAATAGGAATAGTATTATCTGATTCAGAAATATTTTTTTTATAATTTTCTAGTTGTTTTTTTTTAAATGATTGATTCGCCTTTTGTACCTTATTAAATAAAAATGTATTAATAGACCATGATGCAAATACCAATCCTAATTTAGTACTATGATCACTATTACTTATTCTCGAAGCCAAATTATTAATGTCAATATGGCGTAGAGGAAGGGCTACTTTATTAATTAAATTATTTTTTTGCGGCGCATCGTGTATTTGTTTTCCGAATAAAGGAGTCGATAATTGTTTAATCGCATAAACATCCGAAAATAATAGAAAAATTATAGTAAATTTTACGAAAGATTTATTTATTAAACAACACATTCGCAATGTCATGTATAATAATTATATTCGTAATCTTTATGTTACTTTGTTAAATAATTATGGAGCAAATTTTCACTGTTATTATTGTTAATTTCACCAGCTAATCTTGTTTGTTCATACAATTCTCTTAAAACATCATTTGGGGCTTCTGTGCCTATTTTTAATAAATTGTGGTCTTTCAAATATTTCTTAATGTCTATAATATTTTTTTTTTTTAATTCAGCATGTGCTTTTTTTACTTTTTTTCGTGTATCGTTATTTTTTATTAAAACAGAAACATTTTTTTCTTTCTTACCTAAATTAAATCTAATAGTTTTAATCTTCTTTTGCTTAAATATTTTTGGTTCTTTTTTATATTTTTTTTTTAGTTCTTGTAATTTTAATTTTCGTTCTATTATCCCATTGTTACAATTTTTATCATCAATTTTATTAAATGATTCTAAGTTTTCTATATTTTGTGAGTTATTACTAATAGGAAAATCTATACTATTAACAATATCTTTATCAGTATATGAATTTGAATCGCTACATGTATCTAGAGATATGGGTAATTCGATATTAATAGGTGGTCCCTCATTAACAAATTGCTTTTTATTAGTATGATTATTATTGTAATCTGGGTCATTATTATTTCTAACTTTACGTGTATATAATTGACGATATGTAGGTCTAGTACCATTTTTTAGACAACTATAAAGTGGTTGTTCATTCTGTAAAACAATTGGTTGTTCATTCTGTAAAACAATTGGTTGTTCATTCTGTAAAACAATTGGTTGTTCTTTTTGCAAAACAACTGGTTGTTCATTTTGCAAAACAACTGGTTGTTCATTATGTAAAGCAGCTAGTGGTTTATTCTGTAAATTATTTACAGAATTTGAATTTGAAATACTATTATTACTATTTGATAATTTTATATTTTGACTATTCATTTCGTCCGGTAGTATTGTGTTAACAAATATTTGGGGTTTTGTTTCTTTTTGTTTACGCGTCTGTTTTTTATTTTTTTTTATTTGTTTTTTTTTTTTTGATAATTCTTCCAAATAATTCATTGATTTGTTAAAATCATTATGAAAATTTAAATCAGTTTTATCTTTATCTACATTTAGTTTTTTTTCACTATTATTTTCTCCTTGTTGTTGATGATTCTTAATACGTGCCAGCAATTGTTTTCGCAGTTTATTTGGTGTTACTGGTGCAGTAGGTTTCTCCTTTTTTGTTTTTTTATTGCTAGTTTCTTTTTTTCGCTTATTTAATGTTAAGTATTCCGGATTTATTTTTATAGTTTTTTGCGACATAATTATAATAATGTTCAAAAAAAAAATTCCTTTTAAACATATAATAAATTAATTTAAAAATAAATTGATTCATCTATTAGCATTAATGAAATATAAGAAGATGACTACTACTAATGATAATACTATTGATTATAGTAAATATAATGATGCTGCTTGGAAAGTAATAGAGTCATATTTTCATGGAGCTCATCTTCAACAAGCAGTAAGACATCAGATTGAATCTTATAATAATTTTGTTGAAATTCAAATACCTAAAACAATAGCAATGTTTAATCCAGTTAACATAAAATCCGAACATGATTATGTTCCAGAAGTTAACAAATATTCCTTGGAAATATATATAACTTTTGAGAATTTTAGTATTCAGCGAGCCCAAATACATGAAAATAATGGAGCTACTAAACTAATGTTTCCACAAGAGGCTCGTTTGAGAAATTTTACATACGCATCTAATATGACAATAGATATGAACATTAAATATATTATCAGAAATGGGCCAGAATTAGAATCAGTACAAACACTTTGTAAAAAAATACCAAAAATTCATATAGGAAAACTACCCATTATGTTAAATTCTAGTATTTGTGTTTTGCAACAATATAAACATATTAATAATAATGTAAGTGGTGAATGTTATATGGATCCCGGTGGTTACTTTATTATTAATGGTTCCGAAAAAACTTGTTTAGGACAAGAGAGAGCTGCTGAAAATCAAGTACAATGTTTCAATATAATTAAAAATAATAGTAAATGGGCTTGGTTAGCAGAAATTAAATCTGTACCAGATTATAAATGCATTTCACCTAAACAAATATCATTATATATCGCATCAAAAAATAATGGATACGGTCACGGAATATATCTACAAATACCAAGAATAAAAAACCCTATACCATTATTTATAATATATCGTGCAATCGGTATTATATCAGATGAAGAAATATGCAAACATATTGTTTTAGATACTAATAGTGATTCTCAACTAATAAAAAAAATCATGAATTTTATTAAAGGGTCTATAGTTGATGCACAATCATATTTAACAAAAGAAGATGCTCTTAAATATATTACTTCACATGCTATGTATACCCCATTAAATATGGACAAGGAAACTGGTATTAGAAAAAAACTTGAATTCACTATGAATGTTTTATCAGATGATTTGTTTCCACATTGTAAAAATAAAATCCAAAAATTATATTTCTTAGGTTATATGGCAAATAGACTTATATGTTGTAGTTTGGGAATTAATATTCCCGATGATAGAGATTCCTATTTAAATAAGCGAATCGATTTGACTGGAACATTATTGAATAATTTATTTCGTAATTATTTCAATAAATTAGTGAAAGATATGTCAAAGCAAGTTGTAAGAGAGATCAACAATGGATCTTGGAGAACAACCGAAGATTATTGTTCAATCATTAATATGACAAATATATATAAAATTGTAAAGTCAACAACTATTGAAAATGGAATCAAAAGAGCATTGGCAACGGGTGATTTCGGTATAAAACAAACAACAAGCAATAAAGTTGGCGTTGCGCAAGTTCTGAATAGATTAACTTATATATCTAGTCTAAGTCATTTGCGAAGAATTAATACACCAATTGATAAAAGTGGCAAACTTATACCACCTCGTAAATTACATAATACATCATGGGGATTTTTATGTCCGGCGGAAACACCAGAAGGAGGTTCTGTTGGTGTAGTTAAGAATCTTAGCTATATGACTAATGTTACTATTCCATGTAACAGTGCTGGATTATATGATTATACTGCCCCTTTTATAAAAAGTTTTGAAGATATGAATGTATATGAATTAGTTAATAATGTAAAATTGTTTATTAATGGTTGTTGGGTAGGAAATACTTCTAATCCCGTTGAATTATATAATTCATTAAAGACAAAAAAATATAAGGGAATAATTAATATTTATACCGCAATTATATTTGATATTAAACGAAAAGAAATCAGAGTAAATAGCGAAGCTGGTCGTCTAACACGCCCAGTTTTACGAGTTATTGACAATAAATTAATTCTTAATAAAAGTCATATTGAAAAATTAAAAAATAAAGAAATTAAATGGATTGATTTATTACTAGATATATTTGATGAAAATAATACAGTAATAGAATATATTGATGCATCTGAACAAAATTTTAGTATGATTGCAATGAAACCAAGTCAGCTTAATAAAGATAATGGTAATTATGTATATAAATATACACATTGTGAAATTCATCCAAGTACAATATTTGGTATTTTAGCATCATGTATTCCTTTCCCGGAACATAACCAGTCGCCAAGAAACACATATCAATGTGCTATGGGAAAACAAGCAATGGGAATGTATGTAACTAATTTTAGTCAACGTATGGATAAAACTGCGTATGTTTTAACGTATCCAATGCGCCCACTTGTTGACACGCGTGTTATGAATATTTTAAATCTGAATAAAGTTCCATCGGGATCTCAAGTAATAGTTGCTATTATGACTCACACTGGATACAATCAAGAAGATTCTATTTTATTTAATAAAGGTGCTATTGATAGAGGATTGTTTTTGGCTACTATTTATCAAACCGAAAAAGATGAGGAAAAAAAAATACATGGCGATGAAGAAATTAGGTGTAAACCAGATAAATCTAAAACGAAAGGTATGAAATTCGGTAATTATGATAAAGTAAACAATGACGGCGTTATTCCAGAAAATACGTTAGTAGAGAATAGAGATATTATAATTTCTAAAATATCACCTATTAAAGAAGCGCGCAACGATCATACTAAGGTAATGAAATATGAAGATCAAAGCAGAATATATAGAACAAAAGGAGAAGCTTATATTGACAAGAATTATATGGAAAGAAATGGCGACGGATATAATTTTTGTAAAGTTAGAATTAGAATAATTAGAAAACCAGTAATAGGAGATAAATTTAGTAGTCGACATGGTCAGAAGGGTACTATTGGTAATATCATTCCTGAATGCGATATGCCTTTCATGGAAAATGGATTACGTCCAGATATTATAATTAATCCTCATGCAATTCCATCTCGTATGACTATTGCACAATTAAAAGAGACGCTTATGGGGAAGGTATTGTTAGAATTGGGTTTATTTGGTGATGGGACAAGTTTTGGCGAATTTGATATTAAAGATATTTGTAAATTATTGCAAAAAAATGGCTATGAATCAAAAGGTAACGAATTAATGTATAATGGTTTAACTGGTGAACAAATAGAAAGTTCTATATTCATTGGTCCAGTATTTTATCAGCGTTTAAAACATATGGTTGCCGATAAACAACATAGTAGAAGTATTGGACCAATGGTGAACTTAACTAGACAACCAGCCGAAGGTCGTTCACGTGATGGAGGTCTTCGTTATGGAGAAATGGAAAGAGATTGTATGTGTTCTCATGGCGCATCTCGATTCAATAAAGGACGATTATACGACGCTTCAGATTCATTTAGCGTAAATGTTTGTAATAAATGCGGAATGATTGCGGCATATAACGATAAACAACATATTCATCATTGCAAAACGTGTAATAATAGGTCAGATTTTGCATATGTGGAAATACCATATGCTTGCAAACTAATGTTTCAAGAGTTAATAACTATGAATATTGCTCCACGTCTAATAACCTAAAACAATTATTATTAATTTTATATAATTTTAACAAACACACATAATTTTTTTATTTTAAATATATAATGGGTGACAACTTAATTATTACAAAAGCATTCGGCAATAGAAATACTGGTTATAAACCCGGGCAAGGATCGGCTATTAAACCAGCATCCAATAATACATGGATAATTACACCATTTAGAGCTGCAATGAACGCCGGTGATTTAGCTGGAACTAAAAACTCTGGTGTCTTATCATCCCTCCCTAGTTATAATCAAGCAGGCGGTATAGGTAATATGACCAGACATTTTAACCCTGGTGGAAGCACACAAGGAAAAGCAGCATATGTAGGTGATCCTACTTTTGTTTATGACGGCTCTGATTATACTAGATTTAAGAAGTTACAAGCAAAACGACGGGAGAAAAGTGCTAATTCAAACCAATAAATATAATATAATTTTATATATGATATGTATAATGCAATATACTTATCATACAAATGGTCCGTCAAGCATTCATCGCATTTCACATATGAATAATGGTATTACAAACCTTAAAATGGGAATGCCATTTAAACCAAATACTATGGCTCAAGGAAATATGTTTTCACTTGCACGTGTTGAGAATAAGCAATATGTAGTAAATATTCATGATACTAAAAAATGGTATGGTTCGTCTACTTCTAGAAATACTAGTTCCTATATTTCATCAAAACGCAATCGAGTAATTGGTAATTCGTCTACAATGCAAGGATTATCAGACGGTGCTAACCATAGTTATAAAAGTACCGATAATAATATTCGTAAAACAGCATTGAATAGAACAAGAGCTGGAGGTAGTGTAGCACCAAAGAAAAAATGGGCTTAAATAATATTGATAAAATATTATATTAATTTTATATATAATGGATAAATATTTAGTTGAATTTTTTGGAACTATGCTTATTGTATATGTTTATTTAGTCACTGGTGATGCTTTAGCAACTGGTGCGGCATTGGCCATTGCTATTATTTTTGGAAGCAATATATCTGGTGCTAATTTTAATCCAGTAGTTACATTAATCATGGGTGCCAGTGGAAAACAATCAACAAATGATACTTTCCCATACATCATGTCGCAATTTTTAGGTGGTTTAGTAGCATTAGAGTTAAATAAACGTATCAAATTACGATAATTTTTACAAAATACACATATAATATTATTATGAAACAATATTATATATGGAAGGTCCAACTGAATTAGTAAATAACGAAGACCCTATTGAATTTGTTAGAAAAAAGAAAAGACGTAAAACACGTGTGCGTAAAAATAAACGTAAATCGCGCAAGATTATTAAGCGGAAAAGGACAAATCGTTTTCGCAGAAACAAAAAAAAACGCCGAACAAATAAAAGACGCCTAAGAGGTGGTAGTCCTTGTGGTTGTGACACTTTTATGGGTGGTTCTGTATTAGCTCCTGCGATTGGTGGTTCAAAAAGAGGAGGGTCTGTATTAATAGATCCAACAATTAATGTTTAATTATATAATTATAAATAATTTATAAAATAATAAAAATTTTAGAAATTATTTATTACTAATTAATTTAATAACCATATATAATCCTATTATTGTTATAGTAGATATATATAATTGTATTACTTTATCGTCAGGAATATTGCTATAATTATTATATTCACTTTCATATTCACTTTCATATTTACCTTCATAATCACTTTCATGATTCATTGAAGAAAATGTATCTGAACACTCAACACCCTTTTCCTTTGTAATAGGATTAATATTTTCACCGGTAGCTAAATTATCATTAGTAGTATTATCAGCAAAATAACACGGATTAAGTTCATTAATATGTTTTTTTGTAATTGATACGAATTTTGTACTATCAACAATTCCTCCCCCACCGGCTTGGATTTTTTCATTTACATTAACACATTCACAATTATATTTATCATCTAAAATATTTTCTGGTTGTAATGATTTTAATAATGTAATTGGATTCATTCTATCTATATTATGTAATAACCCAGGTATTAATCCACGAGCACCCACCCCCTTTTCATTAGTAAATAATATATTTCCAGTGGGACGATTATTTATTAAAACATGACGATATCCTTCCTTCCCTTTACACTTGAAACCGGGTTGACATTTTTTATTAGTTTTTAAAAAATATCTATTTCCTAAAACACCATTTGTTTTTGTGGCGGATGTATCTACATTCGTAAAAGCTTTTCCATATTCACCTAATGCGGGAATATTTGGCCCAAATCCAGTAAGACTAATAGTTTTGTCACTAGTGCTACCCATACTCATTTCTGATGGTGTATTAATAGCATTAATATAATCAAAAGCTTCTATATTAGAATTATTCATATATATATTATCTTTTATTTATTAATTTAATTATTATATACAAACCAATAATTGATAGTGATGATAAATATATTTGCATCAATATGTCATTAGGCATATTACTATAATTATTTTCTTCTATTTCTTCTATTTCTTCTATAGATTTAAATCCTTCGCATTCTTTATTGAGCACATTATCTTTTCCATTTACCCAAACACTTTCAGTTATGGTTTTAGCATCTGCACAAGTAATTGGTGCTTCTGCCGTACCTTCGATTGATCTACCATCCGCTTCTTGTTTAATTGTTTTCAACTTTGCCATAAAACATCTTTTATCTTTTTCTCCTAGAGAAAAACTATTTAAAAATTCTGTTGGATTCGTACGTTCTATATTTGATATCATTCCTGGTATCAGACCACCACCACCTCCCAAAATCTTACTTGCTACTCCAGAAGGTACATTGTCTATATATATATGTCTACTTAAATCGCCCCCCTCTTTATCTTTACATTCTGTATTTGTATTCATAAAATATCGATTGCCTAATTTAATATTACTTTTCTGAATAGGTAAGCTGCCACCCTCGGGACTAAGAACTAAAGCAGAACCATAATTTATAGTACCAGCTATATTATTAAATATTTTATTGCTTTCCCCTCCCATATCTGGTCCAGGATTATCTGTTGGCTTATAAAAAGCATTTACATAATTAAAAGATTTATCCCCCATATATAATTATATGGTATATTTTAATTATATTTATCCTATAATAGATTTCATATTATTAGTAGCATTTTCTTGATTTGCCTTAGATAAAGCATTAATCTGTTCTGTATTTGAATCAACTTTTGAATTTAAATTAATAACATCTTGTTTAAGTAATAATAATTTATCAACACCTTCTTTTAAAGATGAAATATCAGCAGAATGCTTATATACTTTTTCTTTAAAAGATAACTCCTCTTCTTCATCTTTTCCTTCTTTAAAGCCTTCGCAATTTTTGGGTATAAATATATTAATATTGTCAAGAATATATAAAATTATAAAAATTACAAATAAAGATAATATAAATAGACTTAATACATTAATTTTCCTTAAATCAACATTTTTAAAAAATTTCATTATAATATATTATTACAAGGTTTTATTTTCTAAAAATATTATATAATATGACTTCGACATATAATAGACAAATACAACCAATTGTTAATTGGAAAGAACTAAATACATATAGTGCCGTTCCTAGTTGGAACTATAATGATAATACTAGCGTATCTGGTGACAGTGGACCAGCATTTAAAGCAAGACCTTTAAAAATATGGAGACGACAATTAAATGGAACTACTAGTAGAGGTTTATCTTCAATAGGAATGGCCATGGATATACCTGGGGGGTCTGTTTATTTAGGGAGTAAAGACCCCTGTGATGAAAATAATAAAAGGGGTACTCTTATTAATAATATCGACCAAGGGTTCAAAATACAAGAATCCGGACCTAATGATAAATATTTTGATGCAAGTTTAAATAAAGTCGTTTGTGTGGCTAGCAACCCTGAAACAAAAGTTATTAAGTCGGCTTCTACTATTTTAAATAAAAATTATTATACAGATAGTAGAGCATATTTACAATCACGAAGTAAAACATACACACAAAATCAAGGTACTGGTGTAAGAATTGAAGGAGGCACATATTTCGATGAAAATAAAAACGTATTACATCCATCCAATTCACCCAATGGGCCTCCTTTTTACGAAAGCACTAATAATGTGAATACTTGTAATGGTAAACCTAAAACTATAATATATAAACCAAATAACAGTAACTATTCTACACAAGGTGCTGTTTCAAGTGGTACAAGATTATTACGCCTTAAAATAGATACAATAAACACTAATGCAAACAGCTTTTCAGCATATGGAGAAGCAGCAAAGAATGCTGGGCGTTATAGTTCTAATACAAATGCCGTATATATACTAAAGTCCAAACAGAATAAATGCAAAAAATATAGAAGACAAGGAAAATCGAATATATGTTAATTAAATAAAAAATATAACTAAAATATTATTTTAAAATAATATACAAAAATATTATTTCTTTATTTTGAAAGTATTCTTTTTTTCGAGATAAATTTCACTATTTATCTTACACCAAATGTCTTTTTTAACCCAAAATCCCCATATATTATTTTTATTTAATGGTATGAATAATGTCCATGGTTTGGTGTTATTTTCTTTCAAATCTATACGATGAGTATAATCTGAATTAACAATATTCCAATAACCAGCCCCCCGCCATATTTTACAAAATCCATTGTCGAATCTCTTATTTATATCTGTTGTATTATTTACTGGAACTTCTTCCCAATATCCACCGGATAGAATTATATGAAAGAATCCCCACGGATGATCGTGTGGATCTTCGTCATCATCACCTTTCATAAATTTATGAATAAAAACATTAAAAGGGAAATTTTCTCTATTTGTAAATAGAAGATAATATCTTATTAGATAGGGTTCTTTGTTTGCTCTGTCGTATATTAAACGTCTCCATGTTTTTTCTCTATCTTCAATTCTATTTTTAATTCTATTTTCAATAGAATTCAACATAATGCTAAATTTATTAATACATAATAAATATATATTATTGCTCATCATATGTAGTAAAATAAATATATTATTGATAATTAATGTTGCTAATGTGACAAATATAAAACCCCACACCATAATAAATAGTATAATATCTTCAATAATATAATTAAATATATATATATCAATAGATTTTGCTTTTATGCCATTATTTAATCTTACACTTCTGCTAGTCATTTTAATTAATAAATTAAACTAGTATTTAAATTCAATTTTTAATATTTAATGTACTATTTTGATTAATCTTATTGTAAGGTAGATTATATTTCTGACACCAAGATATACACTTCTGTATATTATTTTTTTTTATAATTTCAAGTTTGTCTTTTTTAGAATTATTGATTAAATTTAATGTATTTGATATACTATCAAGTTGTTGTTGTCCAAAAATAGCATTTAACTCTTCAATCTTGTTAATAAATAAATACGGCATTTCCAATGACAAAATATTTATAATATCTTCACCATTACAAATATCATTAAAAAACGTGAATATTTTTTTCATTATATTTGACGTATCGCGTATTCTAAATTTTTTACAGACAATATATTTTTCAGAATTTGCATATCTGCTTGTATTTGGCTTTATAAAATATATATCTTCATATAATATAGATAATAAATATATCATTTCTAAGGAGATGTTTGTAAATGTATCAAAAAATTTTATAAGAAAATTTCCATTTTCTTTTTGAATCCCTATTGCATAAAATATTTGACATAAAATTAAATTGGTACTTACTATTTCTTGGTTATTAAAATCTACAGAATAATCAAACCCACCATCAGCTGTAACTAAATCAATAGAACCTCTATATTTATTCACACAATACTTTAAATTTTCTAATAGTAATAGATTTCCCGTATTGTCAAATCCCTTTTCAATAATTACATTCTTATTATTTTCTAAAAAAGTAATGCTTTTTTTCCATCCAGGAACATTTACATCATTATCTAATAGAGTCATGCCAACATATGAATCATTTTTGTTATTTCTTAGATAGCAAAGTGCTTCAATAAAACCTCCCGGTCCTTCAGCAAGGTGAAAAGATTTAGAATTAATAGGCAATTCAGATACTAAATTAAAAATTTTACACATTTCAATCATTTTAAAATACGATCTAGATAAAGGTTTTACTTTACAAATAGCATTTTTTGTGTTAGATATATGCGAATGTATATATTCGTAAGGATTAATATATTTTTTATAATGATCCCAATCTTCGTGTTTATTATCTATTTCAGTCTTTATCTTTGTTAAATAGTTCACCAATGTTTTATTTACTATTGGTATATTTGTTTTACATTCGCGCGATGTAATTAAATGTAAATGGTCTATGAGTTTATCATTATATGGTATATTAGGAAGTTGAAAATAACTCATAATTGTTATTTTATAATATTAATAAATTTTTATGTAGTTTATTAATTTATTTGTATTAAATATTTTACAATAATTTATCAACGTATTAACTTTATTTTACCTTTCTTTTTAACTGTTTTTTTAGTTTTAGTATTTGTCCCTAATGTATCAGTTCCTTCTTTTGATTTTACATTTATTTTTTGTTTATTTTTAGTAATTGTTGAAGATTTTTCATCTGTCTCTTTTGTCTCTTCTTTCATAATTTCTGTTTCTTTAATAATATCGCCTATTTTTGTCAACTCGTCTTTTTCATCTAATTCGTCATCTATTGTTTGAGATAGTGCATTTTTTGCTACAGTAATAGCATCAACATTTCTTCGTTTCTTATATATAAAATACTTGTTGAGGAATGATATTGCACGTTCGTTTTTACTCATGAATTCAGCTTTACCATATTTATTTTTTCTATTATATTCACTTTCATTCATCATTATATCATATAACTCTTTGAAATTGCCAATACTACTCTTAAACCCAAGCTCACGAGCTTCTTCGTTTGTTAATAATGTAAATCCGTAATTTTCCATTAATCTGGTTAAATAATTATAATTAACTAAATATTCTGGAAATTTTTTATTAATAGATTCTTGATAAACATCAATAATGTATCCTAAGCAGCTACTATCGTCTGGAAAAGAAGTATTGTCATATTGTTTTGTAATTTCCCATATTTTATCATCACCTTCCATTAATATTTCTCCTTCGCCGCGCTGTTTATTACTAAGTTTTTTAAATATTTCTTCTCCATCATAACTGGTTCCTATGAAATATCCTCCTTCAGTAGTAGTTTCACTAACATTTCTTAAGAAATTATGTAATGTTATTTTTGATTGAAACATATAATGTATTGCAAATTGAATTGAACATATATTAAATCCATCTTTTCCAATACCATAAGCATTGTATACGCCTTTACCTAGAGTCTTCACGTCTTTTACTCCATCACCAAATACTGCTTTTGTTATTTTTTTCCCTTGATCGCTAATTATTCCATCTGTATTACGTATATTAACAGACGAATTACCTTCCACAAATAATCCTTTTATTTGTTTATTGTTTTTTTTATTATTTAAATATCTTGCACATGCTCCGTCCTTTCGATTTTGTATATTATCTTTTGATACATCTATACCAAATACAAAATTTAATTTTGCTGAAATCCATTTTGGAAAATCTCCGCCTTTACCAACAGCTAAATCTATTAGATTTTGTCCCGGTTTTGAAACATTCTTAATTAATAGCTGTTTTACAAATTTATTATGAAAATCGCGCAACGATTTTGTTTGTGTTTTACCACTAACCGCATTATAATAGACTTCGTCGTCTCCTATATTATCATTAATACCACTTCCCGACATGATAATTTCTTCAGTAATTGGATTATGTATACTATGCCAATTACTATTTGCAACGTGATATGCATTGCCAAAATTTTTACCACCACTGCGTAAGTCTGCTGTTTTATCATATCTTACGCGAAGAGGAGTCCATTTCCACATATTTTCATTTTCCATCTCATAACTAAATTCAACTATCATATTATCTTCAATAATTTCATTCTCCTTTGTTAGCATAATTTTATCACCATTACTACTTTCATGTAGCATAATATTACATATACCCGCATCATTATCTGATGGTTTTGTAGGATAAAATTGCATAGGACGATATCCCTCATCTTCGTCTGGATTATTCACATTCGGTAGTTCATCATCAATTACATTTTTACACGGATTAACATAACCATGAATTTTTTCATCAAATCCTACACGCAAAATTACTGTTTTGTACTGTGATATTTGATTATTTTTATTAGTTACAATTCCGGATTTAAAGATATTACCTATAAAATCTTCTCCATTTGACGTTTTTTTTATAGATATTAAGAAATCGATTGTATTATATTCAGCCGGTTTCCATTTAAATGAATGGTCCCACGTTGTTTTAATTGGGGAGGGCGCCGTTCCTTTAATATTTTTAGCACCAACAGCTAATGATGACGGTGTGAAAATTAATCCATCGGTATTATATTCAAATAATCCGTCTTTTTCTTTTTGTAAAATTTTTTTACACTCTTCAAATATAGATGACTCATTTGATGATTTATAAAAATTTTTTTTTTGGATACGGATAGATACCTTGCCATTTTTAATTATTGACTGAGGTTTAATTTTTTGTATTGTATCGACTAATATAGGCAACCTATAATTCAAGAGTCTTTTATCCTCAATGTTTTCTATCGGAATGAATTGATTATTTCTAACATCTTTTTTATTAATATAATAAATATCAAATGCAGCATATAAGTTTATATATTTTCCTTCTTTATTATGTAATATGTGTTCTCCGTCAATTATCGTTCCTAGTAAATCGTTATTGTTTGTAATAGCTCCGGTAAATTGAACTTGCATGTTTGTGTCAATTAAATATATTTTTTTACTCTCTGATATATATAATAATTTACGATCTCCGTCCGCTTTGTCTGTAACTGTATAATTATTATTAATATTGGGTGAATTTATATCGTCTGTATTAATTATATTATGCATTTGTAGTGTATATGATGATGGTCCTACAAAATTTTTAGTTTTTACTACTATTGCTTTTTTCTCATTCCATAATATATTCATATATTCATCCAATACAGATTTTTGTTCTCTGTATGATACAGGGTACATAGTCCCTTGTAATCCAGCTAGTACATATTTAATTACACTTCTTAGAGCATTCCCTATTTTTTCTGGTGTATCATAATCTGTAGCATATCCTATTTTTTCTTGATCTATTTCTATCTCTATTTCATATTCAATGTTTGACTGCAATACACCAGAATTAGAAAATCTATATTCAGGAACATAGTTTCGTTGATATTTCTTAGAAGATCTAACTATACTTAGATCTATTTTTAAAGGATATTTTTCGTGAGATAAAGTTGTTCTATTTATTAATCTAAAAGTTTTTTTATTATCATTCCATTTATCAACAATTCCTCTAACAATACCAGAACCTATATTTAGTTTATTTTCTACTTGTAATGATACCCGAAAATTAAAGTCTTCAAATTCTACTGGATATATTATAGTATTATCATCGTTTCTTATAACAGATTTTTGTTCAAACGAACCATATACTCCATTTTCTTTGTTAGTTATATTATCTGTTTTACAATATTTTGATATATTACCAAGACCTTTCACTTCTGTTCTGATATTTGACATCTTCGTTATACCCGTTTTTTGGTCAATATATTCACTATTAATTCTTAGAAAATCTTCTGGTAATGAATCACTAAATTGTAATGATTTTAAAATTTTAACAACATTTGTATAATCTATATAAGTTAATTTACGAAATCCTTTTGTTCCGAATCGAACCTCTAATTCTAGAGAACCATCAGATGTATTTCGTCCTTTGACATTTTCTAAATAGACACTTAATAACTCATCTAATTTTATTTGTGATTGAGTTTTTTCGGACATTATATATAATATTAATTATTATTTTTATACTATTATAATAATACTTTCATTCAATTTTATTATAATATTGCTTGAATATTTTTATATAATTCACTTTTTTTATGTTTCATTCCATTAGCATCAATGATAGATATGTTTAATTGTTTACATATTTCTATTAGTTCTTTAATTGTATATCCACTTATAGCTTTCAGTGGTTTATTTGGATTAGATATAATATAATATTTATCAAATATTTCATCACAATACTTAATAATATCTATATTATAAACCCCATAATTATTTTTTTCCCAATGTATCACTCCGTTTATAATATTATTATATCGTAAATCATGAATTGTTCTATTTTTAACAACGCATATAGATACATTGTATGCTATACATAGACCAGATAACCCTATTATTGTAATACTCTTTTCATTCAATAATTCGTTTTCTAATTCGTATTTTTTTATTTTTTTCTCTTTTAATATATCTTTTTTGGTTTTAAGAATTTCTATTGCCTTTATCTTTATTTCCTTCTCAATAGAAAATGTATTATTAATATTAAATAAATATTTCTCCTCACCATACAATATAATATAAAAACACCAAAATAAAACATCTTTTTGTCTAGGTGTAAATATATTATCAGATTGTTTGCAGTTTTGTTTGCAGTTTTGTTTCTTATTTACTACTAATTTTTTTTGTGGAATAATTGGTTTACTTATATTTGAATAACGCATAATATTATCATTAGTTAACATAAATTTATTTAAACTCTTAAATAAATTTTCGTATTGTTTCTTACGCGGAATCATTTAATATTATTATTATTTATTCTTTATTATCATTAAAAAATTTATTTTGTATTCTATCTTTCTCATTTTCAACTTCATTCAATTCATTTTCTTGTTCGTCAACATATCTAATATATACATTTATTTTCTCTATAATACTTTTATCGGTATCTGTTAAATTTACAAAAGTTCCATTATTATTTTCGTTTAATGATACTTTATTTTCACTTAAAATTTTTAGTATTTCCTTTTGATGGTATATTGACATACTTTCTATACGATTTTTAATATCTTGTATATTTTTTGTAGACATATATAATATTTGTGTCGTAATAGTTTTAAATTAGTATTTATACATTATAATACAATTATCTGATTTTAATACGTTTCTTTTTGTTTGTAACACCAATTAATTCAGCTATTATAGATATATATTTATCATTTAATTCAAAACGCTGACCAATTACACGAACAATTATTTCTTGATTTTCTACTAAATTATTATATTTACTATTTGTACTATGATCTCTTGCAACAAATACTACAATAGGACTGGGAGATTCTTCAGTTTCTGCACGAATTCCAGCTCTTGTAATATTTTTAATATTGCAATTAATATGCATTCCTTCAACTGGAAGACAAATCATACACTCTAATACAACTTCAAATATTATACTATCACTATTAACTAATCCACTAGAATATGTTAAAATTTTAGTAGAATTAGGTTTTACATATCCTTCTGATATACATTTACCCTCATATTCAAATCTAATTATGTTTTCTAATGTTTCACTTAAATTTTTACCAATATTATTAATAGGTACCGATAAATTTTTTGTTATCATAGTATTATGATATATATCCATATGTTCCTTCTTCCGTCTGGGTTTTTTTATAATTATAGTATTTTCTTTATCAGTTTGTAATTCGTCAAGTTCGTCATCTTCTTTCAAATCTTTATCTTCTTCCGTCGACTCTACATCGACATTTGAATTTACTTCATATTTATCATCACTTTCAGACTCTTCGTCGTTGTTTATTTCTGCAATCTTTTCTTCTATTTTTGTTTTAGAGTCATTTGATAGTTCTATTGAAGCCATATTATATTATTACGACATTTTTTTAAACTATAATCAATTTTTTCTAGTAATATTATTTATGGAATAATAAATTTTCCGTTGGTGATAAAAACCATACTTTATTATCCTTTTTATTTTTATTGTATACTCGTAGTATAAGTTCTAATAACATACATAATTGTTTATGATTAACATTTTTATTATAGTTAAACTCTGTTATTATACTATCCAGTATTTTAATTGTTTGTAATTTTTGTCCTTGGTCACAACGTGCTCCAGTATCTCGTTTTTTTGTAACATCTTTAATTTTAAAAACAATAATATTGTCTTTTTTGAAACTAGTCATAAAACCTATGTATTTATTATAAATTTTACTATTTTTAATACGATTTAATATAACAGCTAATTCTTTCTCTATTTTTACATAATCTTCTGATTCTCCTAATACCCATTTTTTATTCACTAATTTCAAAAGTATCTTATTGCCATTATTATTTAATAATATACATTTAATTTTATCATTTTCAATAATATTATCATTATAATATTTTTTAATGAGTTTCTCTATATCACTTAATTCTTCTAATCCGTTATCTTTACTTTGTAAATAGTTTAATAAATTTTTTGTTAAATCGGTATCTATTTCCTCTAACATATGGGATATTAATGCATAATCAATATCTTTCGAAGAAATATTATTATTTAACAATTCTCCTACTACAACAGATGCTAACATATACCAATTACTTGTTCCACGCTTTATCGGATTAGTATCAGTAGCAAGATCATAATTATTTTTAAATTCACTCACTAAATTACTTATAATTTCATCAGATATTAATTGTTCTTTATTTACATCATCTACTTTTTTAGATTTTTTTTGACTTGTGATTGATATTTTATTTCGTTTAAAATCTATTGGGGTTGACCTTTCAAATATCGATATTTTACTATCATTTATTTCCAATGGTTGAAATAAATATAAATCTTCAATATTTATTAAATTACCTAATCGATCATATTTGTCTGTTATATATTCATTTTTATTCTCTATTAGTTGATTAAGTGCCGAATTTATTTGTGATATAGGATATTCATTTATAACATTAATCTCTGCTATCAAATCTCTCTTTCTGTAAAAGAAATTTGCTTTCATTAAGGTTTTTATTCTTCTAATTATTTTATCGTTATTTACACTGATAAATTCCTCTCCATATGTATCAGTATTAGTAAAACCTCGTATTTTAGAATTTGGTCTACATTGATATTCACACTTTTCCATGTAATCACAAATAGCCGAAAAGGGTTTATCGCCAACATCATATTCGATTGTAATTTTGTTACTAGACAATTGTTGTGTTACACTTTTATCAAATTTTAATTGGGTAAAATTTTGTTGTTCTGTATTAAGAAGACAATCTACAGATATTCCTTTTAATAATCTACTTACTTGACCAATCTTTAACGCTTTTAATTCAGCTAACCTATAAATATACATATCTACTGCTTCAATGTTGGTTTTTTTTAATATTGTACCATGTAAATATATTTCCACGTTTCGTTTAGAAAAAGGTAATGCCTTATGACTACATGTTCTTACTGCTCTTCCTATAATTTGTTCTATACGATTCATGTTCCACCATGGCTCTAGTACGTGTACTTGTCGAATAAATTTAAAATCTAATCCTTCTGAACCAGCTTGTGATATTAATATTACTTTTACTTTTTTTCCGTCAACATTATCTTCGTTTGTTGCAATCTTTAATTCTTTAACATTATCGGGTGATACTGTTTTATCGCCAGTTATCATAATATATTTCGCTGGATTAAAAGGAATTTTATCGTCCTCCTTAGTTTTTAATGTAATAGCATCTATTTTATCTGTGGATGGTGTCTCAAATAGAGAATTCATACCCTCCGCGCGCGTAAAACCTAATTCTTCTAATGCAAGTGCGATTGGAATAACACCTCCGTCTATATATTGTGAATATATTAACACAACTCCAGAAGAATTTAATATTCTTTTACATATTGCCTTAATTTTTCCACTATATTTACCAATTTCAGAAGGAGAGAATATACGACCATATTTCTCGCTTTTATATTTGAAATTTCTACGACGCATTGGTGTACCAGATGTTTCAAAAGAAATAACTTGTCGTAATCCTTCACTACCAACTAGATTCTGTAAATTTACAACGGAATCTTCTTGATCCAAATTTTCATTTGGATATATTATATTTAATCCCTGTATTGGTCTAGTTAACATTGTATAATTGAATCTTGTCATATTTTCAAATGTTCCTCTTGTAGAATTTTCAATGTTAGGTGAACCGCCACCCAGAACTGCGACTTTATCTTCTTTTAAAACTGGATCTTCACTTGAACTATTTTCAATTATTTCGTCTTGTTCCAAATTTCTAATAGATTCTTCATCTAACGATATATCTTGACCTATTGATATTTGTTTTTCATCGTCTTTATTGATATCTTCTCTAATTCTAGATATAATATAATCATATCCTTTTTGTTGTTCCGATCCTATTTCCGATAAATATGGTTCTACGAATTTTAAGCCTTGTATAATATTCATATCATTCATTTGAATATTTGGTTTAACATTTTTTTCATAGGAATTTTCTGGGGAAAAAATAGAAGGCCATATTCTATATGGAAATGTATATGGATTATCACCCCGTACATATGAAATATAACCAGTTGCTTTTCTTTCTAATAATTCTTTACCAACTTCATTGCCATCATCATCTATAATAAATGAACCATCTGCGTTAAAAATATCATTTACTTGTATTTCCGGTCTATTATCATTCATATTCATAAGATTGATCAACCACACTATTTCTTTGTAATTATTATACATAGGTGTGGCTGATAATAACAATAATTTCAAATTATCAACATTTTTAATCAAATTAGTTAATTCAATTGCAACACGTTTATTCTCATTATCTTCAGTTATACGTATATTATGTACTTCGTCGATAATAATCAATCTATTATTAAATATTTTCTTTAATTTCTCTTTAATAAATGTGTTTTTCTTTTTTTCATTTTTAACTACCATATCTATTTCAGATTTTTTTCTGATATAATTTGCAAACTCAATGTAACCCAAAAAAACATAAGAATTTTTTATTATTCTCTCTATCTGTTTTGATACATTTTCTTTTGATAATCCTTTCATATTCATTGGATTAATTTCCTTTAAGAATTTATTGCTAGTACATGCTTTAATATTCCATAAACCATCTACTGACTCTAATTTACGCCGATCGAATAATTGTAATTTAAAATTTTCTTGAACATTTGGAGAAGCAACTATAATTGTTCTTTGAGTAATACCCATCTGTGTATAATAATCGCGCATTTCTTCCGCAACACCAATAGCCGAACATGTTTTTCCAGTACCAAGTCCATGATATAATAATAAACTATTATAAGGTGTTTGAAAAGATAAGAAATTTCTTACAAATAATTGGTGTGGTGTTAGTTCAAATTCCGCATTACATAATTTATCTGCATGCTCTTCTAAATCATCGTATATTTTTCCATCATAACGTGTATCATTGAATTCCTTTTTTAATGATATTTTATTATTAAAATTTGGGTCATCGTGGTGAGGGTATAAATAATCATATTTGTCTGGGTTTTTTTCAAACATTTTTCTATTTAATAATTCTATATTGGTTTCTTCGTTATCATCATCGTCTCTCTCACTCTGTTCGTCATCTCGTATTTCATCATCTTGTGGCTCATCTTCTCTCTCATTCTGTTCATCATCTTCTCTCTCATTCTGTTCATCATCTTGTGCTTTTTCTTGTCTATTGGGTGTTATAATATTACGCGCGGTTGTAAGCATAGTTGTTAATATATTGTCGTCTATTTGTTTATCTTCTATTTCTACCGATGGGTCACGAGGTTGTTCTACCGATGGCTCACGAGGTTGTTCTATTGAAATTGGCTCACGAGGTTGTTCTACCGATGGCTCACGAGGTTGTTCTGTTGAAATTGGCTCACGAGGTTGTTCTATTGAAATTGGCTCACGAGGTTGTTCTATTGAAATTGGCTCACGAGGTTGTTGTATTGAAATTGGCTCACGAGGTTGTTCTATTGAAATTGGCTCACGAGGTTGTTCTATTGAAATTGGCTCACGAGGTTGTTCTATTGAAATTGGCTGACGAGGTTGTTGTATTGAAATTGGCCGACGAGGTTGTTCTACATTAGGCTTTGTAGTAAGAGTTGGTACACATATACCAGTTTTTTTATCTTTTCGAGTTCCATTAGGACATCTTGTTCTTTTCTTTTTTGTTATATTATTAGTATTTTTAATCGTATTAGATTGAACCATATTTATATATTAAGAATATAATCTAAAATTGCTTAATAATGTATTAACACGTGTAGTAATGTCTATTTTTTCTAAATTATATGGTCTTATACATGTACATATACCATCATATGTTTTCCAATCTACTTTACTTACTTCACTTTTTTGAAAATCAATAATATTATTATAATTATTTAAATGTGCAATATAATAACGATGTTTATATGATTTAAAATTTGACCCTGTAAATATTTCTTCAAATGGAATTATATTTTGTACTATTTGTAAATTATCACGCAAATACCCGGTTTCTTCTTCGAATTCACGAATAGCACAATTTAAATCTTTTTCTTGATAATTACGGCGACCTTTAGGATATCCCCATTCAGGTTCATCCCAATTAGTATTTGATTCTGTTATTACTGATTCTAATGTGTAATATATATTATTATGAGATACTCCTTCTCTTAGTGCGTAAAATTTTTCTTTAGATATTTTTTCTTCTCCTCTATATTGAATACCTATATTGTCTCCCCATAAATAATTCCATAAATCATCGAAAGTTTGTGTTAATAATTTATTTTTTTCTTCAATAGTCATTTCATTTATAATATTCAAAATGTATTGTTTATTATACATGTTATATTTTCCTCTCATAAAATCAACAAACCCAAGAGAATCTTTGCGACGAATTGTTAAATATTCAAGATTATTATTATTATATCTAAATGCTATAATTCCAATACTAGTTATAGGTTGTTTACATTGGTGAAATACATGGCCGTTTCTACCACAATTATTACAAAAATTATGTTTAGTAGTCATAGTTATTTGTTATAATACTTTAATTTTTATATCATTTATTGTAAATGGTATTAGATCCTAAAATTTGGGGACCACATTACTGGTTTGTTCTTCATACTATCGCTATTACATATCCTTTAAGACCAAATGACATAACCAAAAAAAAATATTATGATTTTGTTCAAAATCTACCGTTACTGCTACCAATTCATGAAATAGGAAATTCGTTTGCTAAATATTTAGATAAATATCCAGTTACACCATATTTAGATTCACGCGAGTCTTTCATAAAATGGATGCATTTTATTCACAATAAAATAAATATTAGTCTTGGAGAACCAGAACTATCGATGGAAGAAGCAATGTCACAATATTATGAAGAATATAAACCTAAAATTGTAAAAGATGCTGAACAGCGCAAATATAGAGAAAAAATCATATTTTTATTTATAGTAATGATTTTCTTAATAATAGGAGGAGTTTTATATAACAAATAACATAAATATAAAAATGTATTATAACTATGAATTATAATTATAACTACTCACCTAAAAAAAGAATATATATTTGTATAAATAATAATGTATATGATGTAAGTGATTTTTCTAATATTCACCCGGGTGGAAATATTATTAATTATTATAATTGTATTGGAAACAATATAGATGCAACGCATGCTTTCAACACTTTTCATTTAAGGTCAAAAGTTGCATATAAATTATTAAACACACTTACCATAATTGAGAGAAAAAATTGCCAAAAAAATGATTTTAATAAATTAATTCAGAAGTGGAAAAAGAAAGGATATTATGATACAAAATATTCATTTTTTATTTTATGGTCATTAATCACAATTGTATGTTGTTACTTAAGTTATATGTTACTATATTATGATTATCCCTTTCTAGGTGGACATTTGATTGGAATAGTATGGACGCATTGTGGTTTTATTCAGCATCATGCCGGGCACTTAGGTTTTACTGGTAATAGTAATATAGATTTAACTATTCAAACATTTTTTGAAGGATTTCTAAAAGGAGGTTCTGCAAGATGGTGGAGAAATCGCCATAATAAACATCATGCAATGCCTAATTCTATTAAATATGATGGTGATTTACGTACAACACCTTTTTTTGCTTGGGATCCAATATTAATACGCAAAGTACCCACTTGTTTATTAAAACGTCAACATATTTTATTTATTCCTTTCATGATTTTATATGTCCCAGTATTCTTCGTAACTACTAAATTATTTATTATACGTAAAAAGTATTGGTATGAATTATGCATAATTTTACTACATTTCTATTGTAGCAGCTATTTTGTTAAAAATATTAATAACTATATAATATTTTATTGGATTGGGTATAGTATTCAAGGATTATATTTAGGATTAATGTTTGCTTTGAGTCATTTTGCCATGCCTCGTATTGATAATTTAGAAACTAGTTGGGAAAAATGGCAAATAGCTACTACATGTAACTGGGGAGTTGGTAACAGATATGCAGAATTACTATCTGGATTTCTAAACTTACAAATAGAACACCATATTGTACCTCAAATGCCTGCTGAAAATGTTAATTTAATAATTAAAGATGTTATTGAATATTGTAACGCAAATAATATTACATATACTAATTATACCTTTAAAGAAGCATTCATCAAAATGATTGATGGTCTAAAAATTGCTGGTTATGACGAATATTATAGAAGAGAAAAAAAATTGAAATGATTTTGGCATATATTTTGTTAGTAGTTCAAACAAACATAAAGAGATTTCAAGATTTCATACAATGACTTCATTCGTTAATATGGTTCGCGACCTTCCGACGGGTGTTCTAGGACATGTCCTTACCTATATTCCACGCAATGATACTGCACAATTGATGGTAGATGCGGCTGCTCAAGATAAACTTAAGTTAACATATGTTAGAAAATTTCAAATTGATAACAAGTTTTATTTAGATATTTTGTATAACGAAATAGCACCTTCTATTATTGGTACTAATGTATACGGCGATGAAGATGCTCCTATGAAAATTATTCGTGATAAAATTTCAGTGGGTGAAAAAATTAGAATGCGTTCTATTAGTCAACTGAATTGGAACGATCGACTATGTGTGTGAAAATAAGAACATAAGAATATAAGAAAAGAAAATAAGAAAAGAAAATAAGAAAAGAAGAAAATATATTATTTATTATAATATTATATTATTATGAAAATCGAACTATTGATATTAATAATTACTATATTTTTTATTGCTAATACATATTACGATGGAAAATATATTCAATTACTTAAATCGTGGAAAAAATATTATCAGATGGCGGGAATAGCATTTGCTGGAATATCAGCATATGCATATATGAAAAAATATCCAAATCAATCTCATTCATTGGTTACTCATGCAAATGGGTTTATTAAGCATATGCCTATCGATAAAGAAGCCGGTGAATTATTAACACCTATCATTAATTTTACAAAAGAAGGATTTGCTAATAATATGTATAACAATAATAACAATAACGTATCTTTACAGCCTAGTGCTAATATTTCTCCTCAGCAAAAACGAATGATTAATTCTGGAAAACAATCAACAAAAAGAAGTGTAAGTGAAACCAAAAAAAAGTATGTAGCAGCACAGCAGAATTGGCATTGTAAAAAATGTAATCAACAATTACCTGCATGGTTTGAAGTTGATCATATTAAACGTTTAGAATACGGAGGAACGAACCATGTAGATAATTTAGAAGCATTGTGTAGAGATTGTCACGGAAGAAAAACCGCAATGGAAAATTTATAATTATAATATTGAATTATTATAATTATGGTTAATGAGTTAGTATCCAATATATTAAAAGAGATAGGAAATAAACTTAGCAAACTTAGCAAACTTAGCAAACTTCAATTTAATCTCAGTGATTTTTTTTCTAGTTTAACGAAAAACTCAAAAAATTATGCTATCTTCTCTTCACTTATTTATATTATAATTCTGATTATAATTTATGTAAAAGATCCATACAATTTACACAACAAATATCCAATTTATGTTTTAATTAGTATGCTATTTTTATTTTTATTTTTATTTTTAATATATTTATTTATTGATGCAATAGCTCTCGCGGAAAAAGGTATCACGGAAAAAGTAAACTTTACAAATTTTATTAAAATGATATTCGCATTTATTGGATGTATAATATTTATATTATTGTTTATCTTATTAAGTTTATGGTTAATAAAAAAAATACCTCGTATTACAAATATAACTAGTTTCATTTTTAAATTTATATCTATTGTCGGTTTTGGAGCTATATTTTATATACTATATAATAGATATTCTACCAAAAACGGTGATAAAAAAACCTTAATGAATTTAATTACAAACATAATTTTTTATATACCTTGTTTATTAATTGCACTTGTTGAATATATCAAAAAACAATGGAATATAACTACTAGCACAGAAGTATTAATATTAGGCGGCGAGATAATTTTTATTAGTCTAGCATATATCCTTCCTATAATTTACCAAAAAATAATTTCTCACGATGGAGATATATTACTGAAAGAACCACAATATTTAAGCAGTAAACAAATACTTGGTAATTTTCAGAGCCTTAGTCTTTCTTCAAGTGATTTTAAATATAATTACTCCATTTCTGCATGGTTTAATATTTTTGGAGTTGGTGAAAATACACGTGCTTCCTATAATGATTTTACCAACATAATAAATTATGCTAATAAACCAAACGTACAATATAATGCTAAGACGAATACATTAAGAATACAAACTAGTGTCAACGATAAAAGCACAAATCAAGACAACTCTTCGAATATAATTAATGTATATTCAACAAATAAAGTAATGTTGCAAAAATGGAACAATATAGTAATAAACTATGACGCAGGTAATATTGATATATTTTTAAATGGTGAATTAGTAGGAACATTAGAAGGAATATCACCTTATATTAAACATGATTCAGTAACATGCGGCGAGGATAATGGTATTGAGGGTGGAATTTGTAATGTGATCTATTACAATAGGATATTAAGTAATGGAGAGATTATTCTAAATTATAAGTTATTAAGTAAATTGACGCCTCCCATATTATAAATTATTAGATAATTTCTTATGATACATTATATAACATATGTTTGCTTCAAATAGATTTTCAAGAATGAATATTCCTAGAATGGGCGCTATGAGTTTTGGTGGCGGTGGTATATTAAGAACAATTTTAATTGCAATTGTTGCCTTATTTATATTTTATTTAGTCGTGAATTGGTATTTTAGAAAAACTAAAAAATTAGTTACTATGTCAAGTGGTACTATTCTACATACTATTCCAGATTCAGAACTTCCAAAAAATGCAACTTCTACAGATTATACATACTCTATGTGGTTTTATATTAATGATTGGAATTATAAGTATGGTGATGAAAAAATAATTCTTCGTAAGGGCGTCGTCAATGAGGAAAGCATTAAGGTTAGTTTAGGAAAAACAGAAAATAATATTGACGTACAAGTTTCATGTTTTAATGGTGACAACACCAGCACCAACGACAACGCCATCAGTACGACTAATTCCGAACTGAGTGATAGTTGCACAATTAAAAACGTCCCTCTACAAAAATGGGTTAATTTAACAATTAGTGTTTATGGTAAAACACTAGATTTATATCTTAATGGTAAATTATATAGAACATGTGTGTTACCCGGCACTCCATATATGAATACTACTAATATAGATAATGTAGAAATAACACCAGGGGGTGGTTTTAATGGGTGGACTACAAACTTTTTATATACACCTAAACCCACAAACCCACAACAAGCATATAATATTTATAAAAAAGGTTATGGTGGTAGCTTCTTCGGCAATATGTTTAATAAATATAGAATTAAAGTTGAATTACTGAGAGATAATGAGGTTGCTGGAGGTTTTGAAATGTAATTATTTAGCACAATATCTATGATATATTATTTATGATATATTATATATAGAAATGTTTAGAAATAGAGGGTTCACTAATTATGGATATGGTGCGGCATCTACATTTTATCAAGCAAATTCATTAGTAGCCAAATTTGCATTTTTAATATTTGTGTTAATTATTTTTGTAATATTACTACGTTTGGGTAGTTCTATTATTGGCATGTATTTTACTCCTTCGGATAATCCAGTATTATTAGATGGAATGATTGATGCTACAAAAATGATGATTGTTCCTCAAAATCCTAAACTAAAAAATTCAATACCAATAATTAGATCAGATAATGAATTACATGGTATGGAATTTACATGGTCTATCTGGATATACATTGAAGACTCAACTTTTGAAGATACATCTCCAAATGATTATAAACATATTTTCCATAAAGGAAATTCAAATAAAGACAGCGATGGTACTTATTATCCAAATAATGCCCCGGGATTATACATTAAAAATGGTAGTAATGAATTATTAGTAAAAATGAACACCTACAATCAGATAGTAGAAAATATCAACATAGAAAATATTCCTCTTAATAAATGGCTGAATATTATTTTAAGATTAAATAAACAAAATCAGTTAGATGTTTATATAAATGGTGTATTATCAAAGCGTCATATGTTAAGTGGCATAGCAAAACAAAATTACGGCGATGTATATTTATCCATGAATGGTGGATTTGCTGGTTTTACATCCGGTTTAAGTTATTACAATTCGGCAATAGGTGTAAATGAAATACAATCAATTGTTTCTAAAGGGCCTAAAATGAATATGAAATCAGAAAATCTTATTAAAAGTAAACCTAAATACTTGTCTAGCAGATGGTTCTATGATGAAGTACAAGATTAACAACTAATAATATTTATTTTATTGTTAAATATTATTATATGGATAAGTGTAATTATAATATAATTAGTAATTTTGAAAAAAATGGTTCTAATGCTACCACAAATTGTAATCGCATCGCAGATAAAGAATATTTATTTAAAACTTCTATAACAAAAAATCAAAATTATGCAAATATTGTTAATAGAGATGTACACAATATAGGAAATTGTAATGAACGTGATGGAGTAGGTGCGGATAATTATGAAAATGACGTTTATGGTGGTGGCGGTGGTGATGGTGGTGATGGTGATGGCGATGGTGATGACATTACAGATTACGTGTTTGGAACCGCTATTGTTATCGGCAGCGGTGATGATAACAATACTACTATAAATAATGCTGCTGAGCAAGGACGAGCATTAGTAGCTTCGTTCGGTCTTAATTCGTTCAGAGTAAACGAGAGTTTAACATATCCGTCGTGTGTTCCGAATAACTTCTAATTTATTGTCGTAAGTTAGGATTAATACATAATGCCTCTGTGGGAAATATATCTCCAGACATACAAGTATCGTTTTCACTTACTCTTATACAACTCCTAAAACCACGGTCTTCACCTATATAACAATATCCCGCTTTATTCTGCGAAGACTGAGTTGTACTTCCGGCATCATCGGGTATAGGAATAAAATTATTAGAAGGCTTGTAATATTCTTCATCTTGTTTGTTTTTATTATCTATATTATCGCGTATTAAATTATTACGTGTATTACTATTGTTAATATTTTGTTGTAATACATCTACACCACTAACTATAGTACCAGAAGCGACATCTACCAAACCTTTAGTACCTTCACCAGAAACAACAGCTGTTTGTTTTATTACATCGCCACTAGTTTTTCCTACAACTCTTGCAATCGGTTTAACAACTTCTACAGTAGTATCCGTCAATATACCCAAATATCTAAACAAATTAAATCCTAAAACTGCTAAAATTAATATAATTATTACATATTTGATTATGCCTCTCCATTTAAAATTATTTATATTATTGTTTGTGACCCCTTCCATATTTTCTGATGCACTTTTAGAAAAACTTTTTATACTTTCTGGTGTTATACTTGTAAATCTTGTTTTTGAAATAATTTCTTGTAAATCATTTGTTTTCGACGATATCATATATATATATCATCTAATATATTGTTGTAAAATTAATATAATAATATATTATAATGAAGAAAAGTAATAAAAAAAATAATAAAAAACAGAATAAAATTAACATGAATAAAAGTAAGAAACATAAAAATATAATAAAAACGAAAAAGCGAAATTTAAATACAAATAAAAAGGCTGATGGATTTTTAAATAAACTTTTTCCTAAAAACATTAATATTAAAACAGTGGTTATTAAAGATACCACCCCATTTGAAGATAGATTAATTAGTAAACATATTCATAATGTAGTTAAAAGAGGAGAAAGTACTGATAGTAGTAAATTTACAAAAAACAAATCATTTTCACCTCAAGTAAATAAACGTCTTGCAAGTATAAATACTAATATTGAACATAATGATATATTTGGTTGTGGAATTAATACTCCACTAAAAAATAAACAATTTAAACCAAACGTTACTAGAAAAAAAAAATCATTATTTAATAATAATATACTAGTTAAAATTGGTATGAAAAATAACAATCCTATATGTGTTAATAAAAACGATCCCCGTGCCCAAAAAATATTATTAGATAATTTAAATTTATCGCGTTTTATAGATTGTAATAATATTGTTCCTCCTCTACAGATAAGAGCAAATTGTTGGTTCAATACTATGTTTGTATGTTTTTTTATTAGTGATAAAGGACGCAAATTTTTTAAATTTTTTAGACAATTAATGATTCAGGGAAAATTGCAAGATGGGCGAAATATTACACCTAAACAACTTGCAGATTCGTTTTTCTTATTTAACGCTGCAATTGAAGCATCATATAGTAGTACAAAAAATATAAATTCAAAAGATTTGGCATTATCTATGGATACAAATAATATAATTACCCGTATTTATAATTCTATTCCAAAAAATAAAAGGGGGACAGGAATATTAGACGTTGATTCTCCAAATAATCCGTTGATTTATTATAAAGATATTATTAATTATCTAGGTAATAATTCTATTAATTTAAGTGAAATATATTATTCTGAATTTCAACGATTAAAATCTATTACTAATAATGGAACTAGTTTTTCTAAATTACCAGATGTTTACGCAGTAATATTAACAGATGAAATGTCCAAAAATATTAAAAACCGACCTATAATAATAAAATTACAAGGAGTCGAATATATTCTAGACTCTGCTATTATCCGCGATACCGAAAAATATCACTTTTGTGCTGTTTTAACTTGTGGTGGAAAAGAATTAGGATTTGATGGAGCTAGTATGTCGCGTCTTAATAAATTCGAATGGAAAAAATATATTAATACTAATAGAAATTGGACATTTGAAGGTTCTAATTTTAATGAAGATAAAAAAAACCCTATTTTGTGGAACTTTAGAAAAGGATACCAAATACTATTTTACTACAGAAATTAATATTCATCCTCATTCTCATAATATTTTTTTATAATTAAATGCTTTAAGGTCTCCAGAATCGACAAGGACATGTCATCACCATTCGTTTACATACATGTTATAATACAATAAGTAGTTTAGCCTCCTTTCATTTTTAGTTTCCTCTTTTTTTTATTTTTTAATTATTTTGATGTTTTTTTGGATGTTCTTGTTTTTTTGGATGTTCTTGTTTTTTTGGATGTTCTTGTTTTTTTGGATGTTCTTGTTTTTTT
>MDSV01196164.1_pt1 | contig 35106 bp, 35 predicted proteins | sample 810851 | NCBI WGS metagenome assembly MDSV01 (sample SAMN05326640, study PRJNA326480) | marine metagenome | isolation source: seawater | place: Atlantic Ocean: North East | collected 2012 | reverse complement strand
GTTTAACAAAAAATATATTAGGACTAATAAAAAAAAAACAACCTAAAACGTGGGACACTTTTTTAAATACTGCAAATAGATCAGATACAGAAACAATTATTAAAAAAGAAAATATAATAACTTTAAACGAATATTTTTATGGAAAATCAAGATTATATTTGTGCGCTCCCCTTCATCCAAAGTATTGTATCCACCCAGTTTATCAATGGGGCCAAGCAGTAGATCTTAGAGTTGATGTTGAGCCATTATTAAATATGTCAATAAATCAAATAAAAGTTGAAATGAAAAAAACACCTAAGTTTCTAAGAACAATTAGATCTAATAAGGCCCCAATAATCCTTGGCCCAGAATATGGAATAAAAGAGGAGCCATATAATACAATAGATAAAAATTTAATTAAAAAAAGAGCTTATTTAGTAAAAAGTAATGAAAAATTTTCTCAGAATATTCTTGAAGCTTTAAGAGAGGTTGCAGAAGAAAAAGAACAAACGAAATCTCAAGAAGATATTTATCCTGAAGAAAGTATTTATAATAAATTTACATCAAATAAAGATACTGCACTTTTTTCTGCATGGCATGCGGCAGACTGGAAAGATAAATTAAAATTATTAGATAAATTTGATGATGAAAGATTGGTAGATTTTGGAAAAAAAATAATTTATCAAGAGTCACCAGAAATACTACCTTCTAATATCTTTAAAAATATAAAAAGAGAAATAGCCAAAAGAATTTTAAGTGAAAAAAAAGAAAAATGGTGGACTTGTAAAGAATTTTATAATGAATGCGACAATTTAAGAGAAAAATTTAAAGAAGATGAACAAAAATTAGAATTTTTAGATGAGGTTAATGAATTTGTTGAAGGTATTCAAAAGAAGTATGAACAAGCATAGTTTTTAATGTTTATAAATAAAAAATATATTTTTTTACCCATTGAATAATTCAATTAATTAAATATATAGATAACTATATGACGACAGTAAATATTACAGATGAAAATTTTGAATCAGAAGTTTTAAAGTCTGAAAAACCTATAGTGGTCGATTTTTGGGCAGAATGGTGCGGGCCGTGTAAAGTCATTGGACCAGCTTTAGAAGAAATATCTGAAGAAATGAAAAATGAAGTTATAATAGCAAAACATAATATTGATAATGAACCAAACACTCCAACTAAGTATGGTGTAAGAGGTATTCCAACAATGCTACTATTTAAAGGCGGAGAACTTAAAGCAACCAAAGTTGGCGCAGGACCAAAATCTGATATTGTTTCTTGGATAAAACAAAATATTTAATTCAAATTTAAAATTTCTCCAACTAAATATAATGAACCAGTAATTATAATAATATCGTCATTTTTTATTTTAATTGAATTTATTGCATTATGAATATTTGATTTAGAATTAATTTTTACTTTTTTCCAATTTAATTTTTTTTTTAAATCATGTCTATCTATTGAATTTTTTTGATTTGGAATATTAATAGTGGTTAAAGAATCTATTTTGTTTTTAAAATATTTAAGATAATTTTTATGATCTTTATTTGACATCATGCCAATAATTATATGTTTTTTGCAATTTAATTTATCAATATGTTCTGCTAAAACTTTTGCTCCAAGTGGATTATGTGAGCCATCAATAAATAATTTATTATTTTTAATTAATTTTTTTAATTTCCCATTTTTAATTTCTTGTAATCTGCCTATATTTTTAATTTTAGTAATTCCTTTTTTAATTTGTTTATTAGAAATTTTAAGATTTAAATTTCTTAATGTTGCAATTGCTGTTGAAATATTATCCAATTGAAATTTACCATTTAAATTTGGATATGGTAACCTTAAACTACCAAATTTATCTTCATAAAGAATGAAATTACTTTCATTAATTAAATAATTAAAATCATTATTAAATATAATTTTTTTTGAATTATTATTTTTAATAGAATGTTTAATCTTATTTAATACTTTTTTGGAAGATTGTTTAGAAACAACAATATTAGAGGTTAATAATGATGAAGTTTTTTCAAATATAATTTTCTTAATTGTTTTTTCTTTTTTAGGTAACCAATCAAGGTGATCTAAGCCAATAGCGGTAACTATGCTAGTTAAATTTTTTTTTAATATATTTGTGGCGTCAAATCTATGAAAAAGCCCCGTCTCAACTAAGGTAATATTATTTGAATATTTCCTTGCTCCATAAAAAAATGCTGCAGTTAGTATTTCAAAAAATGTTATTGGTTCATTATTATTAATTTCTTCTACTTCAAGTAATAAGTTGGCAAGTTTTTTATCTTCAATTTCTTTATTGTTATAAATAAACCTTTCATTAATTTTTTGAATATGAGGACTAGTATAAATATTACAATTTATTTTAGCCTCTGTTAAAATAGCTCTAATTGCTTGTATAGTAGAATTTTTGCCATTAGTTCCAACAACTGAAATACAATTTAACTTATCCTGGGGGTTATTTAGTTTTTTACATAGATTTTGAATACGATCTAGACTTAGGTCTATTTCTTTAGGATGCAATCTTTGTAAACGGCTTATTATCTTTTGAAGCTTCATCTGAAATAGCTTCTATAACAGAATCTGTTTTAAGTAATATTGATAAAAGTGATCCAATTTTTTCATTTAATTCTCTCCTTTGAATAATTAAATCTACGAAACCACATTCTTGTACATATTCAGAACGTTGAAAATTTTCAGGTAAATCTTCTTTTACAGTAGCTTGTATCACTCTTCTTCCAGCAAAAGCAATTAGACTATTTGGTTCTGATAGAGATAAATCACCTAACATTGCAAAAGAAGCAGTGATTCCTCCAGCTGTAGGATCTGTAAAACAAACTAAATAAGGTAGATTATTTTTTTTTAATTCATTAATTGCTAGTGTTGTTCTAGTCATTTGAGCTAAAGCAATTGGACTCTCGTGCATTCGTTGGCCTCCTCCACAAGGAAAAAAAATAAAAGGATTATTATTGTCTATTGCGTTTTGAACACCGTATATTATTGCTTCACCTTCAGCGCTTCCAATACTACCACCTATAAATTCAAAATTAATAGCTCCTACAGTTACATTAATTCCATTTATTTTTCCATTTGCAATCATTACAGCTGAATCTTGATTTGTTTTTTTTCTAGCATCCTTAAGTCTATCAATATATTTTTTTGAGTCTTCCCAATCTAAAGGGTCTTCTTGAGGTAAGGGTGTTTTTAAAATTTCATAATTATTTTTTCCAAAAAATATATCAAATCTTTGTTTACAATTAATTCTATGGTGTTTATTGCAATTAGGACAAACAAATAAATTATCCTCAAGTTCTTTCTTTAAAATAGGGCCCTTACAACATGATGTCCAGTCACTATTCGCTATTTCATCTTTGGTTGGTCTTTTTTTAAGTACAGTTTTAATTTTTTCACCAATATGAAGAACTTTTTTTATCCAATTCATTTATTTAAGTTTTTAATTAATTTTTTACAGTATTCTTCTATAATATTGGCAAGAATATGTTTATCTTTAGTTTCTTTAATATTTTTTTCAATTTTTTCAACTATTGCAGAACCAATTACAATCCCTGAACAATCTGTGCTGGAAAATTTTTTTATATCTTCTTCTGTTTTGATACCAAAACCAGCAACTACTGGTAAATTTGTATATTTTTTAATTCTTTTAATTTGTGAGTTTACTTGATCAATATTAGCAGATTTTACTCCAGTAATACCTTTTACATTAACGCTATATATAAATCCCTCAGCATCTTTTACTATTTCTTTAATTCTCTCATCATTAGTTGTTGGTGTTATTAATTTTATTAAAGCAATATTGTATTTTTTTAACTCTTGTTTAAGTTCTTTTTCTTCCCTTACATCAGTTGGTAAATCAACACAAATAACAGCATCCACACCTGCTTCACTAATATTTTTTGAAAATTTTTTTATACCATAAATAAATAAATTGTTTATATACCCCATTAAAATGATACCTATTTCAGGACTATATTTACGTAATTTAGAAGCTATATTAATTACTTTATCAAGGTTAATTCCATTTTTTATACTCTCAATATTTGCTAATTGAATAATCGGGCCATCAGCTTGTGCCTCAGCGTGAGGAAAAGATATTTCATGTATATGCGAACCACTATTTGCTATTCCCTTACATATTTCAAAGCTAGTTTCTTCATCGGGGTAACCACCAGTTGAGAAGCTAACAAAAGCTTTTTTATTTTTAATTTTTAAATTTTCAAAAATTTTTTGAATATTATTTTTCAATTTTATTACCTAAAATTTTTTCTGCTGTATCTATATCTTTATCACCTCGTCCACAAATATTTATTACTAATATTTTTTCTTTATCCATTTTTTTTGCTAATTTAATTGCATAAGCAACTGCAAATGCTGGTTCAAATGCGATCAAAATTCCTTCAGTTTTACAAATTAATTGAAATGCTTCAAAAGATTCTTGATCATTTGAATATGAATAATTAACTCTTCCTATACTTTTTAAATATGCATGTTCACTGCCTGCTGAATAAAAATTTATTCCACTGGCTAAACTTTTTGTATCTAAAGTAGCTGATCCATCAGCTGATTGAAGCATAAAAGACTTAAAACCTTGCATTATTCCAATAGTGCCGTTGGTTAGAGCAGAGCTATGTTCAGCTTCAATTCCATATAATTGAACATCTTTATCATCAAGAAACTCATGAAAAGCTCCTAAGCTGTTGGAGCCTCCACCTAAGCAAGCAACTATTGCATTTGGCAATTTTCCTTCTTTCTCTAAAATTTGTTTTTTTATTTCTTTTCCAATAATTGATTGAGCGTATTGAACAATTCTAGGAAATGGATGGGGCCCAATGGTAGATCCACAACAGTAAAAAGCATCTGGGTCACTAGACCATGCCTTAAGAACTGCTGTGCAAGCATCTTTAAGAACTCCCTTTTTACCAGTTCCGTCGACACATTCAATTACTTTTGATCCAAATAATTTAGCTTTCAAGACATTTGTAGATTGTTTTATTATGTCGTCCTTACCCATATATCCAATACATGGTAAATTAAATTTAGCGCATGCAGCTGCTGTTGCAATTAAATGTGCACCGGCCCCTGTTTCACAGAAAATTTTAGATTTACCCATTTTTTTTGCTAATAAAATTTGAAATAAAGCATTATTTATTTTATGAGCTCCTAAATGATTTAAATGATCAGATTTGAAATAAATTTTAGCTCCACCGATTTTTTTTGTTAATTCTTCAGCAAAATATAGTGGATTTGGCCTACCAACCCATTCGTTTAAATAATAATTAAATTCTTCAAGAAATTTTTTATCTTTAATCGCTTCATTAAATGCTTCATCTAATTCAATAAGATTAGGAATTAAGATTTCAGGAGCATATCTACCTCCAAATTCGCCATAATAGCCTTTCTCATCAGGGCCGTTTTTTAATGTATTTTTAGTCATTAGTTAAGAATTTATATTATGTACTGTATTTAAAAATTTATCAATTTTATTCATATCTTTTATTCCTTTTTTTGTTTCTAGAGCTCCACTAACATCTAATATATATGGAGAATTTTTAAAATTATAAATGTCTTTTGTTTTAATATTTCCTGCTATCATTTTTTTAATAGAATTAGGAACAGATTTTAAAAAAGAATGATTAAAACTTTTAGATTTTTCAAAACCTTTTGAATCAAATAGTATGATATTAGAAAAACCTTTATATAACTTATAAGCTTCCACATCTATTTTATTTTTAATTGTAATTGCGACAATTACTTTTTTTTTATATTTTTTTTTTATAAATTTTATTTTTTCAGGTTCAAGATTATATATTTGCCAATATTCGAAATTAATATTTTTTATAGAATTTAAGAATTTTATTGTTGGAGCAACTAATACAGCAACATATTTGCAAGGACTTTTTATTTTAGTTAATTCTTTTGCTTTTTTAAGCGAAACAAACCTTGGGCTTTTTGAGTAATTTAGAATCATACCAATAAATTTTGGTGGATGTGGATGAGCAGATATATATTTAAGTGTGACCTTATCTTTTATGCCACATATCTTAACATTCATAAATTAATGCAACGTTCTAATTAATTTTTGTATATTTTTTTTAATATTGCCTTTTGTAATACTTCTTCCTATTACTATTGAAGTTGCACCATTATTGAAAGCTTGCATTGGAGTCATTATACGCTTTTGGTCTTGAGTTCTATCACCTAACAATCTTATACCTGGCGTGATTATTTCCATTTTTTTTTTTATATTTTTAATTAGCTTTACCTCATGACCTGAACATACAATGCCATCTAATCCAGCTTTTTTTGCTAAATTAACTTGTTGTATAACTAATTTTTTAATTGTTTTTGTATGACCTAATTCTTTTAAAGATTTATCAGATAAACTGGTAAGAATAGTAACGCCAATAATTTTTAACTTTCTATTAATTTTTTTTGCTGATTTTTTTACAGCTTTTAACATTTCATAACCACCGTTTATATGGACGGTAAGATATTTTATATTTTTTAGATCCTTGAGAGAATTTATTGCTGATGCAGCTGTATTAGGAATATCATTAAGTTTTAAATCTAAAAATATTATTTTATTTTTATCAATTTTTTTTAAAAAAGATCTTCCTAATTTAGAATAAAAAAACTCGAGTCCAATTTTATAACCTATTGTTATTTCTTTTGATTGAGTATCTTTTATAATTTTTGTTATTTTTTTTATATTTGTGGTATCGCAAGCAATAAAAACTTTTTTATTCATAATCATTAATTTTTTTAAATAGGTCTTTACTCATTTTAAAGTGAATTGTTTTTTTTTCAGGTGTTTCTATTCTCTCTCCTGTTTTTGGATTTCTTGAAAGTCTAGCTTTTTGATTATGAATAGACCACATTCCAAAACCTCTTAATTCTACTCGATCTCCTCTTTTAAGAGCATTTTTAATTTCATAAAAAATAATATTAAAGAATTTTTCTAAGTCTTTTTTTAAAAAATTAGGATAGTTATCTGATAGTTGTTTTAAGAGCTTTGATTTTACAATAGCCAATTTAGGTTATTCTTTTTTTTTCTTATTTTCTTTTTTTTCTAACTTATCCGATAATGATGAAAAAGGAAGATTTTTTCCTGATAAAGGGCTTGAGTGTTCTTTAATAGCCTTAGCGTTATTTAATTCTTCTAATAATTTAATACTCAAATTTACTTTTCTTTTATCAAAATTTAATTCTGAAATTGCTGCATCTATTCGTTCCGAACCAACAAATCTTGAAGGACGTGCATCAGCTGAGCTTACTGCTATTTGTGATTTTTTTATATTAAATTCCATATCACAACCCTCAGGTTTAACTATTAATCCTTTATTGTCAGAGCTAATTACTTGAACCGTAATTGCATCATTTACTTTTTTATCTTTAAACCAATCAAAAGGGTCAGTTTTTGTTTGTCGTAGACCTACTCTAACTTTTTGAGTTTCTTTTTTTATTTCTAAAACTTTTACTTTAAGTCTATCATCTTTTTTATATTTTTTTAATTCCTCCTCAGAATCTTTTCCATAAGTTAGGTCATTGCAGTGTAAAAAAGCGTCAATATCTAAATTATCTAATTTTAAATAAATTGCATATTCATTCATGCTGCTAACAACTCCCTCTATCTCAGTTCCAACTGGATGATTTTTTTCCATAGTTTCATATGGGTTTTCTTGCGTTAGTCTATGAGAAATAGCTACTCTTCTTTTTTCTTTATCAATTTCAGTAATTACACAATCAATTTCATCACCAATTTTAAACATTTTTTTTGCTGAAGGATTTTTCTTTGTCCAACTTAGCTCACTAGAATGTAACAAAGTAGATAGTCCAGCTTCAAGTTCGCAGAAAGCACCAAAATCCATAATTTTTACTACCTTAACTTTATAAATCTTATTTAATTCATAGTTTGAGATATGTTCAAAAGGATCTGGCGAAAGTTGCTTTATACTGCAACCAACTTGTAGTTTTTCTTTGTCAACTGATATAACTAGCAAATCATGTTTTTCACCAATATTAAAAATTTCATCAGGATGATTAACTCTAGAATAACTTATTTCTTGCAGATGAACTAATACGTCTAATTCAGAATTAACATCAAAAAAACATCCAAAGCTAGAATATCCTTTTACTATTGCATTCTTAATTACATCTCCAACTTTATATTTATCAACTATTTTAGCCTTATCTTCTTTTTTGTTTGATGAAATAATTTGTCTTCTTGATACGCAGGCATTGCCCCTAATTTTATCTAGTTTAATTAATGCAAATTTCTGAGGCTCAAACATTAGATGAGAAATGTCCTTCAATGGCTTGTCAGAGATTTGAGATCCCGGACAAAACATTAGTGATCCAGTATCTATATGTTCTACAATTACTCCACCTTTACATTTTGAGGTAATTTTTCCCATAATTGGTTTGTTTTCTTCGTAAGCTTTTTCAAGTTTATACCAACCTTTAATTTTATGTGCTTTTGTAGCCGATACTACAATTTCTCCGTTTTTATCTTCTATTCTTTCAAGCAATACTGAAATTTTATCACCTACTTTTATATCATCATAAATTTTTAAACTTTTAAGTTCATTTATATCAAGTACTGGTTCAGATTTTAGTCCATCAATAAATAAAAATATAAATTTTTCTGTAATTTTTGCTACTTTGCCTTCAACAATTTTACCTTCTTCAACTTTATTTTTAGATAATTGACTATTAAGTAGTTTTTCGAATTCTTTAGATGCGGGAGTCTCTAGATCTTTATATATTTCCATTAAGCTTTTAGTTTCCTATCCATAATACGCTTTATTTTTAAAAAGCATGCTCTTTTAGATAATTTAGTCGTATTAATCAAGATCGAATCTCTGCTTTTTTTTAATTTACCGAATTTTCTATTTTTATCAGATTTATCGCGTTTTTTAATACTTTTAAGCACTTCTTGGAATGTTATTTTTTTGTTAAGTTTTTTATACTCTTTATATCTTCGTAAAGATCTTGTTTTAAGGTCCGCTGTAATGAAAAATTTAAACATTGCATCTTTTACTATGACAGTAGTGATATCTCTACCATCCAAGATACTACCTGAATATTTTTTTGGAGGATTATAAGCACAGTTCATTTGAAAATTACGAACTATTTTTCTTATATTGTTACTTTTTGCAATTTTAGAGGCAGATATAGCAACTTCATCTGATAATAAATTTTTATTTTGTAAATTTTTAATATTAAGTTTTTTAATTTTTTTTTTTACTAATGCATAATTAAAATTTTTTTTATTATCTAATTTAATTTTTCCAATGTATCTATATATTTTTCCAGTATCGAGATAATAAAGATTGAAATATTTTGCTATATTTTTTGCAACAGTGCCAGCTCCCGCGGCTGCACCCGAGTCTATAGCTACAGTTATTATTTTTTTTCTTTTGATCAATTTAACTTGCCTCCAAGTTTTTTAATAACTTGTAAAAAAGAAGGAAAAGAAGTTTTAATTGACTCGGGGTTATATATTTTCCATTCCCCACCCAAAACCATAGCCGCAACTACACAAACCATAAAAATTCTATGATCTTTAAGATAATTTTTTATAATATATTTTTTTTTAAGCTTTAAATTTGGTTTTCCATAGATTTTAATACCATGATTTGAAATTTTTTTTGTTTTAATTCCAATCATTTTTAAAATTTTAAAACCCCAATCTAATCTTTTAGACTCTTTTTTGTTTAATTCCTCTAATCCCTTATATGTACTCACACCTTTAGCAACACTTGAAACTAAGAAAAGAAGCAACATTTCATCGATAGCAGTACTATTAAGTTTTTTATTACAGTTAATTGCTTTTAAATTTTTTTTACTTTTGACAAAAATATTAGCAATTAATTCACCTTTGTATTTTCTTTTATTTAATAATAATATTTTAGCACCCATCATATTAAGTATTGAAATTATACCTGTTCTAGTAGGGTTTATATTTACATTTTTAATTATTAATTGAGAATCTTTTGATAATAAAGTTAAAACAAGGAAAAATGCAGCGGAAGAAATATCACTTGGGATTTTATAATTAAATGACTTAAAATTATGTTTGCCTCTTATTTGAATATAATCAAATTTTTTTGTTTTTTTTATTTTGATTGGTATCTTTAGATGCTTAAATAAAAGTTCAGTGTGATTTCTTGAGGGTTTGCATTTTAATTTAGTAATACCAGGCGCTGAGATAAGAGCACCCAACATTACAGCTGATTTACATTGTGCGCTTCCCAAAACTTCTTGATAATTAATTGGTTTAATTAAATTCGAGCCTTTAATAAATAATGGTAATGTTCCTTTGTTTCTTTTAAAAGATGCTCCAAATTTTTCAAGAGGTTCTATTATTCTTTTCATGTCCCTTTTTTGAAGCGAATTATCTCCAGTAATTTTAATTTCTTTTGTAGAATTTAGTAAAGTACTACATATTAATCTCGCAGCAGTGCCTGAATTTCCAGCATTTAATGTTAAATTATTTTTATAAACGTAACTGTTCAATCCATTACCTTGAATTTGACAATATTTTCTTGTTAATTTTATTGATATACCAAGTTTTTTTAAACATTTGAGTGTATTAAGAACATCCTCGGATCTTAATAAATTATATGCTTTAGATTTTCCAAGTGCTTGTGATGCAAGTAATGCAAAACGAATACTAAGACTTTTATCTCCTTCAACTGAGATTTTTTTTTTAAAATTTTTTATTTTATTTTTAATAGTAATAGGTTTTGACATACTAATATTATTAATTAAATTTAAAAGAATCGCCAAAGTATTGTGTTCTAGCGCTAGTATCATTCATTAGTTCTGTAGGTGTACCTTGCGCTATAATTTTACCATTTGAAAGGATTATAGATGAATCAGCAACAGCTAAAATATCTCTTGCAGCATGGTCACAGATAATTATAGAAATTTTTGGGTTTTCTGTTTGCAAGTTTACTATTATTTCCTGTAACATTTTTATTGTAAGTAAATCTAAAGCTGCATATGGTTCGTCTAGCAAAAGTATTTGAGGTTCATTTAAAAGAGCAATTGCTATTACACATTTTTTGCGCTGCCCACCAGATAAAAATTTAGCTTTTACATCTCTAACAGCATCAAGTTCAAATTTTGAAATTAATTGGTTAATTCTTTCATTTCTTAAACGATTATCTTTTATTAGAATTTCTCCAATGCATTTAAGATTTTCAAGTAAAGTAAGATCATTAAAATAACCTCCATACTGAGGGCAATAACCAATTCGAAATTTTGTCGTTCTCTCATAAATTGGATAATTTGTTGCATCAAGATCGTTAAAATATACTGATCCAAAGTTAGGTTTAATTAAACCAGTAATTAGATTGAATATAGTAGACTTTCCAACTCCATTTGGTCCCAATAAACCTAAAACTTGTCCAGAATTAACAGTAAAACTAATATTATTTAAAATTTGTCTTTTTCCAAAAGATAGTGAAATTTTTTTTAAATAAACTATTGGTTTTTGATTTTTAAAATTTTTAATTCTAAATTTTTTTATTATCGCCATATTATCTTTTATCGGTTATTTTAATTTTTTCATTGGTATTTATAAATTCATCTTTATTATACATTGAAATTTTTGAATTTTTTGTTACCAAATCAATTTCTAATTTATCAGCCATAAGTTCAGTGCCTGGTTTGTTATAAATTATATTATTATACATTAATGCAATATTTTTTTGAAAGAATAAATCTAAATTATCACTAGTTGCTATATGTTCTTCAAAAACAACCTTAACATTCTCAAAAAATTTTGTTTGATGGTCACTTTTGTTATAATTAGCATATTTTGAAGTTATTACTACCAGCGAAGAGTCTACCAAATTAATATTTGCAGTGACATTTATCATAAATATTTTATCAGAATCTTTAATATCAACTTTTCCTACTTCTGATAAAAGTTCATATTTATTGCCTTTTAAATCTCCGAATGTATAAACAATATTTTTAATTAAAGTTCCTGTATTTTCGTCAAGCTGATTTTCTAATTTTATGTTGTTATTTACTTCAATATTTGCATTAAATTGTTTTTTTTTATGAAAATATGAAAAAAATGTAAAACTTATTATGGCAAATAGTAGTAAGAATAATAAAATTTGAATTAGTATTTTCCTATACATTTAGCTTATATTCGCGTCTAAAATATTATGAATATGGATAATGCCTATTGTTTTATTTGGTGAGTTTTTTTTGCTTACACATAAACTTGTTATTTTATTCATATGCATCATTGATAAAGCTTTTGTTGCCAATGTATCTGGATTTACAGTTATTGGATTTAAAGTCATAATTTTTTTTAATAATAAACTTTGTAAATTTTGATTTTTTTGAATTTTTCGTTTCAAATCTCCATCTGTAAATATTCCAGTAGTATTTTTTTTTGAATTTAAAGCTATAATTACACCTAAATTTTTATTTCTCAAAATTTTTAAAGCATCTTTCATTTTCAAGTTCTCGTTTGCAAATGGGATTTTGTCTTTTTTGCTAATCATTAGATCTTCAACTGTTAATAACTTTTTTGATATTGATCCTGCTGGGTGCCATTTTTTAAATGTCATTATTCCGTGTTTTTTAAAATTCATTACAGCGATTACTAAAGAGCTTCCTAAACTAGTTTGTGTTATAATTGAACTGCTAGGCACTATTCCACCCGGACCAGACTCTCTAGTTTCTGGAATTAAAAGTTTAATATCTGCTGATTTATAAAGAAGTGAGTTTTTTTTTGTTGTAATACCAATTAAAGTTATTTTATTTTTATTAACATATGACGCTATTGGCTTTAATTCTTCTGTTTCACCTGAATTACTAATCATTACAACTATATCTCTTTTTGTAATACTTCCCAAATCTCCATGAGAGCAATCACTTGCTGATAGCGCAAAGCTAGGTGCACCAATAGAAGATAGTGACGCTGCAATTTGTGAAGCTACATGTCCACTCTTACCAACTCCGATTAAAATAATTTTTGATGAGCATCCCCCAATTTTTTTTACTGCCATGGTAAAAGGGCCACCTATTGATTTCTTCAGTTTTTGTAAAGCTAATATTTGAAGATTAATTGTATTTTTTGCAGAATTTTTAAAATTCTTTTTCATTTAATGACTCCAGACATCCTGATGTATTAAAGCCAAATCAAGATCAACTCTAATTTTAATATACTTTAATGCCTCCTCATAAAGATTTATTCTATTTTCTCTAATTAAAATTTTATTTAATTCTTCATAAATTTTATATAAATGCAAAACATCAGCAGCTGAATATTTTAATTGGTCAGGATCTAATTCATCTTTACCCCAATCAGAGCTTTGTTTTTGCTTACTTATATCAATGCCAATGAATTCTTTAACAAGCGCTTTATAAGAGTGCTGATCCGAATATCCTCTTGCTATTCTACTTTGTAATTTTGTACATTCGATATTTTGTGTATCTATTTTTAAATAATATTTAATCATTTCAAGATCTTTTCTTGCATAATGAAAAATTTTTTTAATATTTGAGTCAGTTAGAAATTTGCAAAGATTTGGAGCTTTATAGGTTTCTCTATTTAATTGAACTATATGAACTTCTTTAGAATTAACTGGGCACAATTGGACCAAACAAAGCTTGTCTTTTTTTGGAATTAAACCTGTAAATTCTGAGTCACATGCTACAATAGGCCCTAAATGCAAATTTTCTGGTAGATCATTTTTGTGTAGTTTAATATCTTTAGACATTTTACAATATATATATATGAAACCGAAAAATTGTCTAATTTTTGGCGCTTCCGGGTTAATAGGACGTAATTTAATAAGGAAGTTAACTAGAAATAATTTTAAAGTAACAGCAGTAACTAGAAATATTCATCAAAAAGGATATGTTTTAAAAACTCAAGGTAATCCAGGGTATATTAGAGTTATTGAAATAAATATATTTGATCAAAATAAAATTAGAGAACTTATAAAAAAAACTGATATTTGTATAAATTTAGTAGGAATTTTATTTGAAAAAGGAAAAGTTAATACTTTTGAAAATATACATAACAAATTTCCATCTTTATTATCAAATCTTTGTGAAGAATATGAAGTTAAACAATTTATCCACCTATCAGCTTTAGGAATAGAAAAAGCAATTGATAGCTCATATGCCAAAAGTAAGCTGAATGGTGAAAATATTATAAAAAAAAATTTTAAAACAGCAACAATTTTAAAGCCATCAGTAATTTATTCAGTTGATGATAATTTTACAACTAATTTTATGAAACTACTTAGTATTCTTCCAATTTTTCCTTTATATTATAAAGGCTCTACATTATTTCGACCCATTCATGTTTCAAATTTGGTAGAGATAATTTTTCAAGTAATAATAAGAGATTTAAAATCTTTAACAATTGAGTGTGTTGGTCCAGAAGAAATTACATTAAAAGATATTTTAGAGAGATTATTGAAGTTAATAGATAAAAAAAGAATATTAATTCCATTACCTCTTCCAATAGCAAAATTAACTGCTAATTTTTTTGAGTTATTCCCTAGGCCTTTAATTACAAATGATCAATTAAGTTTATTGAAGTATGACAATATCCCTTCTGGTAAATATAAAACAAATTTTGAAATTGAAATTCCAAGTTATGCTGATTTTAATAATGAAGTAAAAAAATATAGCTATATGTGGAGAGAAACTGGTCAATTTTCAAGATTTAAAGAGGATAAATAAACTGATATAATATAAAAAAATAATTTAAAATTATATGCTCAATTATATTTTATACTTTTTAATTTTATCAATTTTTGTTTTTATAACTATTTTAGCTGTAAAAGCAGTTAATAGAGGAATGAAAGCAAAAAAAAATAAAAAATAAACCTCATAATATTTTGTTAATAAAAAAGGATTAAATAAGCTTACGCAGATTTTATTTTTTTCTCAATAAATTGTGGAACTTCATCGTCTTTATCAACCACATCTTCTTTCTTTGATTTTGGTTGAAATATAACCATTAAATGAAGAGCACAATAACTAAATTTTTGTTTTGAATTACTAATTGTTTTTCTTCCACAAAATCTAGCATTTGGTTCATCAGGATGCATATCATGATCCATGTATTTGCAGGTTTCTTCAGTTAATTCTTCTAAAGTTAGATTTTTTGCTGGTTCAAAGTCTTTTTCAATTAGTAAAGATCTAAATTTACTTTTTCTTCCTTTTATTTTTTGTTGAGAAACTTTTTCAGTTTTTTTTAAATTTACATTATTATAAGAAAAGTTTTTATCTTGTATTTTTGCAGAAAGGTTAAGTCTATGAGCTTTTCCAATTACAGCATTTCTACTAATACCACCAATTATTTGTGCAATTTGACTTGCGGTATTACCTTTTCCCCATAATTCTTTTAATTTAGATACTTTTTCTTCTGTCCAGCTCATAAAAACAATATATAGTATATTTTTAGTTAATATTTACTATATCAAGTATACATAAGATAAATTAAATACAAGTCATTTTTTGGTTTTTTTCACAAAATTAAAAAAAAAACGTTAAGAATGTTTACTAATGGTTGAATTACAAAAAAAATATCAAATTGGCGTTAGAAGATTTGGCTTAATTAATTGGGTTGGAGCTTATAACTTATATTTAAAAGAGGTTAAAAGATTTTTAGTAGTATGGGCTCAAACTTTATTATCTCCTTTAATTTCTAGTTTATTATTTTTATCAGTTCTATCATTGGCGATAGGTAATGATAGAGGGGAAGTTTTGGGTTATTCTTTTATTAGTTTTTTGGCACCAGGCCTGATTGCTATGTCAATAATTCAACAAAGTTTTTCTCATTCTTCTTCGTCTTTAATGATTGGAAAAATTCAAGGAAATCTAGTTGATACTTTATTGGCACCTTTATCAGCAAGTGAAGTTACTTTGGCAATAATTCTAGCGGCAGTTACAAGAAGTATTATGATTGCAGTAATTTCTATTTTTGTATTTTCTTTAATAGTAAAAATAACAATTTTTAGTGTTATTTATTTATTTATATTTGGATTTTTAGGCTCATTTATTCTTGGCGCAATAGGTTTCTGTGCTGGTCTTTGGGCAGAAAAATTTGATCATATGGCAACTGTAACAAATTTTATTATTACACCACTTTCATTTTTAAGTGGTGTTTTTTATTCTATTGAAAGACTTCCTGTTTTGTTTCAATCAATAAGTAAAATAAATCCTTTTTTTTACATTATAGATGGTTTTAGATACGGCTTTTTAGGAAGCTCAGATGGTTCTATAAATTTTGGAATAATTTATTTATTTTTACTTTCTGTGGGAATGTGGATTTTTTCTTATTGTTTATATAAAATAGGATATAAAATTAAATCTTAATAAAAATGAGTAGTTTAGTTGGAAATTATAACAGAAGAAAAATTGCTTTTAAAAAGGGGAGTGGAAGTTTTTTATTTGCAACAAATGGAAAAAAATATTTAGATTTTGTTCAAGGTATAGCGGTCAATTCTTTAGGTCATTCTAATCCATATCTAATAAAGGCTATTAATAATCAATCTAAAAAACTTTGGCATGTATCAAATGCTTTTTTAATTCCCGAGGGTGAAAAACTTGCCAAAAGACTTACACAAAAAACTTTTGCTGACAATGTTCTTTTTCAGAACTCTGGAACAGAAGCAACTGAAGCAGCAATAAAAGTAGCGAGAAGATATTTTTATTCGAAGGGAAAACCGAATAAAAATAGAATTTTATGTATAAAAAATTCATTTCATGGAAGAACAATTGCAGCAATTTATGCTAGTGGTTCAAAAAAAATGATAGAAGGCTTTGGGCCTAAGGTTTCAGGATTTGACCATATTGAATTTAAAGATTTTAAGCCGAGATTTCCAAATATTAAAAATAAAATTAAAAATAGTACAGCAGCAATAATGGTTGAAACTGTAATGGGTGAGGGAGGCATCAAACCTATACCTATCAAATGTCTAAAATATTTAAGAAAAATTTGTAATAAAAAAAAAATTCTTTTGATACTAGATGAAGTTCAGTGTGGTATCGGAAGAAGCGGAAAGTTTTTTGCATTTGAATATTCAAAAGTAAAACCTGATATAGTGCCAATCGCTAAAGGAATAGGAGGTGGTTTTCCATTGGGTGCAGTTTTAATGACTAAAAAAGTATCTTCAGGAATGATTGCAGGAACTCATGGATCAACATTTGGTGGTAATCCATTAGCTATGTCAGTTGGGAATGCTGTATTAGATCAAATATTTAAAAAAGGATTTTTACAAAATGTAAAAAAAATATCAAAATATTTTCATTTAGAGCTTAATAAAATTAAAAAAAAATACCCTAAAATCATTAAAGAGGTAAGAGGTGTTGGTTTATTAATAGGGTTACAACTTTTTCATGATCAAACAAAGTTTATTCAAAAATTAATGGATAATAAATTATTAACAATTAGGGCTGCCGAAAATGTAATTAGAATATTCCCCCCTTTAACTGTCAAAAAAAAAGAAATTGATTTAGCTATTAAAATTATAAATAAAGTTTGTAAGGAATATATATCTTAATGAAACATTTTATTAATCTTAAAGATATTCCTGCCGCCGATCTTAGAAAAATATTATCAGATGCAAAAAAAAGAAAAAAAAAAAGAAAAAACCTTAATACTTTAGATTTAGATAGCGATAGTCCTTTAAAGGGAAAATTACTTATTCAAATGTTTGAAAAATCAAGCTTAAGAACAAGACTTAGCTTTTATCTTGCAATAAAGCAATTAGGAGGAGGGGCTTTAACTCTTAGAACCAATGAATTACATTTGGGAAAAGGTGGGGAAAGTCTAGCAGATACTGCAAAGATTTTATCTACATATGGCAATGGTTTTATGCTTAGAACAAACAGTGATAAAAAAATTAAAGAATTTAAAAAATATCTAAATATTCCAATTATAAATGGTTTAAGTCCGTCTTCACATCCTACACAAGTTTTATCTGATATTTTCACTATTGAAGAAATTAAAAAAAAACCTATTTCTAAATTAAATATTTGTTGGATTGGAGACTCAAATAATGTTCTTAATAGTTTAATTGCTGCTTCTGTTAAATTTTCTTTTAAATTAAATATTGGTTGTCCAAAAAATTATGAACCTGAAAAATTTATAACTGATTGGGTTAAAAAATCAAAAAAAAAAATTTATGTATTTAATGATGCAAAAAAAGCAGTAACAAATGCCGATGTTGTTTTTACAGATAAGGTGGTATCTTTAAATGATAATGTTAATAAAGTTAAAAAAATTAAAGATTTCAAGAATTTTAAAATTGACTCTAGATTGATGGGCTTTACTAAAAAAAACTCAATTTTTCTTCACTGTTTACCGAGGGGAACTGAAGTATCAGACAAAGTTTTTTTAGGAAAAAAATCTAAAGTATGGCAACAGGCTTTAAATAGAGTTTATGTTCAAAAAAGCATATTACTTTATTGTTTTAATAAATTAAGGTAAATTTTTTGGATTGTCACTGTTTTGATTAAGGTATAGCATTACAGAAGCCCTATCTTTTTCTGATTTTAGTCCTGCAAATCCCATTTTATTTCCACTTATCCATTTAGCTGGTTTAATTAAAAAACCATTCATTTCTTCCCATGACCATTCTTTATTATAAGAAGATAAAGCTTTTGAATATTTATAATCTGCAATAGCTCCTGCAGGTCTGAACATTACGTTCCATAATTTTGGACCAATTTTATTACCTCCGCTTTGCTTTATACTGTGACAAGCAGCACATTTTTTAAAAACTTTTGCTCCATGATCAATATTTCCTTGAGCTAAAAGCGCAGAAATATCTACAGAGCTATCAGTACTAGCTTTTTTTACTCCGGTTTCAGTGTTAATTTCAACTTTATAACCTTTGATATTTGGTTCATTTATATGAAAAATAATATCTGAAATTTTGCCTATTCCAAATATTAACAAAATAGTAACTAAAATGGCTGCAATAATTTTATTAATTTCAAACGAATCCATATTTATTTTTTTAAAATGCACATATAACATGATAAATTCTAAATTGCTTAAGTTTTAATTTGTTAATTTACGCGTCTGTTTAACGCAGATATTTGGATAAGATACAATAAATGACTAAAACTATAATTATTATACCTTCTAGGTTAGCTGCTACACGATTGAAAGGTAAACCTTTATTAGAAATAAATAATAAACCACTAATCTGTCACGTTATAGATAAAGCAAAAAAAACTGGTATTGGAGATGTTGTGGTTGCTACAGAAGATGAAAAAATTCTTTCAGTTGTTAAAAAAAGTGGAAATAAAGCAATCCTTACAAAAAAACATAAGACCGGAACAGATAGAATATATGAAGCTTATCAAAAAATGAAATTAGAGAATATAGAGTATGTGTTAAATTTACAAGGTGATGAACCAATGATTGAAACAAAAGATATTATAAATTTAAATAATTTAATGGTAAAAACCAAATCTGAGATTGGAACTTTAGCTGCTAAAATTAACGATAGTTCAATGATAAATAATGAAAATATTGTAAAAGTATTAGTTGAAAAAAAACTTGAAAATAATAATTTTGTAAATGCTAAAAAATTTTTTAGAAAAGATTTAAAAAAAAAAAATTTTCTTAATATTTACCACCATGTTGGAGTTTATGCGTATAAAGTTTCAGTACTAAAAAAATTTATTGAATTAGATCAAACCAAAAATGAAATTAAAAATAGATTAGAACAATTAAGAGCAATTGATAATGGTATGAAAATTAATGTTGCTCTTGCAACTAATTCACCTATAGGTGTAGATACAAAACAAGATTATATAGATTTAAAAAAAATTATGGAATATAAATCTTAAAAATTATGAAAATAGCATATCAAGGAATAGAGGGAAGTTATAGCGAGAGCTGTGCAAAAGAAATGTATCCAGGATGTGAAACAATATCATGCAAAACCTTTGATGATGTTTTTAATAAAGCTAGCAAAAATGAAGAAGTGAGGGCAATTATTCCTGAAAGCAATAAAACCACAGGAAATATTGGCGTTGAATATTTAATTTTTAAATACCGTTTAAATATTGTAGCAGAACACTTTTATTCAATCGAGCATAATTTATTATGTTTACCAGGAACTAAAATTGAAGATATTAAAAATGTATATTCTCATGCGCAAGGATTAAGTCAGTGTTCAAATTTTATTAAAAAAAATAGATTTTTAGAACAGGTTCGTGCCGATACTGCTGGTAGTGCAAAATATATATCTGAAAGTAAAAATAAAAATGGTGCAGCAATAGCTTCTAAACAAAGTGCTAGAATTTATAATTTAGATATAGTTGCTTCAAATATTGAAGATGAAAAAGGAAATGTTACAAGGTTTTTGTTAATGCAAAAATCTATAATTCAACCCGAGTTAAAAAATGAGAAATATATAACCTCTTTTTTGTTTAAATTAAAAAGTAAACCAGCCGCACTAGTAAGCGCTTTACAACCAATGGCATTTAATGGGGTGAATTTAACCAAACTACAAAGTTTTCCTGAAAAAAACTCATTTACTTCTCATTTTTTTATTTGTGACTTAGATGGGCATATAGAGGAGCCCAAAGTTCAAAAATCACTTGAAGAATTAGGATTACATTGTGAGGATTTTCAAGTATTGGGTGTTTTTAAGGCAGATAAATTTAGAGAAAAATAAATTTATTTTACTTTTCTTGTAGAATAGAAAACATTACTGTTATAATAGGTTTGGAGGCCATTCAGGTGAAAGTACCATGAATTCCCCTAGGCTCGAAAGAGAGCAAGGGTAGTGAGTAATATTCAGGTTGATTGGTCTCCTTTTTAAAACTGATGATTAATAATAAAAAAGTTTTAGCTTTAAAGTATAGACCGCAAAATTTTGAAAATTTGATCGGACAAGATGTTATTGCGGAAACGATCTACAATTCAATAAAAATTAAAAAAATACCTAACGCATATTTATTCACTGGAATAAGAGGTGTTGGCAAAACAACAACCGCAAGACTTGTGGCTAGAGCGTTAAACTGTATTAATGGTATTGATAATATTTGTAGAGATAAATTATGTGATAATTGTGAAGCAATAGCAAATTCAAACCATATAGATGTTTTGGAAATGGATGCAGCAAGCAAAACAGGTGTAGATGATGTGAGGGATTTAATTGAATTTTCAAGATATGGACCAACATCTGCAAAATTTAAAATCTTTATAATTGATGAGGTTCATATGCTAAGCAAACAAGCATTTAATGCTTTGTTGAAAACATTAGAGGAGCCACCTCAATATTTAAAGTTCATATTTGCAACAACAGAAATAAAAAAAATTCCTATCACGGTTGTTTCAAGATGCCAAAGGTTTGATTTATCTAGAATTAAATCATTTGAACTTTTTGAATTTATCAAAAAAATTAAGGATAAAGAAAATGGAAAAGTTTCTGATGATGCACTTAAACTTATAGTAAAAATTTCTGAAGGATCAGTTAGAGATGCACTTTCACTTTTAGACAGGGCTCTTGTAAGTTTAGACAAAGATGTTGAATTAGACTTGAAAAATGCTCAAAAAATTTTTGGTTATTTTGATAAATCAAATTTAATTAGATTATTTAAATATATATTTGAAGGTGATGAAAAAAAAGTTATAGAAATTTATAGATCAATTTATGATCAAGGAATAGAACCAAAGATATTTATTAATGATTTTTTAGAACTTTTATACTATTTCAAAAATATTTCTTCATTAAAAATTGAAGGTACAAATTTTTCTTTAAATGATGAAGAATTTGATCAAATAAAAGAAATATCTAAAGATATTGAAAATAAGACTTTATTATTATTTTGGCAATTTACAATTAAAACACTTGAAGAAATTGAAATTGTTTCAAATCAACACATTGCAATTGAAATGTTTTTATTAAGATTGATACATTTAAAAGAAATATTAAATTTAACAAATGAAGAAAACAATAATTTAAATAAAGAAGATTTAAAAAAAAAAAATCAATTAGGGATAGAAAAAAAAGATTTGTCTAGTAATGCAATAGGTCAAATTAAAAATATTGTTCAAGAAAAAACTGATACTGAGAAATCAGTTCCTAAATTAGAAAAAACTGAAGTTATAAAAATTAAAACATTTGATGATTTGATTGAAATTTGTAACTTAAAAAAAGAAATTAATTTAAAATATGAACTAGAAACCAATGTTAATTTAGTAAGTTTTTCAGATCAATTAATTGAAATTTCATTTAATGATAAATTAGATAAAGAATTTATTAAAAATTTATCTTCTAAATTATATGAGTGGACTAAATTTAGATGGATTATTTCATTATCAAAGCAAAATGGAGAACCATCTAAAAAAGAAAAAAATATTCTTTTTAAAAAAAAACTTTTGGATGAATCAAAAAAGACCAATCTTTATAAAAAAGTTATGGACTCTTTTCCTGAAGCAGAATTAATAGACGTGAATATAAAAAAAAATAATGACTGATTTTAATAAAATATTAGACAAAGCAAAAGAATTAGAGGCCAAAATGAAAGAAAGCCAAGAAAAAATTAAGAACATTGAAGTTGAGGGAATATCAGGAGCAAATTCAGTAAAAGTTACTCTTAATGGTGATGGAGAAATTGTTAAATTGCAAATATCGCCCGAAATTCTAAAGGAAGATAAAGCAATAATAGAAGATTTAATAATGGCAGCACATAACAACGCTAGAAGCCGATTAAAGACAAAAACTTCTGAAGAAATATCAAAAACTACTGGTGGTTTTGGAATTCCAGGTTTTAAATGGCCTATTTAAACAAATGCAAAATATAAATGAAATTGAAGAATTGGTAAGATTAATTTCTAAACTACCTGGTTTAGGAACAAAATCTGCAAAAAGAATTGTTTTAAAATTAATCAATACAAGAGAAGAATTAATGAGACCAATGACCAATAGTTTACTTGAAGTTTATAAAAATATATCTAGATGTAAAATGTGTGGCACACTTAAGTCTAATTCTAATGGATGTAACAATTGTAATATAGATAATAAAAAATTTAATAAAATTTGTGTTGTAGAAAATATTGCAGATCAGTGGAGTATAGAAAATTCAAATATATTTAAAGGGTATTTTCATATTTTAGGAGGAACACTTTCCTCGTCAATGTCATATAGGAAAGAAGAACTTTTAGTTTCATCTTTAGTAGAGAGAGTTAAAAAAGATTCTATAGAAGAAGTTATAATTGCTACAAGCGCAACAGTAGAAGGTCAAACTACAGCGCACTATATTAAAGATAGTCTTAAAGAAACAAATGTAAAAGTTTCAAAATTAGCTCAAGGCCTGCCTGTAGGTGGGGAAATTGAAAGTCTTGATGATGGCACTTTATTTTCTGCTTTTAAAAATAGAAATTGGATTGAAAATAATAAAGATTAACTTTTCTTAAGTAGTCTGTTAAGGTGAAGAATTGGTTCAGTATAACCAGATGGTTGTTTTTGACCATGAAATACCAATTCACATGCTGCTTTGAAAGCTATTGATTTATCAAAATTTCCTGACATAGTTTGATAAGGAGCATGTCCTTTAAGAGCAGGATCTTTAATATTTTGGTCATCAACTATTTTTGCCATTTTCTTCATTACTTCTAAAACTTGTTTTTTACTACATATACCGTGGTGCAGCCAATTAGCAATATGTTGAGATGATATTCTAAGTGTAGCTCTATCTTCCATTAAACCTACTCCATTAATATCTGGCACTTTAGAACAACCAACAGATTGATCAATCCATCTTACTACATATCCCAATATACCTTGAGCATTATTTTCTAACTCTTTATTTATTTCTTCTCGAGACCAATTAGGCATATTTTCTTTTGGTATAGTTAACAATTCAAATAAATTTATTTTTTTTCTTTTTGTTAATTCTTTTTGTTTAGAAAATACATTTACTTCATGATAATGAATTGCATGTAAAGCTGCAGCAGTAGGGCTTGGTACCCAAGCACAATTAGCACCAGCTAGTGGGTGAGATATTTTTTGCTTAATCATATCTGCCATTAAATCAGGAGCAGCATACATTCCTTTACCTATCTGAGCTTTTCTATAAAAACCACATGCTAGACCTACGTCTACATTATTTTTTTCATACGCATTAATCCATTTAGATAATTTCATATCACCTTTCTTAATCATTGCTCCTGCCTCCATTGAAGTATGTATTTCATCACCGGTACGATCAAGAAAGCCAGTATTTTGAAAGGCAATTCTATGCTTTAAAGCTCTAACACATTCTTTTAAATTTGCTGAGGTTCTTCTTTCCTCATCCATTAAGCCAACTTTTATTGTATATTTTTTTAATTTTAAGATTGTTTCAACTTTTTCAAATATTAAGTTGGTAAATTTACACTCTTCTGGTCCATGCATTTTAGGTTTAACAATATAAATTGAATTGGTTCTTGAATTTCCTTTTATTTTAAAATCATGTAGACAAGCAATAGATGTTATAAATGAATCCAAAATACCCTCAGGACATTCAGACCCATCCTTTAAAAGTATTGAAGGATTAGTCATAAGGTGCCCTACATTTCTATTTAATAATAATGCTCTACCATGTAGTTTAATTTTTTTCCCTTTTGAAGATATATATGTTCTATCTGGATTTAATTTTCTTAAAACTTTTCGACCTTTTTTTATAAATTCTATTTTTAAATTACCCTTCATTAATCCTAACCAATTACGATATCCAATTACTTTATCTTCAGCATCTACTGCGGCCACACTGTCTTCGTGATCGCAAATTGTTGAAATTGCAGACTCTAATATCACATCATGAATAAAAATTTTATCTTGATTTCCTTCTGGGTTATTAATCTCGAGAGAACCATCTTGATCAAATAAAATATCTATATGTAAATTGTTATTTTTAAATAAAAGAGAACTTAAAAGATTAGTTTTTTTTTTATATCCAACAAATTGTTTTGGATTTTTAAGATTTAAATTTAATTTATTATTTTGAACACTGGGAATTTTTTTTATAAATTTCCAACTTTCATTTTTAAGAGGAATATTTTTATCTAAAAAATTTCGCACATAGTCAATTACTTTTTTTCCTCTTACTGGATTATATGTTTTACCTCGAACAGCTCCTTGTGTTTCTGGAATTACATCTGTACCATATAAGGAGTCGTATAAGCTTACCCATCTAGCGTTAGCTGCGTTTAAAGTATATCTTTCATTTGAGATTGGAACAACTAATTGTGGACCACAAATCTCACTTATCTCAATGTCAGTTTTTTTAGTTTTTATTTTAAAATTATTTTTTTCTTTTATTAAGTAGCCAATCTTTTTTAGAAATTTTGTATAGTTTTTTATATTTATTTTTTTTGTTTTATTTTTTTTATGCCATTCATCAATTTTTTTTTGAAGTTCTTCTCTTTTTTCTAGTAGCGCTTTATTTTTTGGAGTTAAATCATGTATTATTTTATTAAAATTATTCCAAAAATAATTTTTTTTTATTTTAGTTCCAGGTAGTAGTTCTTTATTAATAAAGTCGAATAATTTTTTTGATACTGATAAATTTTTTATTTTAATGTATTTATCTTTCATATTAACCCATATGCCCCATCTGTCTTTTTACCTGAGAGATTTACTCCTTCGGTGAGACCAAAAGTCTTCTTTCCAGAGTTAATATGTTTAAGGTCCTTTTACCTGAGAGTTTCCGGGGTGGTTGCTCCTTCGGCGCCACTTATGTGGTCTCTCCCTTAAAAATAAGACCAATAATATTATTTAAATTTACAATAAGCTAATAAAATATTTAACCATTTTATTGCCTTTTTTTGTTATTAATTAATGATTAATTGTATTTATAAATGAAAAATTATCTAAGTTTTGAAACTGATTTAAAAAATCTAGAGCTTGAAATGGAGAAGCTTAAGGATCCCTATAATCAAGAAGGATTATCAGAAGTTGATACAGATAAAATTAGTAATATTCAGAAAGAACTTGATGATAAACTGAAAGATATTTATTCAAATTTAAATCATTGGCAGATCACCCAAGTTGCTAGACATGAAGACCGTCCTAAAGCAAAGTTTTTTATAGAAAATTTATTTGAAGATTTTTCTTTATTGGCTGGAGATCGTTTTTATGGAGAAGACAAATCTGTAATAGCCGGACTTGCAAAATTTAATAAATTTTCTGTTTTAGTAATTGGCCAGGAAAAAGGAGAAGATCTTGAATCTCGAATTGAAAGAAATTTTGGTATGATGAGACCAGAAGGATATAGAAAAACAATTCGTTTAATGAGATTAGCGGATAAATTTAATATTCCAATTGTATCTTTCATAGACACACCCGGTGCATATCCTGGCGTTGGCGCTGAGGAGAGGGGGCAAGCAGAAGCTATAGCAAAGTCAATAGAATGTTGTATGGAATTAAAAGTTCCAACTATTTCTATTATTATTGGAGAAGGAGGCTCAGGAGGTGCAATTGCACTTGCTTCTTCAAATAAAGTATTAATGTTTGAAAATGCAATTTATTCTGTAATTTCTCCAGAAGGTTGCGCAACAATATTATGGAGAGATCCCAAAAAAACAATTGAGGCAGCAAGCGCAATGAAACTATCGTCAAAAAATTTATTAGACCTTGGAATTATAGATGAAATTATTCCCGAACCATTAGGTGGGGCGCATAGAGATAGAAGTTTAAGTATTGATAATTTAAAGTCATCTATTCAAAAAAATTTAGAAGAATTAAGCGATATGAATAGAGAGGAAGTTTTTTTGCATAGAAAAAATAAATTTTTATCTATTGGAAGAACAAAAGGATTTATAGATAAGCCTAGTCAAGATGAAAACTTAATAATGAAAGAAAACTTATTTAATAATTTTTTATTAAAATTTAAAAAAAATAAATATTTTATAATAACTTTAATAATACTGGTAACATTAGGTTTAATTTATTTTATAATATAATTAGCCATGACAGTGTTTATATTTTTTTCCTGAACCACAAAAACAAGGCTCATTTCTTTTAATTTTTTTTGAAGAAATAAATGGCTTTTTTAAATTTTCTTTTTCTTCATTATTTTCTGTTGGCTTTTCAATTATTGAGAGATTAATTAATATTGTTATTAAATCAGTTTTTAATTTTTCTAATAAATTTTCAAATAAGTTGAATGCTTCTTTTTTATATTCAATTAAAGGATCTCTTTGACCATAAGATCTTAGACCAATTACTTGTCTGAGTTGTTCTAAATATTGTATATGTGATTTCCAATTCAAATCAATTGTTTGTAAAAAAATTCTTTTTTCTACCTCTTGGGCCTGGTCTAAACCTAGGTAATCAATTCTTTGATTTCTTCTTTCTTTAAATCTTTCATTAATTTTAATACTAAATTTTTCATCATTAAGATGAATTAATTCATTTATTTCATTATCACTAAAACTTTTACCAAAAACAGAAATTAATTTTCTATTTAGTTCATTACTATTAGGTTTTTTTAAATATTCTTTTTTTATACTTTGTAAATTAACTATAATTTCATTTAAAAAACTATCTGAGTATGAGAAGATTTCCTTATTATCTATTACATTATTTCTCTCTGAAAAAATTACCTGTCTTTGATCAGACAAAACGTTATCAAATTTGAGTAATGTTTTTCTAATATCAAAATTTCTTGCTTCAACTTTTTGTTGTGCTCTTTCAAGCGCTTTATTTATCCAAGGATGATCTATGCTTTCACCATCTTTTAGCCCAAGTTTTGCTAACATATTACTCATAGATTCTGAGCCAAAAATTCTCATTAAATCATCCTCAAGACTTACGTAAAAAATTGAATTACCTTCATCACCTTGTCTTCCCGATCGTCCTCTAGCTTGATTATCAACACGTCTAGACTCCATTCTTTCAGTTCCAATTACAAATAAACCACCTAAAGATTTAATTTTATTTTTTTCTTTTAATAATTCTTCTGACGTAGTTTCATCTTTTTTACCACCAAGTTGAATATCTACACCTCGACCAGATATACTTGTAGTTATAATTACTGACTTAAACTTTCCAGCGTTAGCAATTATCTCAGCTTCTCTTTTATGATTCTTTGCATTTAATACTTCGTGTTTTATTCCTTTATTTCTAAGAAGTTTAGAATATTGTTCAGATTTATTTACACTAGATGTAAAAATAAGAATAGGTTGTCCTTTATCATTACATTTTTGTATTTGTAAAATTATAGCTTTATTTTTTTCATTTTCTGATCTAAATATTTGATCATTCCAATCTTTACGGATCATTTTTTTATTTGTAGGAACACTAATAATTGAGAGATTATATATTTCGAAAAATTCTTCTGCTTCAGTTAGAGCTGTCCCAGTACAGCCTGAAATTTTTTTATATAATTTAAAATAATTTTGATATGTAGTTGAAGCTAAAGTATGGTTTTCAAGCTGTACATTAATTCTTTCTTTTGCTTCTAAGGCTTGATGTAATCCATCACCATAACGTCTTCCTTCTAAAATTCTACCTGTTAATTCATCTACAATTTTTAAAATTCCATCTTTTACAATATAGTCTTTGCCTTTTTCAAAAAGATGATTTGCTCGCAATGCTTGATTAACGTGATGAACTAATCCTAAATTCGCAGGATCATATAAATTATTATTTTTTAAAACTCCTGCTGATGAAAATATTTTTTCGACATTATCAATACCAGCATTCGTTAAAAGAATATTTTTATCTTTTTCATCTTTTTCATAATCTTTTTCTGACAATTGCTGTATCAATTTATCTATTGCTAAATATTGATCTGTTTTATCTTCAGATGCACCAGATATAACCAGTGGTGTTCTAGCCTCATCAATAAGACATGAGTCAATTTCATCAACTATACAAAAATCATGTTTTCTTTGAACAATTTGATCTTTAGAAAATTTCATATTATCTCGCAAATAATCAAAACCTAATTCACTATTAGTTGCATATGTAATATCGCAATTATAATTATCTTTTCTTTCTTGATCATTTAAATCGTTATTGATGTAACCAGAGCTCAAACCCAAAAAATTATATATTATGCCCATATTTTCGCAGTCTCTTTTTGCAAGATAATCATTTACAGTTACTATATGTACTCCATTTTCAGTAAGTGAGTTTAAATAAGCGGCCAATGCAATTGTTAAAGTCTTTCCTTCTCCAGTTTTCATTTCAGCAATTTTACCCTCATGAAGAACAAGTCCACCTAAGATTTGAACATCGTAAGGTCTTTCGTTGATAGTTCTTTTTGCTGCCTCTCTTAAATTGGCAAATACCTCTGGCAGAATATTATTTAATGTTTCTCCTTTTTTTAATCTATCTTTAAATTCTTTAGTTTTTATTGGAAAATCCTTATCTTCAAAACTTATAACTTTTGTTTCTAATTCGTTTATTTTTGATACAATCTTTTTAAGCCTATCTAGCTCTTTTTCATTAGGAGATTTGATTAATTTAGATAAAATATTTAAGGGATTTATCATTTTTTATTTTATATATATTAATTAAAGTTATATTTTAATATAGGTATTAAATTATTTATTTAAATACTATGGTAATTAACATTAAAAATTTTATTTTATCGCAAAGCAAAAACTCAAAAATAGGAGACTTTCAAGATTTAGACCATATTGATGGTATTGGTATATCAGCAATATCAGCGAATTTATATAAAGAAAATAGAGATGATGTTGTGCTTTTTTATTTTAGAGATGGTGCAAATTATGCATCGGTATATACACAATCAAAAATAATTTCTGAAAATATAAAATGGAATCAACAAATAAAAAATAAATCAATAAAAGCTTTAATGGTAAATACAAGAAACGCAAATGCGTTCACAGGAAAATTAGGCTTTAAGGCACTGGTTATTTTAGCTGATGAGTTATCAAAAAAACTCTCTATTAAAAAAATAGAAGATGATGAAATTAAAGGAGAGGTTAAACCTAACGAATTATTATTTGGAAGCACAGGAACAATTGGAGAAGTTTTTCCAACTGAAAAAATAAAACAATCAATAGGAACTCTTGTAGATAAAATTAAATATACTCAAACAAAATATTTATGGATGAAAGCGGCTTTAGGCATTATGACCACTGATTTAAAGCCAAAATTAGCTATGGAAGAATGTAAAATTGGAAAATCAGAAGTAAAAATTTATGGTATAGCAAAAGGATCTGGCATGATTTACCCAAATATGGCAACAACTTTAGGATATATTTTTACTGATGCCGATATTCCTTCTGGAATTTTAAAAAAATTACTAAAAAAAAATATTGAAACTACATTTAATGCAATTAGTTGTGATGGAGATACAAGTACTAATGATATGGTTTCAATTTTTGCAACAAAAAAAATTAATCACTCAAAAATTAATAATATTAATGATGATAAATTAAAAGAATTTGATAAGAGTCTACATACAGTTTTGCTTAATTTAGCAAAAAGAATAGCCGCAGATGGTGAGGGAGCTTCAAAATTTATCTCAGTCAACGTATTAAATGCAAAAAATGTTATTGACGCAAAAAAAATTGCATTTTCAATTGCAAATTCCCCATTAGTTAAAACAGCAGTAGCTGGAGAAGATCCAAATTGGGGAAGATTAATTATGGCAATAGGTAAGGCTAATGTTAAATTAAACTTAAACAAGTTATCACTTAGTTTTGGAAATATAAAAATTTTAGAGAGAGGTCAGTTAGTCACAGATTACAGAGAGATCGAAGCTGCTGAGTATCTTAAGCTTGAAAAAATTGATATAAATGTAAACTTAAACATAGGAAGCAAAAGTTTTACAGCCTACACAATGGATCTTACAAAAAAATACATTGAGATTAATTCAGATTATAGAAGCTAAAATAGTATTGATTTAATAAAATAAGTTATTATTTATATTTCATGATTAAATACAAACTTATATGTAAAGAATGTCAAAATTTATTTGATAGTTGGTTTGCGTCATCATTAGAATATGAAAAGTTAAAAAAACTCAAACATTTAAATTGTTATTTTTGTAATTCTATAAAAGTTGAAAAAACTTTAATGTCCCCAAGCATTGTTAATTTAAAAGGTAATATTAAGATTGCCCCTAAACATAAAAAATATATTAAAATTCAAAAAAAAATAAGAGAGTATAAAAAATTTATTAAAAATAATTTTGAATATGTGGGCAATAACTTTGCATATGAGGCCAGATCCATAAATTATAAAAGTAAAAAAAAATCTAAAGGAATTTATGGAGAAGCAACAAAAGATGAGGTTATGGAGCTTAAAGAAGAGGGAATTGAAGTAGATACAATTCCATGGTTTAATGAAAAAGATAATTAAATTTTCTTAAATTTTATAATATAGTTAACTGAATTATCAGAGCTTATTTTCCAACTATCAGTAATAGGGTTAAATTTCATGCCATCTAATTTTTTAAGTACTAAATTAGATTTTTTACCCAAATTAATTAATTCTTCAGGAGATACGAATTTTTCCCAATCATGTGTTCCAATTGGAAGCCATCTTAAAATATATTCAGCTCCAACTATAGCAAATATATATGATTTTAAAGTTTTATTTAAAGTTGCAACAAACATTAAACCATTTTTTTTTAAAAGTTTTGAACTTTTTTTTATAAAAAAATTTAAATCTTCAACATGTTCAACTATTTCCATATTTAAAATAACATCAAATTGTTTTTTTAAATTTAGTTTTTCAGGCGATGTATTTAAGTAATTAATTTTAAGATTATTTTTTTTTGAATGAAATTTTGCTACTTCTATATTTCTTTTTGAGGCATCTATTGCAGTTACGTTTGCACCCAATCTTTTCATGGGTTCAGACAAGAGACCTCCCCCACATCCTATATCTAAAATTTGTATACCCCTTAAAGGAAAATCTTTTTTTTTTATTTTAAAGTGTTCTATGATATTTTGTTTTATATATTTGATTCTAATTGGATTAAATTTGTGCAAAGGTTTAAATTTACCATTAGGGTTCCACCATTCATTAGCAATTTTGGAAAATTTATCTATTTCTTTTTTATTTATTGTATTCATAATTGTAAGCTTGTGGACATAACAATTAAGTAGTATTTTATCAATATATTTTAGAATTAATTATAGAAATTTTATCAATGAAAATTGTAGTATTAAAGTTTGGCGGAACATCTGTAGGTAGTTTAGAGAGAATTAAAAAAGTAGCAAAAATCATAGCTACTTATAAAAAAAGAAAAATGAAAGTTATTGTAGTTTCATCAGCAATGAGTGGAACAACCAATGATCTTATAGCTAAATCTAAAAAACTAAGTAATAATTTTGATAAAGCTGAATACGATATTCTTTTAGCATCTGGTGAGCAGGTGTCTTGTGCGCTTATAGCAGGAAGGTTAAAACATTTAGGATATAAGTCTAGGTCTTGGATTTCATGGCAAATTCCTATTTTAACTTATGGACCACATAAATCTTCAAGAATTAATAATATAAATAAAAAGGAAATTTTAAATTTCATTAATTCTGGAGGCATACCTGTAATTACTGGATTTCAGGGAGTAAATTCTAATAATAGAATTACTACTCTTGGACGAGGTGGAACTGATGCTTCTGCTATAATGCTAGCAAAATTTTTTAAAGCCGCTGAATGTATAATTTATACGGATGTAGATGGAGTCTATACGACGGATCCAAGAAATTATCCCAATGCAAAAAAAATAAAAAAAATTTTTTATGATGAAATGTTAGAAATGGCATCTTTAGGTGCAAAAGTTATGCAGCCAACATCAGTTCAAGATGCAAAATTAAATAATATTAATTTTACTGTTAAATCTTCTTTTATAAAAAAAAATGGAACCTTAATCACCGATTCTAAAAAAGTTTTTAGTGATCAGATAATTACAGGTATTACATCAACAAAAAACGATGCAAAGGTAACAATAATAGGGGTTAAAGATAGGCCAGGAGTAGCAGCAGCTATATTTAAGCCATTATCATTAAACCAGATAAATGTTGATATGGTAGTTCAAAATATATCTTTAAATAATAAAGAAACCGATTTAACATTTACAATAAAATCAGAAGATATAAAAAAAACAGAAAAATTAATTAGAAAGAATAAAAAAATTTATTTTAGAAAATTAAAATGTGATAATAACGTTTCAAAACTATCAATCATTGGTGTTGGCATGATTACTACACCTGGAATTACTTATAGGATGTTTCAAGCTTTAGCATCAAAAAAAATTAATATTATGGTTATTTCAACTTCAGAAATTAAGATTTCAGTTTTAATTTCAAATAAATTAGTTAAGAAAGCCATTGCAGCATTGCATAAAGAATTTAAATTAGATTAAAATGAGCATAAGACCTTTTAGAGATATAAAAAGAAAAAAAACTAAAGTAATAAATGTTGGAAATGTAAAGATAGGAGGAGATAATCCAATAACAGTTCAATCAATGACCAATACTTTAACAACAGATGTAAATTCTACCATAAAACAAATAAATGAAATTTCTGAAGCTGGAGCTGATCTTGTTAGAGTTTCATGTCCCGATAAAGAATCTACAATTGCTCTTAAAAAAATAACCCAACATTCTTCAATACCTATAATTGCTGACATACATTTTCATTATAAACGTGCTATTGAAGCAGCTGAAAATGGAGCGAAGTGTTTAAGAATCAATCCCGGAAACATAGGTGATAAGAAAAAAATTCATGAAGTTTTAAATGCAGCAAAAAATAATGACTGCTCAATTAGAATAGGTGTAAATGCTGGATCTTTAGAAAAAGATATTCTAGAAAAATATAAAGAGCCATGTCCTGAAGCTTTAGTTGAAAGTGCCTTACGAAATATTAAAATTTTAGAAGACCAAGATTTCTTTAATTTTAAAATAAGCGTTAAATCATCAGATGTTTTTTTATCAGTTGAAGCATATCGTCAATTGTCCCGTGTATGTGATTATCCATTGCATTTAGGCATTACAGAAGCTGGAAGCTTTATAACGGGTAGTATCAAATCATCTATTGGACTAGGTATACTTTTAATGGAAGGGATTGGAGATACAATAAGAATTTCATTATCTGATGATCCTCCTAAAGAAATTAAAATAGGTAATGAAATATTAAAATCTTTAAATTTGAGAAATAAAGGTGTTAAAATAATTTCTTGCCCTTCATGTGCTAGGCAAGCTTTTCCAGTTATAGATACAGTAAAAATATTAGAACAAAAGTTATCACACATAAAAACCCCAATTACATTGTCTATAATAGGATGTGTGGTTAATGGCCCAGGTGAAGCAGCAATGACTGATGTTGGAATTACAGGAGGTGGAAAGGGTAATAACATGCTTTATTTATCCGGTATTCAAAGTGAAAAAGTTCTATCAGAAGAAATAATATCAAAAGTAGTTAACCAAGTAGAAAAAAAGGTTTTGGAAATAGAAGATAAAAGTTAATGGTACCACTAAAAACTATAGAAGAATTGGTTTTAAAACATTCAATGTTAGAAAAAGAATTGGCTTCAGGAAAAATTGACAAAAAATTATTTGCCGAAAAGTCAAAGGAGTATTCAGATTTAAACGATATAATTAAAGAAGCTAAAGAATATAGCTCTTACAATATTGAAAAAAAAGAATTAGAAAAAATTATTAATGATTCTAGCAATGATGAAGATTTTAGAGTAATGGCAAAAAATGAATTAGAAGAACTTAAAAAAAAATATGAAATAAATGAAAAAAAATTAAAATTATTTTTATTGCCTAAAGATGATGCAGATAAAAAAAATGCTATTATTGAAATTAGAGCAGGTACAGGAGGTTTAGAAGCAAGTCTTTTTGCTTCTGATTTATTTAAAATGTATGAAAAGGTTAGTCATAAAAAAAAATGGTCATTAGAATTAATTAGTATTTCTAAAAGTGAAGCTGGAGGATTGAAAGAGGTTATTGCATCAATAAAAGGAAAAAATATTTATTCAACATTAAAATATGAAAGTGGTGTTCACAGAGTTCAAAGAGTTCCTGATACAGAAACTCAAGGAAGAGTTCATACTTCTGCTGCTACTGTTGCTGTTTTACCCGAAGCTGAAGAAGTTGAT
>MDSV01027428.1_pt1 | contig 35112 bp, 39 predicted proteins | sample 810851 | NCBI WGS metagenome assembly MDSV01 (sample SAMN05326640, study PRJNA326480) | marine metagenome | isolation source: seawater | place: Atlantic Ocean: North East | collected 2012 | reverse complement strand
GATGGTGGCCAGGGACGGAATCGAACCGCCGACACAAGCCTTTTCAGGGCTCTGCTCTACCAACTGAGCTACCTGGCCAAAGAATTAATATCTAAATATTATTCTGCCTTTAGTTAAATCATAAGGAGTCACTTCAACCATCACATCATCTCCTGTAAGAACTCTAATTCGATTTTTTCTTAGCTTGCCAGCTGTATGAGCTAACACTTCATGGTTGTTTTCCAATTTTACCCTAAACATAGCGTTTGGTAATAATTCGGTAACTTTACCTTTGAATTCGAGTAAATCTTGTTTTGCCAAATTTATTTTCCTTATTTTTTTATTCTTAATTTAACAGAATTTGAGTGTCCTTTTAAACCTTCAAATTCCGATAAAGTTATAACTGAAGGTCCAAGATTTTCAATACCCTTTTTCGACAAATTTATATAAGAAATCCTTTTTAAAAAATCATATACACTTAATCCTGAGGAAAATTTAGCTGTACCTGTTGTTGGAAGAACATGATTTGGGCCAGCCAAATAATCCCCCACGGCTTCTGGCGAATATTTTCCAAGAAAAATAGAACCTACGTTATTAATTTTATTTTTAATTATATTATAATTTTTAATATTTAGTTCTAAATGTTCTGGAGCTATAATATTGATAATTTTAGAAATTTCTTTATTTGAAAAAGTTTTAATAAATAGACCAAATTTAGATAAACTAAAACTAGCAATTCTTTTTCTTTCTAAAGACTTCAATTGTTTTTTAATTGAGTTTTCAGTTTTTTTTAAAATTTTAAAGCTTGATGATATTAAAATACTTTGGGAAAATTTATCATGCTCAGCTTGCGAAATTAAATCAGAAGCTATCCAGTCTGAATTTGAAAAATCGTCCGCAACAACAGTTATTTCTGATGGTCCTGCTATCATATCAATTCCTACTTCTCCAAAAATTTCTTTTTTTGCAGCACTGACATACTTATTTCCTGGTCCAACAATTTTATTAACTTTTTCTATTTTTTTTGTGCCATACGCTAACGCGGCGATAGCTTGAGCTCCTCCTATATTATATATATTTTTTATATTACATTTATAAGCTGCATAAATAACTCCTGGGTTTAAATTTCCTTTTGATGAAGGTGTCACCATTGTAATATTTTTTACATTCGCCAATAGTGCTGGAATTGCATTCATTAACACTGTACTGGGATAACTTGCTGAACCGCCAGGAACATATATTCCTATTTTTTCTATTGGGCAAAATTTATACTCAAACTTATTATCTAATTCATCTTTAAATTTAAAACCTTTGTATTTTTGATTGGAATGAAACTTTAAAATTCTATTATAAGCTAAATCAATAGATCTTTTGACTTTTAAATCTAATTTTTTAATAGATTTTTTTATATCTTTTTTTGTTATTTTGATTTTTGAATTAGAATTAAATTTTTTTTCATATTTAATTAATGCTCTATCACCATTTCTTTTAACGTCCTCTATAATTTTTAAAACCTTTGTACTTTTATAATTAATATTTATCTTTCTTAACTCTAAAAATTTTTTTAAATCTTTATAAAAATTTTTATTTTTACTATTTAAAACTTTTATCATATTATATTTTATGTTTTGGAAAGTTTTTTACCTCATGAAAAGTTTCTTGATCATCTAATATTATATCAATTATTTCTGACGTTAATAAAATAACGCCATTACCAGAAAAAATTAAGCTAGTTTCGTATAAATTATTTTCAGTAAAAGATGGTTTTATTGTTAACAGTTCCAAATTTCTATTGCCTTTTTTTTGATTAATATTTTTTGAAGATACTTTATCAATGAAATTGAATCTAAGGTAGCTATCAATTCTTTTATATTTTCTAAACACTCCCTTTTCTAAATCTTCCCACATAAATCTTTTTAGCTTAATTATTAATATTTTATTTTCTTTTAAATAAACTATGTCTTGAATTCTAACAACTGAATCCTGACAATAAGCTGAAATAGTTTTTAAATCTTCAATATTATTTCCAATAAGTTTAAGTTTATCACCAGTGTTATTCATTTAATTCGTTTTATGAAAGCCCCACAACGAGATAATTTTTTTTCAATATTTTCATACCCTCTATCTAGGTGATAGATTCTGTTTATTATAGATTTTTTATTTGAGGTAAGGGCTGCAATTACCAAAGAAACTGAAGCTCTAAGGTCGGTAGCCATTAGTTCAGCGCCATTTAATTTTTTATCACCGTAGATTGTAGCTTTTCTCCCTCTGACATGTATGTTTGCTCCCATTCTATTTAATTCAGGAACATGCATAAATCTATTTTCAAAAACATTTTCTTTTATAACCGACTTGCCTTTAGCTAAGCACATTAAAACCATAAACTGTGCCTGTAAATCTGTACTAAAGCCAGGATATGGTGAGGTGTTTATATTAATACTTTTTATATTATTTGAACCAATTACTGTGATTTTATTTTTTTTTTCTATAATTTTAATGCCTATTTTTTTTAAAATTAAAATATCATTATAAATAATTTTTGGATTTATATTTTTAATAGCAATTTTTCCTTTTGAAGCTGCAGCTAAAATCATATACGTGCAGGCTTCTATTCTATCAAACATAATTTTATAATTAGAATTGACTATATTTTTAACTCCTTCAATCTGAATTTTTCTATCTGATAACCATTTTATTTTACAACCTATTTTATTTAAAAAATTAGCTAAGTCTTTTACTTCAGGTTCGTTTGCACAATTATTTAATATCGTTTTTCCCGTTGCAAGAGCCGCTGCTATCATCAAATTTTCAGTAGCTCCCACAGATATTTTAGGGAAATTAATTTTAGTCCCTTTTAAGCCATTTGTTGCTGTTGCATAAATATATCCGTCAGAAATTTTTATTTTAGCACCCATTTTTTTAAGTGCTTCAATATGTAAATCAACAGGTCTCAATCCAATAGCGCAGCCACCTGGCAAAGATACTTTGGCTTTACCAAACTTTGACAATAAAGGTCCAAGGACTAATATCCCTGCTCTCATTGTTTTAACCAATCTATAATTAGCAACAGTTTTTATTTTTTTAGGATTTGAAATAATTACTTTTTTTTTATTTTTATTACGATTTATTTTAGAGCCTAATGATTTAAGCAAATCTAACATTGTATCTATATCTTTTACTGAAGGAATATTATTTAGCTTGACTTGATTAACAAGAATTGAGGCTGCTAAAATTGGTAGTGATGCATTTTTAGATCCTGAAATACTTACCGAACCTTGAAGTTTTTTTCCTCCAATTATTTCTAGTTTATCCATCAATTAGACTTTAGGTAATGTTACACCTTTTTGTTTCATATATTTTCCATTTCTGTCTGCATATGTAACATCAGGTTTTTCAAGTCCTTTTAAAAAAATAAACTGAGCAACACCTTCGTTTGCATAAATTTTTGCTGGAAGAGGAGTTGTATTTGAAAATTCTAGAGTCACATGTCCTTCCCATCCAGGTTCCAAAGGTGTTACATTAACTATTATTCCACATCTTGCGTACGTAGATTTACCCAAACAAATCACCAAAATATCTTTTGGAATTTTAAAATATTCTACTGTGCTTGCCAAAGCAAAAGAGTTTGGAGGAATTATACATTCGCTACCCTTCTTAGATATAAAATTGCTTTTTTTAAAATTTTTGGGATCAACTATTTCTGAGTTTACATTGGTGAAAATTTTAAATTCATTTGATACTCTAGCATCATAACCAAAAGAAGATAATCCATATGAAATTTTATCTCCCCGTATTTGCTTTTCTTCAAAAGGAGAAATCATTTTTTTACTTTTCGCCATTTTTTTTATCCAATTATCTGATTGAATAGTCATTATTTTTTTTGTTTAAATTTTTTGTTTTTATTTTTATTTTTAAACTCTTTTCTTTTTTTTATATTTCTTTTCAATGCTTTTTCTAATTTTTGATAATAGCTTTCTTTACTATTCATTTAACCATCAGTTGCTATTTACCTTTGTTTGGATTGGTTAAATCATCAAGTGTTATTGGCTTATGAATGTCATGCATAATTTTTTCTTGATTGTTTGAAGTTTCATCATTTACTTTTTTTGCTCTTTTTTTCGCTAATCTCTCTTCTCTTTTTGCTTGTTTGAGCATGGCTCTTTCGCCTCTTTTGGATTTATAATCGTAATGAATTCCCATATTTTTTTTCTCATTTTAGATAGTTATATTTACTTCTTAAAAACATACTTTTCAAGTTATGAAAAAAATATGGCAATTTTAAGCTGTTTACATCATATATCTAGATTTATAATTTCTAATTATATTAGAATCGCTTAAATATAATTATAGGATGACATTGAATAAAATTGAAGGTGATAAATTAATAAAGTTAATTCAGCTTAAAAAATTTAAAGAAGCAGAAATTCAAATTCTGAATCAGCTAGGCAAGAAGAAAGAAAGTTTTTTATATAATTTATATGGAATTATTTTTCTTGAAAAAGGAGAATATGAAAAGGCAATAAAAAAATTTGAAATGGCTGTAAGTAATGATCCATCTTTTTTTAAATCATATAATAATTTGGGAATATCATTGTATAAATTGAAAAAATATGGAGAGGCATGTAAAAATTATGAAAAGGCAATAAAATTGAACCAAAATTTTGCTGAGGCCCATAATAACATGGGTAGTAGTTTGCTAAAACTGAAAAAATATAATGATGCTATAGAGTATTTTGAAAAATCGATTAATTTAAATAAAGATAATGTCGATCCATATATAAACTTAGGCAAAATATATTTAGAAAAAAAAAATTCTAAGGCGATTTATTTTTTTGAAAAAGCATTAGAAAAAAAAAGGAATAGTCCAGAAATAATTTATAATTTAGGACTTGCCTTTAAGAATAATGTAAATCATGATATTGCTGAAAAAAAATTTAAATTAGCAATTAAATTAAATCCTAATTTTTATGATGCGTTCTCTGATTTGGGAATTCTATATTTAGACTTAAACCGTGTTGATGAGTCAATTAATTGTTTTAAAAAAGCAATTAATATAAATCCAAATTTGCCCTCTGCTTACCATAATCTATTTTTTTCTTTTAATCATTTATATGATTTTCCTGTAGATGATTATTTTATTTTTTTAAAAAAATATAGAAATATACTTAAGGTTTTTGATAAGAATAGAGAAAAATATACATTTGAAAAAAAACCTAATAAACTCAAAGTTGGTTTTATATCAGGCGATTTTGACGATCATCCTGTAGGTTATTTTTTATTTGATTTAATAAAAAATTTAGAAGGGTCTGATATAGAAACATTTGCTTATTCAAATAAATTTTTAGACAATAAAGATATTTCTTTACAGTTTAAAATAAACTTTAATTATTGGAGAGATGTGTTTGATAAAACAGATATTGAAATAATTCATAAAATTAAATCAGATGGAATTCATATTTTAATTGATTTAAGTGGGCACACTAATCATAACAGACTGAGTATATTTCCTAGTAAACCTGCGCCCGTCCAACTTACTTGGTTGGGTAGCAACATTTCTACAGGAATTCCTGAGATAGATTATATTATAGGTGACAAAAATTCATTTTTAAACATTAAAAAAAAATTTTTTACTGAAAAATTTTGGAATATGCCAGAAGTTTTGCAGTGCCTTTCTAAATATCAAATTAATATAATTTATAAAGACACCCCGGCAATAAAAAATGACTTTATAACTTTTGGATCTTTCAATAATATTACAAAATTAAATAATAATGTTATTGGCGTTTGGAGTGAAATATTAAGAAAAATAAAAAATTCAAAAATTATTTTAAAACATCGATTGTTAAAAAATAATAAAATAAAAAAAAATATAATAGAAAAATTTATTTTTAATGGTGTTAATAAAAATAATATAATTTTAAAAGAAGGTTTGGACTCAAGAAACAAAGCTTTGGAAATCTACAATGAAATAGATATAGCTCTTGATCCATTCCCTTATAATGGCGTTACAACTTCTCATGAAGCTATATTAATGGGCACTCCTGTATTAACTAAGAAAGGACAATACCCATATTCTAAAATGGGAGAAAGTCTTAATAAAAATGTTGATATGGAAAACTGGATAGCAGAGGACAATGAAGATTATGTTTCTAAAGCTATATACTTCAGCAAAGACATAAATATGCTTTCTGATATTAAAAAAAAATTAATTACAAAAATAAAATCCTCATCTTCTTTTAATTCTAATATTTTTGCCGATCAGTTTAAAAATGAACTTTGGAAAATTTGGAGTAATTACAATAAATAATTAAATAGTTTATTTGTATTTATATGACAAGTTGATCATTTTTTGATATTTAACTACGTATTATTAAGGCCCATATAGCTCAGTTGGTAGAGCACTTCCATGGTAAGGAATAGGTCGGATGTTCGACTCATCCTATGGGCACCATACTTTAATTTACATTTTATAAAAAAACTTTTTTCTTTATAATACATTTTTGTTACAACATGGAAATAAATGAAAATAAATAAATGTAGAAACTGTTTTTCAAAAAAAATTATAAGCCTTTTTTCTTTGGGAAAAATGAGCTTTACAGGAAAGTTTAGTAGATATCGAAATAAAATTCCAAAAGCATATATCAATCTTGTTATTTGTAAAAAATGTAAGCTTGTACAACTTGATAGAAATTTTAATACAAAATATTTATACGCAAAGGATTATGGTTATAGAACTGGTATAAATAAAACTATGAGAAATCATGTTAAAAAAACTGTTAATTTATTAAAAAAAAAAATTAAATTAAAAAATAATGATGCTGTACTAGATATAGCTAGCAATGATGGAACTTTATTAAATTATTATGGAAAGAAATATATTACCGTAGGCATTGATCCAATTAGTAGTAAGTATAAATCTAATTATAAAAATATAGATTATCAAATACCAGAATTCTTTAATCTTAAAAGTATAAAAAAAATTAATCTTAAAAAAAAATTTAAAATTATTACCGCTCTATCTGTTTTTTATGATTTAAAAAAACCAAATAACTTCTTAAAAGATGTAAAAAAAATTTTAGAGCCCAAAGGTATTTTTTTATTAGAATTTCAAAATCTATCTTTAATAATTAAAAACTTAATGTTTGATACTATTTGCCATGAGCACCTAGAATATTATTCTGTAAATATTATAAACAAAATGTTAATGCAGAATGAACTAAAAATTATTGATCATAAATATAATAAAATAAATGGTGGAAGCTCAACTTTTCTTATAACTCATAATAAAAACTTTAAAGAGTATTCAAAAAAAATAAAAAACATAATTAAAAAAGAAAATAAAATTGGAGTTGAAAATATAAATCAATACAAAGAATATTTTGAAAAAATCTCAAAAATTAAAAGTAAACTTGTTAAATTAATTAATGAAATCAAAATAAAAGGTAAAACAATACATGGATATGGAGCTTCAACAAAAGGGAATGTTTTGCTACAATTTTGTGGAATTAATAGTAAACAAATAGATTTTATTTGTGATAGAAATAAGCAAAAAAAAAATTTGTTTACCCCAGGAACTGATATCAAAATTATTTCTGAAAATTCTTCACGAAAACTTAAACCAGACTATTATTTAGTTTTGCCTTGGCACTTTAAAGAAGAAATCTTAAAAAGAGAAAGAAAAATTAGAAAAAAAGGTACAAAATTTATATTTCCACTGCCACATTTAAAGGTTTTATAATGAAAAAAATTTTAATCATTGTACCAACTTATAATGAAAAAAATAATATAAAAATATTAATCAAAAAAATTAGACGATCAGTCAAAAATTATAAATTGCTCTTTATTGATGATAATTCACCAGATGGAACTAGAAAAATAATTGAGACATATCTAAATAAAAATATTCATCTAATTAATAGAAATAAAAGATCGGGAATAGGCTCTGCACATAAATTCGGTATTAAAATTGGATATAAAAAAAAATTTGAATTTATTATTACAATGGATTGTGATGGTACCCATAATCCAGTTAATATTAAAAAAATGATTAAAAAAATGAAAAATAATGATTTAGTAGTAACAAATAGGTTTCTAAATAAAAATTCTATATCTGATTGGACATTATTTAGAAAATTATTAACTCATTTTAGGCATTTTATAATAAAATTTTTTTTAAATATACCTTATGATAGCTCTGGAGCATTTAGATGTTATAAAACCAAAAATATAAAGCTAAAAGATATACTTTTAGCAAAAGACAATGGTTATAATTTTTTTTGGGAAAGTATGTTTGTATTAGACAAAAAAAAATATAAAATATCAGAAATTCCAATATATCTTCCTAGAAGAATTACAGGATCATCTAAAATGAGAATTAAAGATATTGTATATGCTGCCTATTATTTATTTATTGTTTATATTAACGAAAAGTTTAAGAAATAAAAAAACTATTTATTTTCAATTTTACTTTTGATGAATGAACTTAAAAAAATTAATATAATAAAACCAATTATTGGCAAATAAATTTCTTTCGATTTTATTATATTAAAAATACTAGGCATTTGTTCATTTGAATTAACAATATTTTCAAAACCACTACCTATGGAAACCATTATAAATAATTGAGGAATCATTCCTATTAATGTTCCAAAAAAATAGTTTTTTAATTTAATATTAAATAAAACTGGAATTAAATTTGCAATCCCAAAAGGAATGCCGCCAATAAACCTATAAATCAAAAAAAATGTGAATTCTCTTTCTTTGAATTTTATTTCTAATTTTTGATATTTTGATGCAAGTTTTTTTTTTATAATTTCTGAAAATAAATATTTTCCAAAAATATACAATATAGTTGCTCCCAACGACAGACCTAATGATGTTAGAATTGTTCCTAACCACTGTCCAAAAACAAAGCCTGAAAAAAGAGCAATCGGACTTCCAAAGCCAAGTAATAAAACCCATATAATTGTAAAAAGAATAGTTCCTAACGAAATAAGTAAAACGTTACTTTCTTTGAGATTAATAAAGTACTCTCTATTTGATTGAAGAAATTGATAACTAGTAATTTCCTCTAAGGTAAAATTTGAAAAAAAAAGATATAAAATTATAAAAAGTATAATGAAATAAAGGATACCAAGGTATATTTTTAAATTGTTAGTTTTTTTCATTTTATACCACTTAAATTTAACTGTACTTATACAACTATATTTTCTATAAATACCAAAATTTTTTAATACAATAAATATCTATGAAACGAACATATCAACCTAGTAGATTAGTAAGGAAAAGAAGGCATGGTTTTAGGTCAAAAATGAAAACCAAGGGTGGTAGGAAATTATTATCTAGAAGAAGATCTAAAGGTAGAAAAAAACTTACAGTATAAAATAAAATGATGAAGTTATCTAATTTAAGTTCAGACTCTGAATTTAAAAAACTTATAAAATCAAAAAAAATAAATAATGAATATTTCACTATTTATTTTGGAAAGATTTATTCTGAAGCAAAAAAAAAATTTAAGGTCAGCATTATAACAAAAAAAAAAATTGGGAATGCTGTAAAAAGAAATAAAATCAAAAGAAAATTAAAATCAGCTATAAGAAAAAATTTAAATATAAATCGAAATAAAAATTATAATTATGGATATTTAGTAATAGCTAAATCAAAGATATATAAAGAAAAGTTTTCTATTTTATTTACTGAAATAAACAAAACATTTAACAAAATAGAAAAAACTATTAATTAAAATGAAAATTTTAGAAAAATTTATTATTAAAGTAGTACGAATTTACAAATATATTTTTTCACCACTAATTGGATTCAATTGCAGATATTTACCCACTTGCTCTGAATATTTTATTGATTGTATTAAATTAAATGGCGCATTTAAAGGTTCTATATTAGGCATTAAAAGAATTTTAAAATGTCATCCTATTAAATTTTTAGGAGGTGGAAGTGGATACGATCCTGCTCCGGAGTTAAAACGAAAAAAATAATTTTATGGATACAAAAAATGTCATAGCAGCAATAACATTATCAGCAATGGTAATAATTTTTTATTCGCTTTATTTTGCACCTGAACCACCTGAAATAAATAATGCAAAAAATGTAACTGAAAGTACTAGCGTTGAAGATAGTGCTAATGATAAATCTCCATCAATAGAGTCAAAAAAAAGTGATCAAAATAAAATTTCAAGAAAAGAGTCTTTGGATTTAACAAAAAGAATTGTAATAGAAAATAATAATATTATTGGATCTATATCTCTTAAAGGCTCAGTTATTGATGATATAGTTTTTAAAAATTACAATACGCAACTAGAATCAGAAGAAAAAGTTATCTTGTTAAGCCCAAATGACTCACAAAATGGTTATTTTGTAGAAACAGGCTGGGCATCTACTGATAAAAATATAGAACTTCCTAACAGTTCGTCTATATGGGAAATAAAAAAGAATGATAAACTTTTACCTGGCAAACCTGTAATATTGCAATGGACTAATAATGAAGGAATTATTTTTCAAAATAAATTTGAACTAGATAACAAATACTTAATTAAATTAAATCAAAAAATTATAAATAATACGAATAAGGTATTTGATTTTTATCCATATGCGCAGATAGTGAGAAATATAAAACCAGATGTGACTAATTTTTATATATTGCATGAAGGATTATTGGGTGTTTTTGATGATCAGCTTCACGAAGAAGATTACGATGATATTGCTGAACTATCAGAAAAAAAAGATAAATTTACAAAAAATGCAACTAACGGATGGCTTGGTATTACTGATAAGTATTGGATAACAGCAATTGTTCCTACACAAAATAAAAATTTTAAATCGGAATTTGAATATGACAAAAAATATAAAGCAAACTTTATTATTACTGATCCTTTTGAAAGTAAGCCAAATCAAGTAATTTCAAATGATATAAAAATATTTACGGCTGCAAAAGAAGTTGAAGTTATAGATGGTTATGCGGAAACTGAAAATATTAAAAAATTTGATTTAGCAATTGACTGGGGTTGGTTTTATTTTTTTACAAAACCTTTGTTTTTTATAATCGATTATTTTTTTAAACTTACAGGAAACTTTGGTGTAGCAATTATTTTAATTACCCTATGTATAAGGATAGTTTTTTACCCACTTGCAAATTATTCATTCAGATCAATGGCAAAAATGAAAATACTACAACCTGAAATGGCACGTTTAAAAGAACTACATAAGGATGATAAAAAAAAATTACAATTAGAAATGATGGCTTTATATAAAAAGGAGAAAGTTAATCCTGTTTCTGGTTGTTTGCCAGTTTTAATTCAAATTCCATTTTTCTTTGCAATTTATAAAATGTTGTTTGTTACGATAGAAATGAGACATCAACCTTTTTTTGGTTGGATTAAAGATTTATCAGAAAAGGACCCAACTTCTATATTTAATGCGTTTGGTTTAATACCGTGGGACCCTCCTTCTTTTTTAATTATTGGTGTATGGCCAATACTGATGGGAATAACAATGTACGTTCAACAAAAATTAAATCCACCTCCTACTGATCCAATACAGAAAAAAATCTTTAGCTTCTTCCCACTGTTTTTAACAATAATTTTAGCACCATTTCCTTCTGGTCTTGTAGTTTATTGGACTATAAATAATGTTTTAACAATGGCGCAACAATGGATAATCATTAAAAGAACTAAAGTTAAAACTGTCTAAAATGTTGAGTGAGGAAAATATAAAATTAAAAATTGATAAGATTTGGCCAAAAAAAGGTCCTTCATCAAAAGAAGTAGAAAAGTATTTAAAAAAATATGAAAATGAAAAAATAGTTGTTAAGTGCGGAGGAAGTATCCTATTAGATCCAAATTTATTTAATCTTTTCATACAAGATGTAATTATAATTAAAAAACTAGGATTAACTCCAATTATAGTTCATGGAGGAGGTCCAAGAATAAAAAAAAAACTAAATGAATTAAATATTGAAAGCATTTTTATTAAAGGGCTAAGAGTAACTAATGATAAAGTTATTAAAGTAGTTGAAAAAGTTTTAATTGAATTTAACAAGGAAATTGTAGATGAATTAAATAAAAAAAATTGTAAAGCTGAATCAATTACAACTAAAGAAAACAATATAATTTTTGTTAAACCAGAAAAAAAAGAACTTGGATTTGTTGGTATTCCAAACAAAATAGATAATAATTTATTAAATAAAATTATAAAATCAGAAGTAATACCAGTTTTAACTCCTATGGGCTTAGATAATAATGGGCAAGCTCATAACATAAACGCAGATACTGCTGCCGGAGCAGTAGCAAAAAAAATTAAATCTAGAAGGTTATTATTAATGACTGATGTAGAAGGTGTATATGATAAAGAAAAAAAATTAATATCTGAAATAACTCCTGATCAAGCAACAAAAATGATAAGAGAGGAAGTTATCATAGGTGGAATGATACCTAAAATAAATACATGTATAGATGTAGCTAGAAATGGCGTTAAAGGTGTTGTTATTATTGATGGGCGCAGACCGCACTCGATACTTTTTGAGCTATTCTCAGACCAAGGTGCGGGAACCTTAATAAGAGAATGAAAGATTTAATCGAAATCAAATATTGGATTTTTGATTTAGACAATACTCTTTATTCTGGTCAAACAAAAGTTTTTTCAGAAGTTGACAAAAAGATGTCTGATTATATATCAAAAAAACTAAATGTTGATTTAGCTGAAGCAAAAAAAATACAAAAAAATATTTTTATGAAACAGGAACAACGCTATCTGGCCTTATGAGGCACAACAACATAGACCCGTATGAATTTTTAGATTTTGTTCACGATATAGATATAAGTTGGCTACCAAAAGACCTATTATTGGAAAAGGAATTAAAAAAAATAAAAGAGAAAAAATATATTTTTACCAATGGTTCGCATTCCCACGTAAATAATGTAATTAAACAGCTTGGAATTAATGATTTGTTTGATGGAGTTTTTGCAATTACTGATTCTGATTTTGTTCCTAAACCTAATTTACAACCATATCAAAAATTAATTAAAAAATTTAATATTGATCCTAAAAAATCAATATTGATTGAAGATATAGCTCACAATTTAAAACCAGCTAAAAATTTAGGAATGAAAACATGTTGGTTAGAAAATAACGAATCTTTCGCAAAAAAAGATGCAGATAAGCCATTTATTGATTATAAGATTAAGAGTTTGCCTTCTTTTCTTCAAGAAATTAATGTATTAAAAGCAGCATAAAAATTATGAGTGAATTTGAAAAAATTATAAACACAGCATGGGAAAATAGAGACCAATTAAATCCTAATTCAGATTTAAAACTTAAAGATATAATTAATCAAATTATTAAAGATTTAGATAATGGTAAAGTAAGAGTTGCTGAAAAAATTAATAATGAATGGATAACTCACCAGCATATTAAAAAAGCTATCATGTTAAGCTTTAAAATTAATGGTATGGAAACTTTAACTGGTCCTTACAGTGCCTGGCACGACAAAGCTCATTTATTAAAAGGAAAAACGGCAGGATGGACTAAAAAAGATTTTGAAAAAGCTGGTTTCAGAATGGTTCCAAACTCTCCTGTCAGAAAAGGTTCTTTCGTAGGAAAAAATGTAGTTTTAATGCCGTGCTATGTAAATATAGGGGCTTACATTGATGAAGGCACGATGATCGATACATTTGCAAGAGCTGGCAGCTGTTGTCAAATTGGAAAAAATTGTCATATATCAGCTGGTTCAGGAGTTGGTGGAGTTTTAGAACCTATTCAAGCTCTCCCTACAATTATAGAAGATAATGTTTTCTTAGGTGCAATGTCTGAGGTAGTAGAAGGAGTGATAGTTGGTGAAGGTTCAGTATTAAGCATGGGAATTTACATTGGGCAATCAACCAAAATTGTTAATAGAAATACTGGTGAAATCATTTATGGAAAAGTGCCTCCTTATTCTGTTGTTGTGCCTGGTTCATTACCAGACAAAAAAAATCCTGCAGGACCATCTTTAAATTGTGCTGTTATAATTAAACAAGTAGATGAAAAAACTAGATCTAAAACAAGTATTAACGACCTTTTAAGAGATTAAAATGCCTATTTATAATGAAATAACATTAGCAAAAGAGCTAATTAGATTTCCAAGCGTTACACCAGTTGATGCTGGTATAATGAAATTCTTAGCAAAAAAATTAACTGCTATTGGTTTTAAATGTAAAATATTAGAATTTAAAGATAAAAACTCTAAACCTGTAAAAAACTTATATGCAAAAATAGGTAATGCACAACCAAATTTTATGTTTGCCGGCCATCTAGATGTGGTGCCTCCAGGAAATATTAAAGATTGGACAGTGAATCCTTTTAAACCAATGGTAAAAAAAAATTATCTTATTGGAAGAGGTGCAAATGATATGAAATCTTCTATTGCTTGCTTTGTTGCAGCAGTAAGTAAATTTAATAAAAATTTTAAAGGTTCTATAAGCTTTCTGATTACTGGTGATGAAGAAGGTTTGGCTGTTAATGGAACAAAAAAAGTAGTTGAGTATTTAATTAAAAAAAAAGAAAAAATTAATTTTTGTATAGTGGGAGAGCCAACTAATCCTAATAAACTTGGCGAAATGATTAAAATTGGTAGAAGAGGAAGCATTACTGGAAAAATTACTATTATTGGAATACAGGGCCATGTCGCTTATCCAAATCAGGCGAATAACCCAATAAATGTTTTAATTAAAATTTTACAAAAGATTAAAGAAATAAAGTTTGATAATGGAAATAAAAGTTTTCAAAGTTCTAATTTAGAAATAACAAAAGTTAATGTTAATAATAATGCTGATAACGTTATACCTAGATCAGCAGAAGCAGTTTTTAACATTAGATTTAATAATCTACATTCCTCTAGTTCGTTAAAAAAAAAACTAAATAAAATATTTAAAATAATAACAAAAAAAACAAAAAGTAAATTTAAAGTAAATTATCATACTTCTGGTGAGGCTTTTCTTACTAAGCCTAACAAAACAACGTATATGATTCAAAAAGTAATTAAGAATATAACAAAAATTAAACCTATATTATCCACAACTGGCGGAACTTCTGATGCTAGATTTATAAGAAAGATTGCGCCTTGTTTAGAATTTGGCTTAGTAGGAAAAACAATGCATAAAGTTGACGAAGCTGTGTCAATTACTGAATTAAAAAAACTAACAAATATATATTTAAATATTTTAAAAAATTACTTTAAATGATTAATTATTTTAAAAAATCTAGTAAAAGAAATTTTACCAAAAATGCAGTACTTGAAAAAAATTTCATCCCATTTGATTTAGGTAAAATGCTTAGGATAGGAAATAATAAAGATGGAGGATATTTGGTAAGCAACGTTGGTATAAATAAATGTGATTTTCTTTTATCTTTAGGCCTAGGTTTCCATTGGAGTTTTGAAAAAAAATTTATAGAAATAAAAAATTCAGAGAATAGATCGGTTTTATGTTATGACAATAGTGTATCTAAAAAAATTTTAAAAGAATATTCAATTAAAAATTTTTTTAGACTTTTTTACAAACCAAGTTTTAAAGCAATACAAAGATCTTTAAAATATTCGGATTTTAAAAAATTATTTAACTCAAAAAAAGCTACTCATATAAAAAAAAATATTGACACCAGTGAGAGTGAAAATACAGAAACTCTTGACAATATATTTAAAAGCTTAAAAGATAATATTTTGCTTAAAATAGATATTGAAGGAGGTGAATATAAAATATTAGATCAAGTTATAAACAATATTAATAAAGTTTCAGTTTTAATAATTGAGTTTCATAATCTAAGTGATAATGAAAATAAAAAAAAATTTGAGTTTTTTTATAAAAAAATTTTAGATTCTTTTTATTTATCTCATTTACATATAAATAATGCCAATGGTATAACTACTAATAACTTTCCAGACACAATAGAATTTACCTTTGAAAAAAAAAATTTAATTAATACTCAACCAAAAAGAAAACTAGAAAGTTTTCCTTTAAATAATTTAGATTATCCGAACTCTAAAAGTACTGGTGACTATAAAATTATATTTCAATAAAACTATGAAAAATTTATTAACAAAAAATGAGGTGGAAAGTTATAAAAATGATGGTGCTGTCATTATTAGAAAAAAATTTGACAAAAGTTGGATAAAAAAATTAAAAAAAGGTATAGAAAAGGATATTGAATCACCAAGTCCTAGATTTAAATCTCATACTACAAAAAAAGATGCTCCTGCATATTTAGAAGATTACTGGACGTGGGACCGCATACCTGAATTTAAAGATTTTGTATTTAACTCTCCTGTAGCACAGATAGCTTCTGAACTTATGTCGGCAAAAAAAATAAATTTACTAATGGATAACTGGTTTTTAAGAGAGGCAGGTTCAAAATCATCAACCCCATTTCATCATGATATATCCTATTTTGATGTGAATGGAACTATGTGTATTTTATGGTTACCTTTAGAGCCTACTGGAAAAGAAGAAGGCGTTTCTTGGATAAAAGGATCTCATTTATGGAATAAGATTTTTTTAAGAGTTCGCTTTACAGATGGTCATAAAATTGAAGGAGAAGAAACAATTATTAATGGAAAAAAATATGAAGATCCTCCTGATATCTTACAAAATAAAAATAAATATGAATTTTTAAAATGGGATTGTGAGCTTGGTGATTGCGTGATGTTTGATATAAGAACTCTTCATGGAACACTAGATTCATCAATTCCTAAAAAAACTTTAAGCCGCTACACTTTAAGGGTAGCTAAAGAAGATACAGAAATTGATTATGTTGGAGATTGGACTAGTTTTAATTATCGTAAAGCTATGCAAGATTCTGGCTATAAGAATGGTGATAAATTAAGTTCACCTATGTTTCCTCAACTTTGGCCAAAATCTAATTAGAATGAAAACAGGATTTATAACTACAGATAGCTATTTAGATCATTATACAGGCCAAGGCCACCCTGAAAGAGCAGATAGAGTTTCTATTATTATTGAAAACTTTAAAAAATTTAAACATAAAAATTTAATTTGGAAAAAACCCTCAAAATTTGATTCGAAGTATCTTGAAAATACACATAATCAAAATTATGTAAATGAAGTAGAAAAATCATTTCCAAAAAAAGGTTTGTCTTTTTTAGATAGCGATACAATTATATCTCCTGGCAGTAAAAGAGCCACAATAGATGCCGTTGGGTCTATTATTTCAGCAATAGACGGTGTAAAGAAAAAAGAATTTCAAAATGCTTTTTGTGTAGTTAGACCACCGGGTCACCATGCTGAAAAAAATAAAGCAATGGGATTTTGTATTTATAACAATGTAGCCGTAGGTGCAAATTATTTAATAAAAAAATATAAGGTTAACAAAGTAGCCATTGTTGATTTTGATGTGCATCATGGAAATGGTACACAAAACATTTTTTATGATAATGAAAAAGTTTTATACATTTCTACACACCAATATCCTTTTTATCCAGGATCAGGTGAAAATAGTGAAAAAGGAAAGTACAATAATATATTAAATATTCCACTACCTGCAGGAACTAATTCAGAAGAATATTTAAATGCGTATGAACATGTTCTAAAAAAATTAAAAGAATTTAAACCCGAATTTGTTTTATTTTCTGCTGGGTTTGATGCGCATAAAGATGATCCTTTAGCCCAGGTACAATTAGAGTCAAAAGATTTTTATCATTTAACTAAAAGAACGCTCAGCTCAGTAAAATCTAGCTGTAAAGGAAATGTTGTTTCAATTTTGGAAGGTGGATATGATTTAAATGCTTTAAAAGAAAGTACCGAAATGCATGTTAATGCTCTTTTAGAATATAAAAATTAATGATATCATCAATTTAACAGATGGGAATACTAACAGACATTTTTTTACCACTAGCTTTATCATTTATAATGTTTGCTCTTGGATTGGGATTAACAGGTGCGGATTTTTTAAGGGTTCTTAAACAACCAAAAGATTTTTTTATTGGTATAACAAGTCAAATTATTCTTCTTCCAATTATTGCTATTATTTTAGTGAAAGTTTGGCCCATTTCTCCTGAATTAGCTATTGGTGTAATGATCATAGCTGCTGCCCCAGGCGGGGTAACTTCGAACGTTTTAACATCATTCGCTAAAGGGGATGTGGCATTATCAATTTCACTTACAGCAATTATTAGTTTGCTAAGTGTCATAACTATACCTTTTATAATTCTTATGTCGGTTAACTTACTCGGAGACAAAAATATTTTAAAAGAAATTTCATTAACAAGTATGGCCCTTAGTATGTTTTTAATAGTAACTGTGCCTGTATTAATTGGGATGTTATTTAGAAAATTTGCTTCTAGAGCTGCTACTAATTTTGAGGTTTTGGCTAAAAAAGTTTCTATTATATTATTTGTAATTGTTTTAATAGGTGCAATTTTGGCTGAGAAAGAAAATATTATTTCTTATTTTGCACAGGCAGGCCTAATAACATTAATTTTAAATGTTTTAATGATGATTGTTGCATTTTATATTGCTCACTTATTAGGAACTGGCCCGGCTCAGAAAAAATGTATTGCTATTGAATGTGGATTGCAAAATGGAACTTTAGCAATTTTTGTTGCTACCTCTTTATTTGGAGGAGGTATATATGTTATTCCAGCAGCTACATACAGTCTTATAATGTTTGCTACTTCATTAATTTTTATATTTTTTGTAAGAAAGACTAATAGTACACTTTAAATAAGTAAAGACCATATGGCGGCGCTGGTGGAGCACAATTTGATCTTTGCTTTGATAGAAATGCTTTTTTAAAATCTTTTAATGTCCATTTTCCTTCACCTAAAAACTTAATGCTACCTACCATTGATCTAACTTGTTGTTGCAAAAAAGATTTAGAAGAAAAACTAATTTCTATAATTTTTCCTATCTTTTTTAAATTAGCATTATTTAGAGTTTTTATGGCTGATTTGGATTGACAGGAGGAAGAGCGAAACGTCGAAAAATCATGTGTTCCTTTTAATATTTTTAATGCTTTTCTCATTGAAATTAGATTTAATTTTTTTCTTACAAACCATACTCTATTTTTATTGAGAGGAGAAACCGTATCACTATTTAAAATTAAATACTTATAAACTCTTTTTCTTGCACTATGTCTGGCGTGAAATAAGCTACCTTTTTTTTTAACAAAAAGCACTGCTACTGGATATTTTCTTAGGTAATAGTTTATTGAATTAATAAAATATCTTTTATTTTTTATTTCTTTTTTTAAAATTATATGTGCAGATTGTTCGATTGCATGCACTCCCGCATCTGTTCTTCCCGCTCCATAAACTAAGATTTTTTCTTTTAAAAATTTAAATAAGGCTTTTTGTAAAACCTCTTGTATTGAAATACCATTGTTTTGATATTGCCAACCAACAAATTTTAACCCATCATACTCAATTTTAATATGATATTTAAACATTATTTTACAAATGTTCCTTTTTGTATTTTTGATCCTAAAAGAAATTCTCTGAAATTTTGTTTATTTTTGCCTTGCCTTTGAATTTCAACAATTTGAATTGATTTTTCTTTACATCCAATTGTTAAATTGTCTTTAATTACTTTGCCTATATGTCCTTCTGAGTCTGATAATTGAGCTTTTAATACTTTGTATCTTTCTCCCATAAAAGAAAACCAAGCACCAGGATTAGGATACAAAGAATTTATTTTAGCTAAAATATTTTTTGCACTTTCATTCCAATTGATTTTAGATTCTTCTTTATTTATTTTTTTTGCATAGGTTGCCTTTTTTTCATCCTGATTTACAAAGACTGCTTTACCCTCTTGGATTTCATCTATACATTCCAAAATAATTTTTGCTGAAAGATTTGAAAGTTTGTTGCTAAGCTCTTCAGTATTAATACCTTCTTCTATTCCAATTTTTATTTGTCTCATTACAGGACCAGAGTCTAACTTTTCAACAATCTTCATTATACTTATGCCTGTATTTTTATCTAAATTCATAATAGATCTTTGTATTGGCGCAGCTCCTCTCCATTTTGGAAGTAAAGAAGCGTGGACATTTATAAAGCCATTTTTTGATAAGCTTAAATATTCTTTAGGTATTAATTGACCATAAGCTACAACAATTACTATATCTGGATTAATTTTTTTTAAAAAATTATATTCTTCACTATTATTTTTTAAAGTGGAAGGTGTTCTTACATTTAAACTTAAATTTTCAGCCATTTTTTGTACAGAAGATTTATTAAATTTTTGACCCCTTAAAGACTTTTGTGGAGGTTGACTATAAACTGTGTTTACTGAATAACCATTTTGATATAATGACTTTAATATAGGTACTGAAAAATCTGGAGTACCCATGAATACAATTTCTTTAAACATTATTTATTAAGCAATTATTCGATCAACAGATTCTTTTTGTTTTTTGGATAGTTTTTTTAAAATCATCGATTTCTTTAACTTAGATAAATAGTCAATAAACAGAATACCTTCTAGGTGATCTATTTCATGTTGAATACAGGTCGCTAACAAACCTTCTGCTTTTAGTAAGTGAGATTTTCCATCATAATCAAGATATTTTATGTGACAGTTTTTTGGACGGTTAATTTCTGCAAATTGGTTTGGAACAGACAGACATCCTTCTTCATATATTGAATCTTCATCTGCTTTCCAAACTATTTCAGGATTAACAAAGTACATTGGATTTTTTTTCTCATCATTTTTACTTATGTCCATAACTATAATTCTTTTTGGAACTCCAACTTGGATAGCAGCTAATCCTATTCCAGAGGCAGAATACATCGTCTCCAACATATCATCCATTAGCTTCTTAATATTTTCATCAACTTTTTTTACAGATATAGACTTTTGTCTTAAAATTTTATTTGGTTCAGTTAATATATTTCTTATAGTCATTAAATATCTTTATTATATATTTATTATTTATTCTACAAATTATCAAATACGTTCAGGCAAAGTATTAATAATAATATTATTCCTCATTTTTTTTAAACCTAATTTATTAAAGGTTGTTGCAATAAAATAAAGAGTTTCTGGATCTAAATCGATTAGCTTATCTTCTCCAATAATTTCAACTATTTTTAATAATACTAGTCCAGTTTTTCTTTCTACTGTTAATGCAATTAAATTTGTAGGAATTGTTAATCCTTCTATTGAATATAGCTTTTCAAGCTTTTGTGGGATTTTGTGTCCATCTGATTTTAAAGCTTCTAACAAAATAATATCTTTTATTGAAAAAAAATATTCTTTATTTTTTCTTATTTTTTTGTAAATACTTTCTAAATCTTTATCCAAATTATTTACATTATAATCTTCATCAATAAAATATTTTAATAATTTTGACCTATGAATAATTTTATTATTTAATTTTATTTTTTTTAAAGCTTCTTTTTTCTTTACATCTAATTTTTCATTATAAAATTTTATATGGTATTCAGGAACATCATCTTTATCAATTGAAAGAAGAATATTTTTTAATTCTTCAGTAAAAGCACTTGAAATATTATCTTTTTCAAATAACTCATTTAATATTTTAATTAAATGGAATTTTTTTTGTAAATCATCAGATAATAAAATTGCTTGGTAAAGTAATGCTCTTGATTTGAAAGTGGCTAAAAGTTTATAGCTATCTTCGATTGTTAAAAATTGATTTATATTAAACAAAAATCTTTTATAGATATTAAATAATTCATTAGAATCATATGAACCTTGGGCTGCTGCTTTCTCAAGTAAATTAATTTTTCTTTCATCATCAAGATCCACCTCTTCTGAATTATAAATTAAATTTGAAGCTGACATATACCTCCATATATATTTGCTAGTACTTTCACTTGGTTCATAAGAAAAATCTGAATTAACTTGATGTGATAAATGAAAGTTTAATAAATTTGCATCTGAAATATCATTATTTGGATTTTCAACATAGCCCAATAGAAAATTAATTTTTTTATCAAAAAAAATATCATTTAATCCTTTTTCAGATAAAAGATCATATTGTAATTGAGCTTCACTTATTTTTTCATTATTTATTAAACAGTAAATTTTAAATTTTTCTATATAAACACTGACATTATTTTTATTTGAAAACTTTAATTGATCGCAAGCTTCTTTTACATTCGCTTGTGATAAAAATTCATCTAACAAAAATTTTATTAAATTTTCATTTTCTTTTAGATCGGGATTTTTTTCTAAGAAAACTTTTATTAAATTAATTTTTTTTTTTCTTATTAGCCATTCAGATTTATAATTTACGAAAGAACTATCTTCTAAATTAGTTTCTGGTGGGTATGAATTGGTAAATAGAGAAATATACAAAATATTTTCTGCATCCTTTGATAAATTAATATTTTCAATTTTTTTTAGTTGATTTATGATTTCATCTTCTTTTGATTTTTTCCACATATCTATTGTTAGATTATTTTCTTCAGGATCAAAAATTCCTACTACTATTTTATTTTTTTCTTTTAGATTTTCTTCTTCTTGGATTTTATTTTCAATTGGTTTTATTGAGTCGTATATTGAAGTTTCACCTTCTTCATTTTCTACTTCCTTTATTAAGGTCTCGATATCTTCTTCAGAAATATTTTCTGTTTTCCAAATATCTACTGTTTCCTCGGCTAACAAAGGATAAAAATAAATTATTATTAAAAATTGAAAAATAATCTTATTTAACAATTTTAAGTTTTTCATTTGGTATTTTCTTTATTATATTTTTGCTCGGGGCTGGTAAATCAGTTTTGTCTAAAATAATAATTATAATAGCTATCAACAAAACTACTAAACCTAATTTGATTAGTAATCCTATTATTCCTCTTGAAAATCCTCGACTTGTATTTCTTTTAAATTCCATATATTATTTTTTTTTATACTAGACAGGCAAAATAAGACATAATTGTGAAAATTCAAACCTGAATTTTAATATGAATTCAAAAAAAAACTTGGTTTTATTAGGAATGATGGGTGTTGGAAAAACCAAAATTGGCAAATTTGTAGCAAAAAAATTAAATAGAAAATTTTTTGATATTGACAGAATTATTGAAGAAAAAAATAATATGAAAATAGTCGATATTTTTGCAACAAAAGGTGAGACTTTTTTTAGAAGTGAAGAAGAACTAATATCATTAGAGTGTTTGAAAAAAAATAATTCTGTTATTTCCTTGGGTGGTGGTTCCTTTGTAAATGATAAAATAAGAGATAAAGTTCTTACAAGTTCAGTTTCTTTCTGGATTGTAGTTAAAAATGAAGTTATTAAGAATAGATTAAAAAATAATAAAAATAGACCACTAGTAAATAAATATGGCATTAAAAATATTGATGAATTAATTAAGCAAAGGAAAAAATACTACGCTCAAGCAGATTTTATGATTAACTGTGAAAAACTTACTTTAAAAGAGATAAGTGATAAAATAATAAAACTGATATGAATCCTTTTAAAATAAAAGTAAAAACAAAAAGTAAAAATTATTTTATTTATATTGGTAAAAATTTAATTAAAAAAACTAACTTATTAATATCAAATAATTTAATAGGCTGTAAGAAAGTTGCTATAATAGTCGACAGCAATGTTCCAAAAAAATTTATTTTATCAATTAAAAGATCTTTAAAAAAATATCAAATTTTTACTATAAAAGTTAAAACTAATGAAAAAGTAAAAAGTTTTCTGACTGTAAATAAAATAATAAATAATTTATTAAAAAAAAACTTTCATCGTAATGATTGTATAATATCACTTGGAGGTGGTATCTTGGGTGATATTTCAGCTTTTTCAGCTAGTATAATAAAAAGAGGAATAAAATTTATAAATGTTCCAACTACACTTTTGGCACAAGTAGATTCTTCGGTAGGAGGCAAAACTGGAATAAACAACAAGTTTGGTAAAAATTTAATTGGAACTTTTTATCAACCAGATCTTGTAATTACAGATATAAGTTTATTAAAATCTTTATCAAGAAGAGAAATTATTTGTGGATATGCAGAAATCCTTAAACATTCCCTTATAATGAATAAAAATTTTTTTAAATGGTTAAATAAAAATGGTAAAAAAATTATAAATTTACAAAATGAAAATATACTTAGATATGCAATTTATGAAAGTTGCAAAATAAAAGCAAAAATTGTTAAAAAGGATGAAAATGAAAAAAATTTAAGACAAATTTTGAATTTTGGGCACACATTTGCTCATGCTTTTGAAGCAACTAAAAATTTTTCAAAAATTATTAATCACGGTGAAGCAGTTTTAATGGGTATAATTTGTGCTTCTGAATTTGCAAATTTAAATAAAACTATGAAAAATAATGATCTTTCTATAATTAAAAATCACTATAATAAGCTTGGTTTAAATATGAACCTAAAAAAATATTTTACAAAAAAAGATATTAATAAAATACTTTTTTTTATGAAAACTGATAAAAAAAATTATAATTATAAAATTAATTTAGTTTTATTAAAAAAAATTGGAAACTCCATAAAAACAATGGCTTTTAATGAAAATGAAGTAAAAAAGTATCTATATAAAAAATTAAGTTAATTAATAATAATTTGCAAAGAATGTATATAATTATCAGTTTCTTCTTTTAATACTTTAAAAATTTTTCTGTTTGCGTCTATTATTTTAATTGATTTTAATTCTTTAGAATTTATTGTTAATTTTATATGGAACTTATTTTTTATATGTGATTTATGATTTATGTGCAAAAAGGTTTTATCTTCAATATTTAATGAGTCAATGTTGAAGTTTTTATTAAGTTTTTCTTTTATTTGTAAAATCAAGTCGTTTATTTTCATATACATTAATATACCTATATATAAATAATATGAAAAATATTTGTGACTGGGAAAATTGTAAAAAAATAGCTAATTATAAAGCACCTATTGAAAAAGATAATAGTAAAAAATTTAGATGGCTTTGTTTAGACCATATTAAGGAGTTTAATAAAACTTGGGATTATTTTAATGGAATGTCAGAGGACCAAATTTTTGATTTTATTAAATCAGATATGACGTGGCATAAACCAACACAAAGCTTTAGTTCAAGTGATAATTTTTTTAATATTTTATGGAATAATACACTTAACGATGAAAATGGTTTGTTTGAAAAAAGTTTATTTAAAAAAAATTTAAGAATAAAAAATTTTAATGAAAAAGATATAAAGGCTTTTAAAATAATGGAGCTTGAAATTGGAGTAAAATGGGCTCAAATTCAAAATAAATTTAAAAAACTTGTGAAAAAATATCATCCTGATATGAATGCTGGAAATAAAACTTTTGAGGATAAGTTAAAAACAATAACTTTAGCTTATACACAACTAAAACTAACTTATAAGGAAAAATAATTGATTCAAAATTTAGAAATCAGACCTGACATTAAAATATCTGTTAATCAAACATTCGGTATTAGCACAGATATGCAAGTAGATGGTTTTTCAAAAAAAAATGAATATGTTCCTGAAATAGATAAAAATTATAAATTTGATAGAGATACAACTTTAGCTATTTTGTCAGGTTTTTCATTTAACAAAAGAGTTTTAATTCAAGGTTATCATGGAACTGGGAAATCAACTCATATAGAACAAGTTGCCGCTAGATTGAATTGGCCATGTGTAAGGGTTAATTTAGATAGTCATGTAAGTAGAATTGATTTAATCGGCAAAGATGCAATAGTAATAAAAGATGGTAAACAGGTAACGCAATTTAAAGAAGGTATTTTGCCGTGGTCAATACAAAACCCTGTGGCCTTGGTGTTTGATGAATACGATGCTGGAAGACCTGATGTAATGTTTGTGATTCAAAGAGTTTTGGAGGCTGACGGAAATTTTACATTACTAGATAAAAATAAAGTAATTAAACAAAATAAGTTTTTTAGACTATTTGCAACAACAAATACTGTTGGTTTGGGTGATACTACTGGACTTTATCATGGTACTCAGCAAATTAATCAAGGTCAAATGGATCGATGGAATATTGTTTCAACTCTAAACTATCTAGATTTTGATAAAGAGTTGGATATCGTTTTGGCAAAAAATAAAAGTTTAAATAACTCTAAAGGAAAAGAAAAAATCTCAAATATGATAAAAGTTGCTACTCTTACTAGAAAAGGCTTTATTGCTGGAGATATATCTACCGTAATGAGCCCTAGAACAGTAATACATTGGGCAGAAAATTCAGAAATATTTAAAGATACAGGGTATGCATTCAGAGTAACATTTTTAAATAAATGTGATGATTTAGAAAAAAATATTATTGCTGAATATTATCAAAGATGTTTTGCAGAAGATTTACCTGAGTCAACGGTAAATATTAAAATTTAAATGAATAAAGAGGAAACCCTAAAGGAAAAATTTAAAATAGCTTTAAATTCTACAGTAAAAGTTATTTCTGATAAGGACAAAATTGAGTCGATTTATAGGGATAAGGAATCTGATAAAAATAAATTTAGTTTTTTTGAATTGGATAATCTTAAAAGTATAGATGATTTTACAAGAATAAGGGCTGAGGCTGACTCTACTGCTTTAAAGATAAAATACTCAAATAATGATATTTATAAACATAATTTACCAAAAAAACAAAGTGCTAAAATACTATACGATTTATCTGAAAAAATTAGATATGAAAGAATTGGTTCAGATATACTCAGTGGAATAAAAAAAAATATTTTAAATAATTATAATCTTAAGCAAAAAATCAAAAGAAAAGATCAATTAAAATCAAAAGAAGATGTAAATATAGCAGAAGCTTTTGAATTATATCTTTTAAAAAATTTTCTAAACCTAAAATTAACTAAATTATCCGAAAAAATTTTAAGTTTTTGGGAAAAGCATTTTAACGAAAAATTAAACCATAAGTTAGATTTGCTCAAAAATAATTTTTATGATCAGAATACTTATAATTCCATATTTTCTGAATTAATAGAAAGTTTGGATATAGCGGATACCCAGGAAAATGAAAAAAATGAAGAAAAAAATAAAGATGATAATAAAGACAAAGATAATCAAAGCGCTCAGTCAGAAGAGAAAGAGCAGAAAAATCCCTTAGAAATGGACCAAAACGTTCTAGAAGGAGATTATAATATTAATGATTTGAAAATTGATCAAAAACTTTCAGAGGGCGAAACTGATTCTGATAGCGAACACAATAGTGTAAATAAAAAAAATAGCATCTCTAAAAACACTCTTTATAAAATTTACACTGAGGAATTTGATGAAATTGCAAAAGCTGAAAAAATTGAAGTTAAAGAAGAAATAATAAAATTACGAAAAAATCTTGATCATCAATTAGTTGGGTTTCAAGATTTAATTACAAAATTAGCAAATAAATTACAAAGAGAATTATTAGCAAAGCAAAATAGGTCTTGGGAATTTGACCTCGAAGAAGGTCTGTTGGATAGTGCTAAGTTGCCAAGAATTATAATGGATCCATTTAATTCACTTTCTTTTAAAAAAGAAAAAGATCTTGAATTCAAAGATACAGTGGTCACACTTTTAATTGATAATTCAGGATCAATGAGAGGAAGACCAATAACAATTGCCGCAATTTGTGCAGATATTTTATCAAGAACATTAGAAAGATGCGCTGTTAAAGTTGAGATTTTAGGATTTACTACAAAAAATTGGAAGGGAGGTAAATGTAGGGAGAAATGGAATCAAAAAGGAAAGATTTCCAATCCTGGAAGATTAAATGACTTAATGCATATTATATATAAATCTGCGGATACACCTTGGAGACAATCGAAGAATAATATTGGATTAATGCTAAAAGAAGGTTTGTTAAAAGAAAATATAGATGGTGAAGCTATCCTATGGGCTTTAAAAAGAATACAAAAAAGAAGAGAGGAAAGAAAAATTATTATGGTTATTTCAGATGGTGCTCCAGTTGACGACTCCACACTATCAGTTAACTCAGGAGATTATTTAGAAAAACATTTAAAAAAAACAGTAAAATTTATTGAGGAAAAAACAGAAATTGAAATACTAGCTATTGGAATTGGACATGATGTAACTAGATATTATTCTAAAGCGATTAAAATAACTGATGTTCAAGAACTGGGAGATGTTATGATTGATCAATTAAGTATATTATTCAATAAAAAAAAAAAATAACTAAATTTCCTTTAAATTAGAATTGCTCCAACCTATTTCAACAATAGCCCCTGTATTGGATTTTGAGTTTTTAAATTTAACATTTGCATAATTTTTTTCTAACAATGTTTTTCCAATAAAAATACCCAATCCCATGCCTGATTTCGTATTTTGATTTTTATTAGAAGATCTAATATACGGTTCTCCAAGAATAGAAATAATATCTTGCGAAAAACCTTCGCCGTCATCTTTAATTAAAATATCTGTATTTTGCTCATTGCTACTAATTTGGATGTTTATTTTTTCTTTAGAAAATTTATTAGCATTTCCAATGAAATTTCTTAGGCCAAAAATTATTTCTATTGATCTTTTGATTTTAATAGGGTTCTTATTATTTGAATAATCTAATTCAAAAACTTTATCACTTATTTCTTCAAATGAAGAAATAATTTCTTGCAAATATTCAAGAATTGACCTTTCTGAGAAAAAGTTATTATCTTCTTTAGAGCTTGGATTAAGTGATAATTTTTTTAAAATTTCATTACATCGATGGCTTTGACTTATTAATAAATTTACATCATCTTTATATTTATTATCATTTCCTAACTCTTCTTGTAAATCTTTCGCAATGAGAGAAATAGTGGAAAGAGGCGTTCCTAATGAATGTGCTGAAGCTGCCGCTTGGCCACCAAGTGACACGAGTTCGTGCTCTTTTGCAATGATTGATTGCATTTTATCTAATGCCTCTTTTCTTATTCTATGTTCACTGCCAAACTTAACCCCAAAATAAACTAGAAATAATAGACCAATAAATACTGATATTGGAATGCTCTTTAAATAATATTCAGGTACATGGAAGTGGGCATCTTTAGGATATGGAAGTTCCATATAATAAAAAGAAACTATAATTAAAACTATTCCTGATAAAAGAACTAGAAATATAGTGCTTATTAAATTTAAATACTTTGATGAAAAAACTGATGGTACAACTATCAAAAAAATAAAAGGATTAGTTATTCCTCCTGTTAAAAATAATAAAAAACCCAACTGTAAGATATCATAAGCCAAATAAGAAGTTGAAAAAAAATTATTTAATTGGTTTTCTTTCACTTTAAATTGAAGATAAATATTAGTGAAGATTCCAAAAAAAATAATAATTAAACAGTAGTAGTAAAATTCGAAATTAAACTTTAAAATATATTCTACAAATAGAACTGATATCAACTGGCCAAGTAGTGCTATCCACCTTAGATTTACAAAAGTTCTTTTTGAAAGATGATAATCCTTTAAAGATACAGACATTGCATGAATTTAAACATCAAGATTAGATACTTCAAGCGCATGTGTTACTATAAAATCTTTTCTTGAAGCGACATCGCTGCCCATTAAAACTTGCACAAGATCTTGATCTTTTTTTGATTTTGATTTGCTATCATGAGAATATTTTACTTGTAATAAATTTCGAGTTTCAGGGTTTAAAGTTGTGCTCCAAAGTTCTTCTGGGTTCATTTCACCCAAACCCTTAAACCTTTGAATATTAAACTTCATTTTAGCTTTGTCGTAAAAATTAATATATTCTTTTGAAGATTTTTTAATTTTTTTAAGCTCTGGTGAACTTTTAAAAATATGTTTTTCTAATTCATTATCATCTTTGATATAAACGCTTTTAGAACCCTTTGTTATTTTATATAATGGAGGTTGTGCTAAAAATATATTTCCATTTTCAATAAGTTGATTAAATGGGTGATTATTAAAAAAAGTTAATAAAAGTGTTCTTATATGTGATCCATCTACATCAGCATCTGTCATTATTATAATTTTTCCATATCTTAAGTCATCTAGTTTAAAATTTTTTGGATCTACACCAATGGCATTAATTAAAGTGACTATTTCATTTGAAGAAATCATTTTTGAAAGAGTTTTATTTTGGTATTCATTTTCAAGACCATTTTTTTTCTTACTTCCATTCATATCAATAAAAGTATTTAATATTTTACCTCTTAGGGGTAATACAGCTTGATTTTCCCTATTTCTTCCTTGCTTTGCAGAACCACCCGCGGAATCTCCCTCTACAATAAATAACTCTGTACCCTCAGGTTTAGAAATTTGGCAATCTGCAAGCTTACCTGGTAAACCAGTTAGTTCTAAAGCCCCTTTTCTTCTAACATTCTCTCGAGCCTTTCTAGCTACATCTCTTGCAACAGCAGCTTGGATTGCTTTTGCCAAGACTATTTTAACAACACCAGGATTTTGATCAAACCATACTGATAACTTTTCGCTGATTATTGATTCTACAATTAGTCTGATCTCGGAAGAAACTAACTTATCTTTTGTTTGTGAAGAAAACTTAGGATCAGGCATTTTAATCGAAAGTACTGAAGTTAAACCTTCTCGCGCATCATCTCCTGTTAAATTAACCTTATTTTTTTTTAATAAATTATTTTCAGCAGCATATTTATTAATAACTCTTGTCAAAGCACTTCTAAAACCAAGTAAATGAGTGCCCCCATCTTTTTGAAAAATATTGTTTGTAAATGCCATCACATCTTCACTATAGCCAGCATTCCATTTAATAGCACATTCCACTACAACTTTGTTTTTTTCACCTTCTATAGATATAGGTTTTTTAAATAAATCATTTTCATTTTTATTTAAAAGTTTTTCCTTTTTAGAATCAAGAAATTCTACAAATTCACTTATTCCTCCTTCGTGCTTATTAATAAATTCTTTTGGTTTTGATAATGTATTATCTATTATAGAAATTTTAATTCCTTTATTTAAAAAAGCTAATTCTCTCATTCTTTTTTGAACTATTGAAGAATTAAATTTAGTTAACGAAAAAATCTCTTTTGAAGGAAGGAAACTTATGCTGGTACCTGTTTCTTTTTTTTTACCTACAAGTTTTAATGGTGATACTGCTTTTCCATTTTTAAACTCCATATAATAGCTTTTATTATCTCTATTAATTGTCAATTTTAATTTTTCTGACAAAGCATTAACAACTGAAACACCAACGCCATGCAATCCTCCAGAAACTTTGTACGAATCGTGATCAAATTTTCCTCCTGCGTGAAGTTGTGTCATTATAACCTCTGCCGCTGATTTTCTTTCTCCTTTATGAATGTCAACAGGAATTCCTCTGCCATCATCTGTAATTGAAACACTTCCATCTTTATTTAATTCTATTAATATATTTTTGCAATATCCTGCTAAAGCTTCATCGATTGAGTTATCAACTACTTCATAAATCATATGATGTAGACCGGTGCCATCATCTGTATCTCCTATATACATACCCGGACGTTTTCTTACAGCTTCCAATCCTTTTAAAACTTTAATTGAATCTGCTTTATAATTTGAACTATGTAATTTATTTGCCATTTTATTTTTTTGGAAAAAATTATTTTAACATTTTTAAGCAATTAAATAAAATTACATTATGTCGGTAAGTTAAATAAGCCTCGTTTTATCTACCTTATTTGCCAAATTTAAGGTTAATTTTCTATTTTTTTAATTTTATTAATAAAGCAATCTTTTTTGCCAATATTTTTTAAAAAAACTTAAATTTTATAATTAATTTGATTTTTAAGATTTATCTTTTAATTAGATATATTATCATTTTAATTGTGTTGTAAAATATGATCATTCCACCTATGCCAAAAAGTCCTAGCAAAGCTGCATGTCCAAACTTTCCTGAAAAATGAACTAAATATACATATCTAAAGTCCCAAACACCTAAAAAAATTCCTATTAAACTACTACATACAAAATAAATTAATACAAAAGATATAGGTAATAATAACAATGTAGAAAAAAAATAAATTATTTTTTTAAAACTTGTATTTTTTTCATTATTTATATTTTTTTTATAATTGGAGTAAGGCTTAAAGATTCTAAAAATCATTAAAATAAAACTCATTAAACCAATAAAAAATATGGGAACTCTAGTTATTTTCAAAAGATGTGCTATAGCAATTTCTTTAAATAAGATTTCTAGGGCGAGAGCACCTAAGGATAAAAAAATAATTATTGAAAACTGTTTTGCTGGACTTAAATTAATATAATTAAAAAATAATTTTTCCATTTTTAACTATTCAATTTTGTTGTTAAATATTTTGATAATCTTAACGATAATTGTATTATTGATAGAGTTGGATTTGCGTATCCTCCGGTAGGAAATACTGAGCTACCAGCTACAAATAAATTCTTTGACCCATGAACTTTTAAATTTTTATCGACTACAGATTTTTTTTTATCTAACCCCATTATTGTCCCTCCAAAATGATGATATCCAGCATCAGAAATATATTGTTCTTCTTTGTTATATAAAAAATTTTTTCCTACTACTCTACCAAGATCATTTAATATAAAAAATTTTCCTACTTCCTCTAAACATTCCTTAGCTGTTTCTCTTACAAGGTCTGATTTTTTATAAATCATTTTAATCCTAGGTAAACCGAATGAATCTTTTTGTATCTTGGAAAGTTCAATTCTATTTTTAAACTCAGCATTTTGTTCCCAAGAAGATACTATAGAAAGACCACATAATAATCTTAAGTCCATTAGTTTAAGAAATTTATCTGATAAATTTGGAGCTAAACAAAAAAGATTTTTTGCTATTTCTCTAAAATTGTCATATTTATTTTCGATTAAAGATACAAAGCAACAAGAGTTTAATATTTTTTTTTCCTCAATAAACTTTTTTGTAGGAGAAAAAGAGTATGACAAGGCATTATCTTGCCACTTAATATACTTGTTAATATCCTTATATTTTTCTTTTTTTGTAAAAATTTCGATAAATTTTTTTTTATTTACTACTCCACTCCCTAGAACGTGCCATGGATGTTCATGCCAATAGTTTCCTATAGGCATATCTTTTTCAAATAATTTATTGCTATTTTTTTCGTTAATCAGAAGTATTCTAGAATTTTCAATTCCACCAGCTGCTAATATTATATATTTGCCTTTAATGTTTATTCTGCCTAGTTTTTCTGAATGACAGTCAATACTTTCTGCAACACCATTGTTTACGCCTTCATTGATCTTAATTAAACTTGTTTTGCTAAATAAATCAATAATAGCTGATTTTTCACAATGTTTATAAAACTCTCTAAATCTAATTTTTGATTGATGAAAATTTATCAGTTCAAAATTTTCTGAAATATTTACTGTAAGAAAATCATTTTTAATTTTTAAAATATTGCAAGCTTCGTTTAAATATGGGTCTAAATTTTTTTTTTTTATTGGCCATTTATCAAAGTCATATGAATCTAATGGTCTACATATACCTCCCCAGTGACCTGTACTTCCTCCAAACATACTTAATCTTACTGCATCTAAACTTTTTGGGAATTCTTCTCCTATAATTTCTCCTTTATAAAAATCTTGAGATTTTGAAGAATATCTATCGCTTCCCGCCTCAACTAAAGCAACTTTTATTTTTTTTTTTTTCTAATTCTAAAGCAATAGTAATTCCTGCAGGTCCGGCGCCTATAATTATTACATTTGTTTCAAAATTTTTATCTTTATTTAAATTGTCAGTCATCTAAAGAATTCAAAATCCAAATTCCATCTTTATTTTTTTTACGTTTTATATTTAAATATTTTTTATGAATATTTTGACAAAATATTGGAAACAAACTTATAAAAGTAAAAAATGAAAACGTTTGTTTGATAAATTTTCTTCTTGTTTTTAAAAATATTTTCATAAATTATAATAATTCTACGATCATGTACCACAAAATGTTTGATATACTTTTTGATTTTCGTCAGGAGGTGATTGGTAATGTTTAATATTTTTTGTATAATCGTATGGTTTTTTTAAAATATCTAATAAATTGTACATTGGTTCAAAATTATCATCATTATTTGCAGCATTTAATACTTCTTCTACCTTATGGTTTCTCGGAATAACTGAAGGATTATTGTTTTGCATTAATGCTAATGATTTTTCTATCGGTTCTTTATTTTTGTTTAGGCGAAATTTCCATTTTTTAATCCATTCTGAGTAAAGTTTATTTTTAAAGAATTCGTTATTTAAATTTTTGTTACTTAAATTTAAAAACGTATTGGTAAAATCTGCTTTATTCTTTTTCATTAATAAAAGTAGTTCCTTAATTAAATTTTCATCTTCATCTATATTTCTGAATAAACCAATTTTTTTTTTCATCATTTCTAACCATTTTTTTTTATAAATAGTATTAAAATCATTTATACACTCTTCTGCTATTATAATTGCTTTATTTTCATCTTTATCGATTAAAGGAAGTAACGCTTCAGCAAATCGTGATAAATTCCATTGTATTATTACAGGTTGATTAAAAAAAGCGTATCTTCCTTGAAGATCTATTGAACTAAATACAGTGTCGGGCTTGTATATATCTATAAATGCACACGGGCCATAATCTATAGTTTCTCCAGAAATTGTAGTATTGTCTGTATTCATTACTCCATGAATAAAACCTACTCTCATCCAATTTACTATCAATTCAATTTGTTTTTCCATTACACATTTGAATAAAGCAAGAGCAGAATTTTCAGTATCTTTGTAATTTGGATAATGACGATTAATTGAGTAGCTAACTAACATTTTTAAAGTTTTTAAATCACCTTTTGCAGCAATATATTGAAATGTTCCAACTCTTATATGGCTTTCTGCAACTCTTGTTAAAATTGCACCTTTCAAAACCGTTTCACGTATTACATCTTCTCCCGTTTTAACAACCGCTAAACTTCGAGTGGTTGGAATATTTAAACCATACATTGCTTCACTTATAATATATTCTCTTAGCATTGGTCCAAGCGCTGCTCGCCCATCACCATTTCTTGAATATGGTGTTTTTCCAGATCCTTTGAATTGAATATCAAAACGTTTATTTTTTTTTGTAATATGTTCACCGATTACGACTGCTCTTCCATCTCCTAAAATTGTAAAATGACCAAATTGATGCCCTGCATATGCCTGCGCTATGGATTCTGTACCTATGGGCAATGCATTACCAGAAAATATTAAAGATAGATCAACATTATCTACAAAAGAAAAATCTAATTCT
>MDSV01177352.1_pt1 | contig 35114 bp, 35 predicted proteins | sample 810851 | NCBI WGS metagenome assembly MDSV01 (sample SAMN05326640, study PRJNA326480) | marine metagenome | isolation source: seawater | place: Atlantic Ocean: North East | collected 2012 | reverse complement strand
CGAGTATTCCGTCAAGATCCTTACTGATTCAACCATATCTACGCCCCCTAGGGGTATCACGTAAACTCTAGCTGTTTTTAAATCTGGTGTCATTCTAACCTCGGTTACAGTAATTAATTTTGAATTTATCGATGGAAGCTTTGCCTCATTTCTAATGAATAATTCCCCTAAATTCTGCTTGACTAACTCCCCGACCCTTAATTGTCTTTGGCTGTAAGCTCTTTGAGATGTTTGATTTGTCATTTAATTATATAGACCTCTGAATTTCTTCTGCTAAATATGATTCGATTACATCCTTCTCTTTGAAATCAATAAAATCTTTAATGCTTATTCCACATTCAAGGCCAGTTCCAACTTCTTTAACTTGATTTTTCTCTCTATATATACTTTGAATTTCACCGCTGTAAACAACAACTCCATCTCTTATAATTCTTGCTTTAGATTTACTTTTTATCTCTCCATTCAGAACTTTTGAGCCTGCAATTTTGCCTGCATTGGAAACTTTAAATATTTTTTGAATTTCTGCAGAACCTAACACTTTTTCTTTAATGTCTGGCTCTAATAAACCTGATAATGATTTTTCAATATATTCTAATGCTTCGTAAATTATATTAAAAAATTTTATATCAATTTTTTGTTCTTCAGCCAATTTTTTTGCCTCTCGATTAGGCTTAATATTAAAACCAATTAATATTGCATCAGATGCTTTAGCTAAAGAAACATCTGTCTCATTTATCATTCCAATATCAGATAAGATTATTTTTGCTTCAACTTCATCATGTTTAATTTTATTAATTGCCATTTTGAGAGCTTCGCTTGAACCTTGAACATCAGATTTTATGATTATATTCAATTCGTCTTTTTCTTTAACATTATCAAAAAGAGTTGACTTATCTTTAACAAGAACTTTACTTTTAGCCGAATTATTCTTTTTATATTCTGCCATCTCTTTAGCTTCATCCTCATTTTTAGTCACTAAAAATTCTGCTCCAGCAAATGCTGAATTATTCATCCCTAATATTTCGACTGGCATAGAGGGTAATGCTTCGTCAATATTTTTACCTTCATAATTTATCATTGCTCTAATTTTCCCCCACGTATCTCCACAAATAAAAAAATCTCCTTTTTTAAGTTTGCCATTACTAATTAGAATTGTGGAGACAGGCCCTTTGCCTTTATCTATTTGAGACTCAATGACTACTCCTTTAGCTTTTTCAGAATAGGAAGCTTTTAGATCCAAAATTTCTGATTGTAAAAGAATGCTTTCTTTAAGTTTATCGAGATTTATTTTTTTTAAAGCTGACACTTCTACAAATAAAGTATCACCGCTTAAATCCTCAGCTATTAATTCGTACTGCATCATTTCATTCTTAATTTTACTTATATTTTTTTCGGGTAAATCACATTTATTTATTGCAACTATAATAGGAACTTTGGCAGCTTTAGCATGTTTTATAGCTTCAACTGTCTGGGGTTTGACTCCGTCATCTGCGGCAACTACCAAAACAACAATATCTGTAATTTTTGAACCTCTTGCACGCATTTCTGTAAAAGCAGCATGACCTGGTGTATCTATAAAAGTAATTATTTTTTTATTTTCTGTTGTTACTTGATATGCTCCAATATGCTGAGTAATTCCACCATGCTCCCCTGATACAACATTTGTATCTCTTAATGAGTCTAGCAAGGAAGTTTTACCGTGGTCTACATGTCCCATTATTGTAACTACAGGTGGTCGAGCTTTTATTTCCCCTTCTAATTTTTCTTTTACTTTTCCTGTATCAAGTGATGGTTCTTCCTCTAATACTGGTTTATGACCAAATTCCTTAACTATATATTCAGCAGTGTCTTTATCAATTACATGATTGATAGTAGCTATCACTTTCATATTAAGTAAAAATTTAATTATTTCATTAGATTTTTCTGCCATTCTGTTGGAAAGCTCTTGGATGGTAATTTGCTCAGGTATTTTTACATCTCGTAAAACTTTTTTAAATTCTTTTTTTTCTTCAGTTCCAGGATTATTTTTCTTTTCTTTTAATCTCGCTCTTTTAACAGAAGCTAAACTTCTTTGTTTAATTTCGATTTCTTCAACATTTAAAGCTCGAGAAACAGTTAATTTAAAGTCTCTTTTATCAATTGGATTTTTTAATTTTAGCTTACTTTTTCCCGATGGTTTATCAGCTTTTTTTATGAAAGCTTTAGTGGCTTGTTGTTCAACAAATTTTCTTACAAAGTTTTTCTTTTTTGATTCTAAATTATTATTCTGATTAAGATATTGACTTGGTTTGTTATTATTTTTGTTTGACCTAAAAAATTTTTTCTTTTCTACTGAGAAAGATTTTTTACTGTTTGAGCTAATGGCGCTTGTATCTATTTTTTTTTTAGGCTTGAAGAAATAGTAAGTGTCTTTTTTTTATTTTTTTTTTCCATAACATTACTTGTATACAATCTCTCTAGCTGCCATTATTAATTGATCAGCTTCTTTTCTTGATAGAGAAAACTCTTCCAAGTACCCTTCGATTCTAATTTTTTTTCCTTTAATCTCGTCAAATCCACCTATTAATTCATCAGATGATAAATCAGCAAAATCATTTAATTTTTTTATATTTTTTTGTCCTAAAATTACCAACATTCCTTGTGTCATGCCTTCCAAATTAATTAAGGACTCTTCAACTCCAAGTTCTTTCAGCTTTTGAGAAACTTCCTCTTTTTCTTTTATAAGAGTTTCTTTTGATCTGTTTATCAATTCTTTAGCAGTCTCATCATCAATTGCGTCTATTTTTGAAATGTCATCAGGTGTAGATTGAGCTATTTCTTCGATACTTATAAATCCTTCTGACACTAAAAGTTGACCCAGTGTTTCATCAACTTCTAAATTTTTAACTAATGTTTCTGTTCTATCTTTAAATTCTGTTTGTCTTCTCTCAGAGTCTTCTTTATCTGTTAAAATATCAATTTCATAATTTGTTAATTTAGATGCTAATCTAACATTTTGTCCTCTTCGGCCTATAGCTTTACTTAAATTTTCTTCTGTCAAAATTATATCTATTCTTTTATTATCTTGATCAATTAAAACTTTTTGTATTTCAGCTGGCGAAAGAGACTCTGAAATTAAAGTTGGCAAATCTTCTGTCCACTTTATAATATCAATTTTTTCACCATGTAATTCATTAACAATTGTTTGAACTCTACTTCCTCTCATTCCTACGCAGGCCCCAACCGGATCTATAGAAGAGTCCTGAGAATGTACGCAAATTTTAGCCCTGCTTCCAGGATCTCTAGCAACGGACTTTATTTCTATAGTTCCCTCGTAAATTTCAGGAACTTCTTGAAAAAAAAGTTTAGCCAAAAATTGAGGGTGTGCTCTTGATAAAAATATTTGATGACCTTTTAATTCTTTTTTTACCTCATAACAATAAGCTTTGACTCTATCACCATTTTTCAAAATTTCTCTAGGAATAAGTTCATCTTTTTTTATTACACCTTCAGCTTTTCCTAAATCAACAATAACGTTTCCATATTCTAGACGTTTTATAATTCCACTTAAGATTTGACCTTGCTTATCAATGAAATCTTCATATTGTCGATTTTTTTCTGCTTCGCGAACTCTAGTACTAATTACTTGTTTAGCACTTTGTGCAGCAATTCTTCCAAAATCAACTTGTGGTAAATCCTCATAAATTTTTTCCCCAATTTTCAAATTTTCATTTTTTGGGTTAAATTTTTTAGCATCAACTAAATTAATTTCTCTTGAAGGATCTTCGACTTTTTCAACTATATTTAAAACTTTTTGAATTTTTATATCACCACTTTCTCTATCTATTAGCACTTCAATATTGTTATCATTTCCAAATTTAGTTAAAGCAGCTTTCTGTATAGCACTTTCCATTGAACCAATTACTAACTCTTTATCAATAGACTTTTCATTGGCAACTGCGTCTACAATCCTTAATAGTTCTAACTTATCTAGTCCCCTGTTTAACATTTTAAATGCTCCTAAAAAAAAATGGGCTTAAGCCCATTCCGAATTTAACCAATAATAAAGCTATATTAGTGAAAATTGTGGTTTTTTCAAGATTACAATTTAAATAAATTTGACTTATCTGTTTTTTCCCAAGTAAATTCGCCCTTATTTGTAGGTTTTCTACCAAAATGTCCATAAGCAGAAGTAGTTTCATAAATTGGATTGTTTAGTTTTAACATTTCTCTAATACCTCTTGGAGACAAATTAAAATTATTATCAATAATTTTCTTTACTTCTTCTACTTTATTTTCATCTCCTTCTGCAAGTTTTACTAAAATTGACAAAGGTTTTGAAACTCCTATTGCATAAGCAAGCTGTATCAAGCATTTATTAGAAACACCCGCTGAAACAATATTTTTAGATAAATATCTAGCAGCATAAGCGGCTGACCTATCTACTTTTGTTGGATCTTTGCCTGAAAAGGCTCCTCCTCCATGAGGAGCTGCACCTCCATAAGTATCTACGATTATTTTTCTTCCTGTTAAACCAGTATCTCCATCTGGGCCGCCAATTATAAATTGGCCAGTTGGATTAATATATATTTCTTTGGGGTCTAATTCTTTAATGTATTTATCTGGTATAGATTTTTTAATATATGGAAGTACTAAATCTTTTACTTGCTCTTGATTTAAATCTTTTGAGTGTTGTGTTGATATTACCACAGAAGTTACTTTAGATGGTTTGTTGTTTTCGTATAACATAGAAACTTGACTTTTTGAGTCTGGTTCAATTCCTTTTAAAGATCCTTTCTTTCTGTCCTCTGCCATTAATCTCAAAATTTTATGTGAAAAATCAATAGGTGCTGGCATTAAATCTTCAGTTTCAGTACATGCATAACCAAACATAATTCCTTGATCTCCCGCACCTTCATCTTTGTTGTCTTTTGAGTCGACTCCCATTGCAATATCGGCAGACTGATCGTGCAAAAAAGTTTCAATGCTAGCTGTCTTCCAGCTAAATCCCTTTTGGTCGTAACCAATATCCTTAATACATTCTCTTACTTTTCTTATAATTTCTTCCTTTTCTATTTTTGGACCTCTAATCTCTCCAGCTAAAACAACTTTATTGGTTGTGGTAAGAGTTTCGCAAGCTACTCGTGAGAAGGGATCAAGAGATAAATAAGAATCAACTACCATATCAGAAATTCTATCACAGACTTTATCTGGATGACCTTCAGAAACAGATTCGCTAGTAAATAAATATTTTTTATTTTCCATCAGTTTTTATTCTTAAAAATTAAAAAGATAAGTAGATATGTAAATAAAAGAACAAAAAATATCAAATCATTTTTTTTTTTTAAATTTTTGTTTATTAATGGTACATCTAGTTCTATATTTCCAGTCTCATTAGGTTCTAATCTTTTTATTATTTTGCCGTTGTTATTTATAAAAGTGCTAATACCTTTATTTGCTGATCTGGCTAAAAAAGTATTATTTTCTATAGATCTAAAAATTGCTTTAGAAAAATGTTGATAGGGCCCGATAGAATTACCAAACCATGCGTCTTCAGAAATATTAATAATCATATTAGTTTTTTCGTCAGCAAATTGTGAAAGGCTTGGAAAAATTATCTCGTAACATATTAAAGGAAAAATATTTAAGTCATTGATCAAAAAGTTGTTTTGTTTATTTCCTTTTGAAAAAGAACCGTATCCTTGGGTAATTTTTTTAAATCCAAATTTTTCAAAAAAATTATTTAAAGGAATAAATTCACCAAAAGGAACAAGTTTTTTCTTATTATATTTATAAAGAACTTTAAGTTCATTATTAGAGGCAATTAGACTATTATAAAACTTCCCAGTGTTTTTGTCTTTCGTATTTATCCCAAATATTATTACATGTTTTTTTGAAAAACTTTTACTAAAAATATTTGAAAATTTTTTAAGATCTTCAAAATAAACTCCAGCGAATATTCCTTCTGGCCATATAAAAATAGTTTCTTTCTTTGGATCAGGCTCGCTATATTTTACCATTTTTTTGATTGTTTCCTCAATTTCGTTATCACTACTAATATACCTCATATCAAAATTAGGTGATATTACTTTTGTGTAAGCGGTTTTTATTATGTTTTCAGATATCTTTTGATTATTATTAATTTTGTATGATCCAAAAATATACAGTGAAAAAAATATTAGTAGAAAAACTGAAAAAAAAAAAATATTTATACCTATTATTAAAAAGTAATATAACTGGAGCACAAAACAAAACTATCGAAATTGAATTAAAAGCATAAAGACCGATAGGATTTAAAATCTGTATTATTTCTACTAGCCACGACCATGAATAAGACCATAAATTCCAAGGAAAACCGGATAAAATATTTCCTCTTAAATAATCTATAAGCGAAAAAATAAAACAAAATAAAAAGAAAGAGGAATAATTATTTTTTATAAAAGGTCCTCCAATCAAAAATGCTAAACCAAAAAAAAGTCCTAAAGTCAATGGAATCAAGATTATTGAAAAAGGAATTAGTATTTTTAAACTTTCATCAAATGTAAGAGAGTAAGAAATCCAATGTGTCCCTGATAGAAAAAAACCTATACCAAACAAATATCCTGCGAAAAAAAGATTTTTTAGATAAGGTTTTTTTCGATATTTATTTTTAGAGCGCTTATTAATGTCACTTATTATTAAAAAGAAAATTGGAATTATCAAAAAGTTAATTAGTGTAATATTGAAGGGTTGAAAAGATAAAACGGATAATAGTCCCAGAAGAAAAGGTATTGTAAAAACTAATAATGTCCTACTATTCAAAATTTTTTTGAGCATTTTATTTGATTAAATTTGAAAGTTTATTTTCTAACCTTTGCATTTGTAAATATTTTAAATTTGAAGTGTGATCGTAACCTAATAAATGTAATAAACCATGTATCCAAAGTTTATTAAATTCTTCCTTAAATTTTAATTTATTATTTTTATCTTTTATCTGATTTAGATTGATAATTATATCTCCTAAGTAAACCTCTTTTTCTTTTTTAATCTTATTAATAAGTTTTTTTTTCTCATAAAAAGGAAAAGAAAGTACATCGGTAGATTTATTTTTTTTTCGGAACTTTTTATTCAATTTCTTTATTTCTTTTGAATTTGATAAAAGTAAAGAACATATCAAAATATTTTTTTTAAATATTTTACTTTTTTTATTAAGTAATTTTATCTTATTATCAATAAAACTATTAGGATTTTTAAGATATTTTTTCCAACTAATGTTATTTAAAATTACATTAATTTTTATCATCAATGCTTTTTTTTTGATAAGCCCGAATAATCTTTGAAACTAACGGATGCCTTACTACATCTCTATGGTCAAAATTTATGATTTTAATTTCTTTCAATCCTTTAAGAATATTGCTCGATTTAATAAGACCAGAATGTGATTTGTTAATTAAATCAATTTGGGAAGGATCGCCATTAACAACTAATTTTGAATTTTCACCAATTCTAGTCAAAAACATCTTAATTTGAGTTTCGGTAGCATTTTGAGCCTCATCTAATATTGCAAAACAATTTTTTAAAGTTCTACCCCTCATAAATGCAAGAGGGGCAATTTCAATTTCTCCGTTTTCAATTCTTTTTTCTATTTTATCCGCACCAAATAATTCATAAAGAGCATCATAAAGCGGCCTAAGATACGGGTCTACTTTCTCTTTCATATCTCCAGGTAAAAAACCTAACTTTTCTCCTGCCTCTACTGCAGGTCTTGATAAAATTACTCTTTCGATTTTTTTCTCCAATAATAGTGTTACTGCTACAGAAACTGCTAAAAAACTTTTTCCTGTACCAGCGGGCCCTAATGACAAAACAATATCATTTTCTTTAAGAGCTTTTATATATTCAGACTGCTTTTCAGACCTGGCTATGACTGATTTTCTAGGTGTCTTGATCAGTTGTTTAAACGACTTAACATTCGACTCTTTTGGGTTCATATTTTTTTTTACAGATAACATTATATCGCTTTTTTCGATTAGGTTAGTCAAAAGATATTTGGAAACTAAAAATTTAATTGCTTCAGAAAAATCATTTAAATCAGCCTTTTTTCCTTTGCAAGTAATAGAGTTTCCTCTAAAAAAAATTGCTGTATTAGTTAATTTTTCCAATTCTTTCAAATTTTGATCGAACTGGCCAACAACTGACATTAATATTGTATTATTGTTTATTTGAATATTAATTGTTTCAGGATCTATTTTTTTTATTATGAGGTTTTGATCTAATTTACTAATCTCTGACATAAATTTTACGCTGCATATTCTCTAGTTTTATCTTGTGAAATAATCTCTCCAAATAATGTATTTTGATTACAAGTTTTTATTTTTACAGTTTTGATGACTCCAATTATATTTTCATTGCTTTTGACGATAACAGAATTAAAATATTCATCTCTGCCAAAATACCCGTTATTATCCCGAGTTTTGTTTTCAAATAATACTCTAGCAGTTGAATTAATTAATTTTTGCCTGTATTCCCTTTTAATATCTTCGGCAACTTTTTGAAAAATAATCAATCTTTCTTTAGCAATTCTATTTTCCACCATGTTTAAATTTGCTGCAGGTGTTCCTGGTCGTGGGCTAAAAATAAAGGAATATGAATTAATAAATTCTATTTTTTTCATTAAAGATACTGTTTTTTCAAAGTCTTCTAGAGTTTCTCCCGGATATGCAATTATAAAATCACTCGAAAATTTAATAGATGAATTCTTAACTTTTAATCTATCTATCAAATTTAAATACTCTTCAATAGTATGTTTTCTGTTCATACTTTTTAAAATCTTATTTGATCCACTTTGAACGGGAAGATGTAATAAAGGCATTAATTTTTTACATTCTTTATGAGCTTCAATTAAATCATCTGTAAAATCTTTTGGATGAGACGTAGTATATCTTATTCTATGCAAATCTTTTATTTCACTTAAAGACATTAATAAATCTGATAATCTTTGATTTTTATATTTATATGCATTTACATTTTGTCCTAGTAAAATAATTTCTTTCGATCCATTCATTATAAGCTGTTTAGCTTCAGTTATGATCTCAGATGAAGATCTGGAGAATTCTGGCCCTCTGGTATAAGGGACAACACAAAATTTACAAAATTTATCACATCCTTCTTGAATTGTTAAAAATGATGAAGTTTTGCTGTTTGAATTTTTTGTTAGATTAAGAAGATCAAATTTTTCTATAACCTCAAATTCAGTTGAGTTAATTTTTTGCTTTTTATTTTCTAAATCTAAAATTATTTTATTTATTTCGTGATATGATTGTGGTCCTATAACTGCATCAATATATTTTTCTTTACGTAATAATACTTCGCCTTCTGCCTGAGCAACACATCCGACGATTAAAACAATTGGTTTTTTTGCATTTCTGAAATTTTTTTTTACCCTACCTACTTCATGATAAACTTTATCAGTGGCTTTTTCTCTTATATGACAAGTGTTTAAAATATAACAATCTGCATATTTTATATTTTTAGTAACAATATAGTTTAATTTTTTCGTTAAATCTAAGATACGATTGCTATCGTATTCATTCATTTGACACCCTAATGTTTTGATAAATATTTTTTTTGGCAATTTATTTTTTAATTTTTGAACCGTATAATTCTAATTTATGGTCAACAAGCTTGTAACCTAATTTTTTTGCTACTTCATGTTGTAATTTTTCTATATCTTTATCTACAAATTCCACAATTTCTCCACTATTGATATCTATAAGATGATCATGATGCTCATCTGGTGATTGTTCGTATCTGGCTTTTCCACCTTTAAAATCATGTTTTTCAACAATACCTGACTCTTCAAATAACTTTACTGTTCGGTAAACTGTTGCAATACTTATTTTGTTATCTATCTCGCTGACTCTTTTATGCAACTCGTCAACGTCAGGATGATCCTTTGATCCGTATTTTTCCTTAGAGTCAGACATAACTTGAGCTATTATTTTCCTTTGATCAGTAAGCCTTACTCCTTTTAGTTTACATTTTTCCTCGATGGTATTCATAATTAAGCTATTTAACTTAAATACAGTGGTTTTATCAATTTTTTTTCTATTAAATTTTTACTAATTAAAACTTCAATATTTTCAAGGGTAAATTGAGGTAAATCTGAGTTTTTAAATCCAAATAGTTTTATATTACTTGATATTTTTATTCCTTTTGCAACCGACAATGCCACCCGCAACGATGAAAAGCTGCCCGGTCCACTGTTTACAAGAACAGAAAAATCACTATCAATATTTGCTTTGTGTTTGGTAGTTAATTTCAATATGGTTGAAACTAAAAATTCATTATTTTTAATTTTCGTTTGAAAGTCGTGAATAAAAAAATTATTATCTACTTTTAAACCAATTTTATCGTTTTTACCTGTGCAACTTATTATTAAAAAATCTTTTATCATCTTAGTATTTATAATTTTTTTATTGCCTCAAAACAATTCTTATTCGACATTGTTGGCAAAAAATTTTGAAGATTACGGCTTAATATCTGTTATGTATCACAGGTTTGATGAAAGCAAGTATCCATCAACAAATATAGAATTAAGTGTTTTTAAAAATCAACTAAAAATAATTCAAGAGGAAAATATCCGGTTTGTTCATCCGAAAGATTTTGAAGAAAGCCTTTATAAAAATAAAAAAGAAAGAAAAATTTTGCTAACAATAGATGATGGTTTATTATCTTTTTATGAAAACGCCTGGCCAATTTTGAAGGAAAAAAAAATACCTTTTATCTTATTCGTAAATACTAAAAATGTTGGCTCATTTAATTACATGAACTGGAAACAGATTCTAGAATTACATAATTCAAATCTTGTTGAAATTGGCAACCATAGTCATTCCCATGAATATTTAGTAGACGAAAACCCAGAAAAGATTAAAGATGACATACAAACATCAATAAAAATTTTTAAAAAAAAACTTGGTAAAAACTCAAATTTTTTTTCTTATCCATTTGGCGAATACAGTTTAGAGTTTAAAAAAATAATACAGGAGCTAGGTTTTGATTATGCTTTTGGACAACATTCAGGTGTTATTGATGAATCGAAAGATCTTTGGGAATTACCAAGATTTCCAATAAACGAGAAATATGGAAAATTAGAGAGATTTAAAACATTAATGAAAACTCTACCTTTAAAATATAAAGAAATTTTACCTGAGAATAAATATTTATTGCAATCTAAAAATCCACCAATTGTTAAAATTGTATTTAAAGATAATATAGATAATTTAGAACAAATTACATGCTTTTCTAACGAAGGTAATAGATGGAGAAATTCTAAAATCTCTTTTATTGAAAAAAATATTCTAGAAATAAAAATTGAAGAAAAGTTTGTCGGTGAAAGGGGTAGGATTAACTGCTCTTTAAAAGAAAAAAGTGAGTTTTGGAGATGACTTGGAATTCAATTTGTTATATCTGAAAAATAAATTTATAAATTAAGTTCTCGTTTTTCAATAGAGTTTTCTAATTTAACAAACTCAAAATCCATTAATTTGTTTTGTAGAATGATCTGTTCTAAAATTTTCGTATATTCATCGCCAGTTTCAGCATAGTTGTCGAGTGTTTTAGTTAATTCTAGACCAAAGATTTTTTTATTTCGTTTTCTAAGGTCTCGTCTTTTAGTTCTAAAATCTTTATAACTTTTATGAGTATTCAAATTGTTCTTATAAGATTTCACTGAAGCTCTTAATATTGGGAATCTAAGAATTTTGTGAGATTTGGATTTATCTTTTAATAAAGGTTCTATGCCCTGCCCAGACCAAGTCCATTGCCCAAATATAGCATTTCCCTCTAATGCAAACCGTGATGTTCCCCAGCCACTTTCTTTTGCAGCTTGTGCTAAGGCTATTGATACTGGAATCATATCCATTCTGTTTTTTAATTCTTCTACACTCTCTTTTTTCACTTTGTATTCTAAAAATTTTTGTCTTAACCATTGTTTTTCATTATCTGTTGTTATTTTTTTAGACAAAATTTTATTTAATTTTAACCTATCGTCCAATATTTTTTCATTTTCTGCTACAATTAAGGGTAGGACAATTTTAATAAATGTTTCTTTCTTTAGTTTAACACTTTGAATTTCATCTAGATCTTTAGGAAATTGTGTAAAATAAATTGGTTTTACTTTTTTTTCAAACCTAACTCTATTTAGATCATAATTAACATCCTCAAACAGATTTAAGACTGTTTCAGTTTTTAAATTTAAATCTGGTAAGATTACTTCTTTAACTTTTTCTTTGTTTTTAGTCTTTGGGGTTAACTTTTTTACTTCCTTTGTATTTTCTTCTTTTGGCTCAATTTTTTTTATTATCTCTTTAGATTTTTTTGTTTCTTTCTCAACTATTTGCTTATTAGGTGTTTTATTCAAATCTTTAAATGTAATAACTCCAGAAGCAAGGATAGTAATTATTCCGGCAATTACAAAAAAAGCTAGTATGACTTGACCAACTTTTTTACCTTTATTTATTTGATGATTATAAATTCCATGGAACAAATCAGTACAAACTCTACCAAAAAAAGAATAATACGTTGATAGAAGTTTTGGAATTACATTTAAGAATCCAATTCCTGCATTTCCAATTAATTTCCAAAGGTTAATAAAAAAACTGGATAAGGATCTTGAACTGTCCTCTTTGAAATAAGATAATTTTCTTGAAACCTTATTAGCGGTTTTGGAAGATTCTTCTTTAAAGCTGACTATTTTTTTCGAAACTTTTGATAATGGTTTAGTAAAATTTTCTTTGAAAAAGTTTGTATTGAAATCTTTTGGAATTATAATTTTATTTTTTCTTAAAATTAATTCTAACTGACCAGCTGTCAAATTTTTTTTATTTTTTATATAATCTTGAACTTCTCTAACTCTGTAAATTTGAGCTAGTTCTAATAATTTTTCCCTGTAACTTAAATTTTTTTTCATTTTAATTAGCTTCTACTGAATTTACTTCTTTTACGTAATGTTTTAAAAGATTTTGAACCCCTTGTTTTAATGTCATTAAAGAACTTGGACAACCTGAACAACTTCCTTGAAGTTCAACTCTTACAATCCCGTCATTAAAAGATTTAAATTTAATATCACCTCCATCCCTTGCTACGGCAGGTCTAATTTTGGTATCTAAAACATCAATTATCTTTTGAACAATTTCATCTTTATCGTCGTTGCTTGTAACTTTTTTAAATTCCTCTTTCTTTAATATAGGATCTTTATTGCTTTCAAAATAATGATTTAAATGTGAAATAACCATTGGTTTTAAATCGTTCCAAGAGGCACTTTTTGTTTTTTTAACTGACAAAAAATTTTCCGAGAGTAAAACTAATTCTATACCTTTAAATCCTAATAATTCTTTAATAAAAGGATTGGCTATCTTGTTAATTTCTTTTTTTTGAAATTCTTCTGTACCTATTGCTGAAATAGTATTTTCAGACAAAAATTTTAAAGAATCGGGATTTGGTGTTTGTTCTGTTTGGATCATTTAATTAATTTTATATTATATCAAACCTACTTTTTCACGTATATTTTTTAGGTTTTCCTCAGCAATAATCCTAGCTTTTTCAGCTCCTTTTTTCAAAATATTGCTTAGATGCGTCTTATCGCTCATTAATTTTTTGATTTCTTTGCCAACTGGACATATTTCATTTACCAAAAGATCAGCAAGTTTATTTTTTACAAAAGAATATTCTTTTCCAGACATCTCTTTTAAAACTTTTTCTAAATTAGTTTTTGACAGTTCAGAATATATACTCAATAAATTTAATGCTTCTGGTTTTTTTTCTAAAGAATTAAGATTATCAGGGATTGGCTCGGAGTCTGATTTTGCTTTTTTTATTTTTTTTACTATTTCCTCTGCACTGTCTTTAAGATTAATTCTAGAGTAATCAGATTCTTCTGATTTACTCATTTTTTTTGTTGCATCTCTTAAACTCATAACTCTAGAAATATTTTTTAAAATGAGCGGTTCCGGCAAAGGAAAGAAACCCTCACAATTAAAATCATTATTAAATTTTTGTGCAATATCTCTTGATAGTTCCAAATGTTGCTTTTGATCTGCTCCAACAGGTACATGTGTTGCTTTATAAAGCAAAATATCCGCAGCCATTAAATTTGGATAAATATATAAGCCTACGCTAGCTTTCTCTTTGTCAGAACCGGCTTTATCTTTAAATTGTGTCATTCTATTTAGCCAACCTAGTCTTGATACACAATTGAAAATCCACGCCAACTCGGAATGGCCAGAAACTGAAGATTGATTAAAAATAATACTCTTCAATGGATCTAATCCTGATGCAATAAATCCAGCAGTAGTTTCTAAAATGTTATTTTTAAGTTCTTCAGGTTTTTGAAAAACAGTTATTGCATGTAAATCCACCACACAATAAATACATTTTAATTCGTTTTGGAGTGAAACAAAATTTTTCAATGCACCTAAATAATTACCCAAATGTAAATTACCTGTTGGTTGAACGCCAGAAAATACCATTTTTTCATTGCTCATTTTAATTTGTTTTAAAGTTTTTAGTTTTTAATACTCCAATTAGATAACACGATATCAAATAAACACTTGCAACAAAACAAACAATTGTAATCAAATAAACAGATTTATATTTATAAGTATACTCTAAATAACTGGAATAATGATCTAAAGCGAAAATTAATATAAACGACATCAAAACTGTTGAAAAAATTATTTTTAAAATACTTTTTGTTAAATAATTTTTAATTAATAAATAATTTTTTGAATTAAGTAAAAATACGTAAATTACTATACCAATCCATGTTGATAATGAGGTTGCAATTGGAATGATGATAAATCCTATTTCTTTAAAAAAGGTAACACTTATGACAATGTTTAGAATTACTATAAAACTGGAAATAAAGAATGGTGTTTTCGTATCGTTTCTAGCAAAAAAGAAATTGGACAAAATTTTAATTAAAGCAAACGCTGGAATTCCATAGCCAAAATATTTTAAAGCATAAGAAGTCATTTCTACATCTTTGAATTTAAAAGACCCATATCCAAATAATGCATTTACTATTTCCTCTGAGGCTACAATTAACCCAATGCTGGCAGGTATTGATAATAAAAGGCAAAGCTCGATAGATCTACTTTGTATATTTGAAATATTTAAAATATTTCCTTGTTTAAAAGCTTTTGATAAAACTGGTAAAGAAACTGTTCCTACTGCAATGCCAGCTAGTGCTAAGTTAATTTGATAAATACGATCAGCATAATACAAATAAGATACCGCACTAGATTGAAAAGAGGCAATAATTGTACCAACTAAAATATTTATCTGGGTAACTCCTGAAGATAAAATACTCGGGAATAATTTTTTAAAAAATAATTTAATCTTTTTGTTCAATTTAATTTTAAATTCAAAAGACGGTTTATAATATTTTCTTGTAAAGAGGGCCAAATATATCAATTGAATTATTCCAGCTAAAGTTACGCCGTAAGAAAGTTGTTTAGCAAAATTTAAATTTAGAATATAGGAAATGAATAGAGTAAATATTAAAACTACATTTAAGATTATTGGTGCTGCAGCTGCAGCCGCGAATTTATTATTCGAATTTAAAATACCTGAAAAAAAAGATGAAAGACTTACAAATAGTAAAAAGGGAAATGTTATTCTTGTAAATTCTACTGCTAGATTGAACTTTTGACTATTTTCAAAAAATCCAGGAGCAATTAAATAAACAATATAAGGAGTAAATATTTCTACTATGAAAATTATTAATAAAAGAATTAGAATCAATAAATTAAAAACATCGTCAGCAAATTTTTTTCCTTTTTCCTTATTTTCTATTTTTTCAGACGTATAACTTGGTATAAAGGCAGCATTAAAAGTTCCCTCGGCAAATAACCTTCTAAAAGTATTAGGTAGTCTAAATGCTACAAAAAATGCATCTGCATAAATGGAAGTTCCTAAAAATATTGCAATTAATATATCTCTGAGATAGCCTAAAATTCTACTTATTAAAGTAAAAAAACTAAAAACATATGTTGAAGATAACAAATTCATATAATTTCTAAATTAAGCCACAAATAAAGTTATATTACATGCTCATAATATAAATGACAAAAAAATCAAAAATTGATCATTATTCAGATAAAGAGGCACTAGATTTTCATATAAAAGGAAAGTCAGGCAAAATTGAGATATCCTCTTCTAAACCGCTTACCACTAAGAGAGATTTATCTCTCGCTTATTCACCGGGCGTTGCAGCTCCAGTTAAAGAAATTGCAAAAAATCCTGACAGTGCTTATGATTATACTAGTAAAGGAAATTTAGTTGCAGTCATTAGTAATGGTTCTGCAATTTTGGGTTTAGGAAACCTTGGTTCTCTTGCTTCAAAACCTGTAATGGAGGGTAAATCAGTCTTATTTAAAAGATTTGCAGATATTGACTCCATTGATATAGAAATTAATAGCAACAACGTAGACTCCATAATTGAGACTATAAAAAATATTGGTGGAACATTCGGAGGTATCAATTTAGAAGATATTGCAGCACCAGATTGTTTCGTTATTGAACAAAAATTAAAAGAAGTATTAGATATTCCAATATTTCATGATGATCAGCATGGTACAGCAATAATTACATTGGCAGCATTGATAAATGCATTAGATATTTCAAAAAAAAAAATTGAAAATGTAAAAATAGTTGTAAATGGAGCTGGTGCTTCTGCTCAAGCTTGTACTAATCTATTTAAAAGCTCTGGTGTTAAAAGTGAAAATATAATTATGTGTGACAGCAAAGGAATAATCTATCAGGGAAGAAAAAATATTGATCAGTTTAAATCTGCTTTTGCGGCTAATACAAAATTAAGAACATTGGAAGAAGCCTTAAAAGAAGCTGACGTTTTTTTAGGTTTATCGGCTAAAGATGTGGTTTCAAGCGAGATGATTAAATCAATGGCAAAAAACCCTATAATCTTTGCTTGTGCAAACCCTGATCCTGAAATTAAGCCAGAAATTATCAATAATGTAAGATCGGATGCAATCGTAGCAACTGGAAGATCTGATTATCCTAACCAAGTAAATAATTTAATTGGTTTTCCTTATATATTTAGAGGAGCATTGGATGTAAGAGCAAAAGAAATAAATGAAGAAATGAAAGTTGCAGCTGCTAAAGCTATTGCTAAATTGGCTAGAGAAGATGTGCCGGATGAAGTTGTTTCAGCTTATGGTGGAGATAGACCGAAATATGGAAAAGATTATATTATCCCGTCAACTTTTGATCCGCGATTGATTAGTGTAATTCCTGTAGCTGTAGCCGAAGCTGCTATAAAAAGTGGAGTGGCAAGAAAAAAAATAAAAGATTTCGAAGTTTATAAAGATGAATTGACTAATCGCTTAGACCCATCGATGTCTTTGATGCAAGGTATCAATGCGAAAGTAAGAAAAAATCCAAAAAGAGTAATATTTGCAGAAGGTGAAGACGAAAATATGCTTAAAGCAGCTATAGAATTTGGAAAAAATAAACTAGGATTACCTATTCTTATTGGAGCTGAAAATAGAATTAGAGAACAGTTAAAGAAAATTGGTTTAGATGAAAATCATAAAATTGAGATAGTTAATTCAACAGATAAAGAAAAAAGGGAAAAATACGTTAAGCACTTATATAAAAAATTACAAAGGGAAGGTCAGTTAGAAAGAGATGTTGATAGATTGGTAAGAAATGAGCGTATTGCATGGGGAGCCTCAATGATAGCTTGTGGAGATGCTGATGCAATGGTGACTGGAAATATAAGGCATTATGCTGCTTCCATAGAAAAATTAAAAAAAGTTGTAGAACCAAGACCTGGTGAAGAAATTTTTGGAATGACTATGATAAATTCAAAAGGGAAAACAATACTAGTTGCGGACACTAACGTAAAAGATTTTCCATCTGCTCAACGATTAGTTAATGTCTCTAAGTCATGTGTGCGTGTTGCAAGATTATTTGGATTTGATCCTAAAGTTGCATTTCTTTCGCATTCAACATTTGGAAACCCGATATCTAAAAATACAAAACATGTGAGAGACGCAATAGAATTATTAAAAAAGGAAAATGTAGACTTTGATTTTGATGGAGAAATGCAACCAGATGTTGCTTTAAATCCGATTTATAAAGAAACATATCCGTTCTCTAAAATTGTTGGTAATGCAAATATTTTAATAATGCCCGCTTTACATAGTGCAGCGATTTCTACGAAACTTATGAAAGTTTACGGTGGAGCAAAATTAATAGGTCCTCTTTTAATTGGTTTAGGTTTGCCTATTGAAGTAGCTCCCTTAAGATCGAGCACTTCAGATATTTTAAATTTAGCCTCTGTGGCTGCTTATTCTTCCGATGTTATAGATTATTCTAATTAAAGTTTATTTCGACTTAATTCAGTAACTAAATATATTGAAGGGATAACTTCTTTAACATCATAGATCTTGTTAGCTTCTTTAATAACATCTTTTTTTTCTTCTTTGCTCATTGCAATACCAAAAATATAGATATTTCTATTTATAGTCTCCAGAGTATAATTTCTAGCTTTTGTTTTTTTGTTAAATATAAGAGCTGATCTTAGCTGGCTTGTAATAAGAATATCTTTAGCAGTACTTTTAAAATTACTTTGACCTTTTATAGTAATTGCATTTTTAACTGACCGAACTCCTTTTGTTTCCCAAGCAAGTTTGGTAATTTTAATCTTATCTTCAGGAGTATTCACTTTACCAGATAAAAATATTCTACCGTCGATTACTTCAGATTGAATAGTTAAAAAATATTTTTTATCAGTTAAAGCAAGTCGTGCGGTTAGATTTTTTTGCATAATTGTATCGTCGATTTGCATTCCGATTGTTCTAGGGTCGAAGGTAATGTCTACACCTGTTCCAAATCTTCCGACAGACGAGCATGAAATTAAAAAAAATATTATTAGTAAACTAAGTATTTTCTTCATCTTCTTTTTTCAAATTCAAACATATTTGATAAATCTTTTTTTTATTAACTTTTTCTGACTTAAATAGTAAATTCACTACGTCTTTCAAACTATATTTTTTTAAATATAATTTTGCTTTTTTAGTAATTTCTTTTTCATCAAAAAATTTATCTTTAATGTCTTTTTCTGATATTACAACTGTTAACTCACCCTTGAGTGGAGTTTTAAACATATTAATTTCATTAATATTATCCCTGTAAAAGGCTTCATGTAATTTAGTTATTTCTTTTGCTATTAACAATTTTCTGCCAGAAAAGAATTTTTTAAAATGTTTTAGATAAAAATTAATTTTTTTACCTGGTACAAAAAAAACATGCGAAAAACTATGTTGAGAAAGAGCTAATAAAACTTTTTCCACTTCATTTTCTGTTTTAGGTAAAAAACCATAAAAAAAGAATTGATCTTTGAATCCTGATATGCTCATCGCGGCTGTTACAGCAGAAACACCAGGAATTGGAACAACATTAATACCTTCCTCAATACATTTCTGAATTAATAATCGACCTGGGTCTGAAAGTGTTGGTGTTCCTGCGTCTGATATTAGAGACAAAATTTTGCCTTCATTTAAATATCTTATAGTTTTATCAAGTTCATTCTTTTCATTAAATTTATGATGAGAAATTAACTTTTTTTTTATTTTAAAATGTTTTAATAACTTTAAAGAATGTCTAGTGTCTTCACATAAAATTGCATCTGAATTTTTTAAAACTTCCACTGCTCTTATGGTTATGTCATCAAGATTTCCAATAGGTGTTGAAACAATATATAAACTTTTAGTAGAAAATTTCATTTTATGAAAAAAATATCTATTATAACTCTATCTTATTTATTAATATTTTTTAATTCTAATTTATTAAGCAATGAAAATGCTAAAACTCTGAAAATAGGTTTACTTGCTCCTTTAAGTGGTGAATATAAAGAATTAGGAACATCTCTATTATATTCATTGCAATTAGCTCTAGACGAAATTAATGACAAAAATGTTTATATTGTACCTCAAGACTCCGGATCGAATGACAAAAAAAAACTTAATAATGCAGTTAAAGAAATTAAGGAAAAAGGGATTAATATTGTAATAGGTCCAATTAATAATAAAGATTTCGATGAGGTAAAAAAATTTAATGATATCACTTTTATTTCACCATCAAATATAAGTCCTGAATTTGAACATAATGTAATTAGTATTGGTATAAGTTTTGAGTCTCAGATTAAATCACTAGTAAAATTTATTAGTAACCAAAAAAAAAATAAAACAGTAATTTTAATACCTAAAAATAATTATACCAATTTAATAGAAGAAAAATTAGATAAGTTAGGCCTTAAAGAATATAAAACTTTTAAGTATAATCCTGACCCAAAAATTTTAACTGGTGAAATAGAAATTCTTACAAACTATTCTCAAAGAAAAAAGAATTTGGAACTAAGAAAAAAGATGTTTGAAGACAAAGAAGATGAAGAATCAAAACGTCAATTGGAAAAGTTAGAGCAAAAATATACCTTGGGAGATGTAAGTTTCGACTCTGTAATTATAATTGATTTTGGAAGCAGCTTAAAAAGTGTTTTAACGTCTTTAATATTTACTGATGTCGATCAAGAAAAGGTTTTATTCACTACGGTTAATCAATGGTTTGATGAAAGTATATTCTACGAAAATACAGTGAAAAATTTATATTATCCTTCAGTGAATTATAAAGAATTTAAAAGATATAAAGACAATTATTTTAAAACATTTGATAATTTTCCAAGTGAAATAACTATTCTGGCTTACGATGCTTTAGGTTTAATATATTATGTTTGGAAGAAAAACGGAAAAATAACTTCAATAAATGATTTTTCCTTTAAGGGAAAAATAAAGGGTAAAATTGGAACTTTTAGTTTTAGCAACAGAGAAATAATACAAGATCTTAACATTTACAAGGCTGAAAATAATCAATTTAAAAAGTTTTAATTTTTTTTTTTAATTTTATAAAAGCAAGATATCTATGATCAATTTTCATTTTTTTAGACTTATACATTTGACCAAATGTAGCTGACTTAGAATGAGGAATAAATATAGGGTCATAACCAAATCCTCTATTTCCAAGTATCTTGTAAGCAATAGATCCTTTAATTTTACCAATTACTGTGATTATTTTTCCTTTGGGAAATTTTAAAGATAAACTGCATACAAAAGTTGCTGATCTATCCTTTTTTTTTTTTATCTTTTTCAAAATAAATTTCATCGCTTTATTAAAACTGCCATATTTTTTAGCCCATCTTGCAGAGTAAATACCTGGTTTTCCTCCTAAAGCTTTTACACACAATCCTGAATCGTCGGAAATAACTGGTAAATTAGTAAATTTTGAAAAGTAATTTGCCTTTAATATAGCATTAGCTGAAAAGGTTTTGCCTGTTTCTTTTGGACTTTTTATTTTAAGTTTAACTGGTGAAACTTTCTTAATTTTTTTTGATATTAAATAGCTAATTTCTTTATATTTACCTTTATTGTGGGTGCCAATTAAAATTTTTTTCATTAATACCTAGTAATTTAAAATTAACTTACTATATAGCAATTATTATGAGTGAAGATAATCAAAAAAGACCTATCTCTAAGGAGGAAACTTCTGAAAAAAATGAGCCTCCAAAACAGGAAAAGACATTAGAAGAGAAATTAAAAGAAACCGATGATAAATTATTGAGGTCTTTAGCTGAAATTGAAAACCAAAGAAGAAGATTTGAAAAGGAAATTAAAGATGCTTTTGAATTTGGCTCATTTAATTTTGCTAAAGAAAGCCTTGCAATTTTAGATAACCTTCAAAGAGCAAAATTAGCTATTAAGAATGATGAGCATCTTAAAAAGAACCAAGATCTAGATAAATTTTTAGAAAATATAACAATCATTGAAAAAGATTTGATTAATATATTCGAAAAGAATGGAATTAAAAAAATTGATACTAAAAATAAAAAGTTTGATCCAAATTTACATCAAGCGATGTCAGAAATCGAGGATGACAGCAAAGATACAGGAAGTATTATTCAGGAAATTCAATCTGGTTATACGTTAGGTAAAAGGCTTTTAAGACCGGCAATGGTGAGCGTGGCTAAGAAAAAAACAGCCAAAAAAGAGGAAAAAAATCAAAAAAAAGAAGATAAATAGACTTGTAGAAATCAAAAAAACACCCATATAAAAAAAGTATTAATTAAAGGAAATTAGATTATGAGCAAAGTAATAGGAATAGATTTAGGGACAACAAATTCATGTGTTTCAATCATGGATGGCTCTCAGGCTAAAGTTTTAGAAAATGCTGAAGGAACAAGAACTACACCTTCAGTAGTTGCATTTTTAGAAAATGAAGAAAAGCTCATTGGGCAGCCAGCAAAAAGACAGGCAGTTACAAATGCAAAAGATACTATTTTTGCAACAAAAAGATTAATAGGAAGATCTTTTGAAGATGAAACAGTTAAAAAAGATATCGATAGAGTTCCTTTTAAAATTATTAAGTCTGACAATGGAGAGGCGTGGATTGAAGGAAAGGGAAAGAAATATTCACCTTCACAAATTTCTGCCTTCGTTTTGCAAAAAATGAAAGAAACCGCAGAAAAATATTTAGGACAAGCTGTGACTAAAGCGGTAATTACTGTACCGGCTTATTTTAATGATGCTCAAAGACAAGCAACAAAAGATGCAGGAAAAATTGCTGGTTTGGAAGTTCTTAGAATTATAAATGAACCAACTGCTGCAGCTTTAGCTTACGGATTAGATAAAAAGAATGGTCAAAAAATTGCTGTATACGATTTAGGCGGTGGAACATTTGATGTTTCAATACTAGAAATCGGAGATGGGGTTTTTGAAGTAAAATCTACTAATGGTGACACCTTTTTAGGAGGTGAAGATTTTGATGACACAATAGTAAATTATTTAATAGATGAATTTAAAAAAGATAATGGAATTGATTTAAGAAATGACAAACTAGCTTTACAAAGATTAAAAGAAGCTGCTGAGAAAGCAAAGATAGAGTTATCTTCAGCTGCCCAAACAGAAATAAATTTACCTTTTATTACTGCAGATAAAACTGGGCCTAAACATGTTAATTTAAAATTAACTAGGGCAAAACTTGAGGCTTTGGTATCTGATCTTGTAGAAAGAACTTTAGAACCTTGTAAAGTAGCTCTTAAGGACTCAGGTTTTTCAGCGGCAGAAATCAATGAAGTAGTGTTAGTTGGTGGCATGACTAGAATGCCTAAAATTGTTGAAACAGTTAAAAATTTCTTTGGCAAAGAACCTAACAAAAGCGTTAATCCTGATGAAGTAGTTGCTATGGGTGCTGCTATTCAAGCAGGTGTTTTACAAGGAGATGTGAAAGATGTTCTTCTTTTAGATGTAACTCCTTTGTCTTTGGGAATAGAAACTTTAGGTGGTGTTTCAACTAAGTTAATTGAAAAAAATACAACTATTCCAACTAAAAAAAGCCAAGTTTTTTCTACTGCAGAAGATAATCAGCCCGCTGTTTCAATTAGAGTATTGCAAGGTGAGAGAGAGATGGCAGCTGATAATAAGATTTTGGGAAACTTTGAGTTAGTTGGAATACCGCCAGCAGCAAGAGGAACGCCTCAAATAGAAGTTACATTTGATATAGATGCAAATGGAATTGTAAATGTTTCTGCTAAAGATAAAGGAACAGGCAAAGAGCAGAAAATTCAAATTCAAGCATCAGGAGGTTTGTCAGAAGAGGAAATTCAAAAAATGGTAAAAGATGCTGAGGCCAATAAAGAGGCGGATAAAAAGAAAAGAGAATCTGTAGACGCGAGAAATCAAGCAGATAGTTTAATCTTTTCAACTGAAAAAAGCCTCAAAGAGCATGGCGATAAAATTTCTAATGAAGAAAAGAAAGCCATAGAAAATGGAATAACAGATCTTAAAAAATCTTTAGAAGGGACAGACTCTGAAGATATAAAGAAAAAAACTCAGAATTTAATCCAAGTTTCAATGAAATTAGGCGAGGCAGTTTACAAAAGCCAACAAAAACCAGAGGCTAAAGAAAAAAAACCAAAAGACCCAAAACAAGAGGATAAAGATAACGTTGTAGATGCGGATTTTGAAGACGTAAAGGAAGATAAAGAAAAAAGCGCTTAAGATAATTAATAAGGAGACGTCCTGTGGCTAAAAGAGATTATTATGATGTCTTAGGCATTACTAAATCAGCATCGAAGGATGAAATCAAAAAAGCTTATCGTAAATTAGCCTTAAAATATCACCCTGACAAAACTAAAGGAGATAAAACTTCAGAAGAAAAGTTCAAGGAAGCCAGCGAAGCTTACCACATACTTTCTGACGAAAAAAGAAAAACGAATTATGATCAATTTGGTCATGCTGCTTTTGAAGGAGGTGGAAGCCAAGGTTTTGGGGGATTTGATTTTAATTCTTCCTCATTTTCAGACATATTCGAAGACTTTTTTGGTGACTTTGGAGGGGGGCAAGGGACTTCAAGAAGATCTAGCAATAGGGGAAATGATTTAAGATACGACGTAAATGTAAGTTTAGAAGAAGCTTATAAAGGGATAGAAAAAAATGTTAAATATACAACTTACAAAAAATGTTCTTCTTGTTCAGGTAGCGGTGCAGCTAAAGGTTCTAAACCAATAAAATGTAATTATTGTTCTGGAAGAGGTAAAATTAGAACCAATCAAGGTTTTTTTACTATTCAACAAACTTGTCCTCAATGCAGCGGATATGGAGAAACAATAGGTAATCCATGTAAAAGTTGTAGTGGTAACGGAAAAGTGCAAGGAAATGAAAATGTAACCGTAAAAATTCCTAAAGGAGTTGATGATGGTACAAGAATAAGGCTTTCCGGTAAAGGTGAGGCTGCATCAAAGGGAGGCTTAAGTGGGGATTTGTATCTTTTTATATCCATTGACAATCACAATATCTTTAAAAGATCTGAAGAAAATCTTTATTATGAATTACCTATATCTTTTTCCGACGCTGCTTTAGGCACTACAGTAGATGTTCCATCGGTGGATGGAGGAAAATCAAAAATTAAAATTCCAGCTGGCACACAACATGGAAAGCAATTTAGATTAAAAGGAAAAGGAATGCCTATACTAAGAAGAAGTATTTTTGGAGATTTATATATTAGAGTTGTTACTCAAGTACCAACATCTCTTTCAAAAAGACAAAAAGAAATATTGGAAGAATTTAATGAAATAGAAACAAGCAAACCTGATCCGGTTATTAAAAGCTTTTTTGAAAAAGCTAAAAAGTTTTGGAAAAATTCATAATTTAAATGGAAACTAATCAAATAATGTCTGCAGTTTTTTTAATTGCTGTGCTCGCATTAGTCTTACCTGGATTTTTATCTACAAATAATAGAATTCAACAATTTATGAAAAATCTTTCTATTTGGGCTATAATTGTACTTATTATTATTGTAATTATTTATCTTATAAAATGATGAAAAAAATCAATTTAGCTATTACAGGTTTCATGGGAAGAATGGGGAAACAACTTATTAGGAGCTCAAAATTCAATAAAAATTTTAAAATAGTCTCTTTGACAGAAAGCAAAAGAGTAAATAAAAAAATTTTCGGAATTAAACCAGAGATGAATACTGCAAATGCATTTAAAAAAGCTGACGTAATTATTGATTTCACTGTTCCTAAATGCACTTTAGAAGTTTTAAAAATTGCTGCAAAACAAAAAAAAAGAGTTGTAATAGGAACAACAGGTTTTTCTAAACAACAAGAAAGAAAAATTAAAGATTATTCTAAAAAGATTCCTATCTTAAAAGCTGGAAATATGAGTTTAGGTGTAAACTTGTTAATGTATTTGACTGAAATTGTATCTAAATCCTTAGGAGCAAAATTTTTAAGTAAAGTCTACGAAGTTCATCATAAAAATAAAAAAGACTATCCTTCTGGTACTGCTCTAATGTTAGGAGAAGGAATTGCAATTGGGAAAAGCAAAAATTTTCACAGCATGATAGGAAAAAAATATTTAAATAAAAAATCATTTCCCTATAGTAGAAAAATAAATTTTAACTCTATAAGGAAAGGTAGTGTAGTGGGAGAGCACGAGGTCAGATTTTCCAGTGGAAAAGAAATAGTAACTTTAAATCACGAATCTTTTGATCGAGCCCTATATTCTGAAGGAGCATTAGCTGCAGCAAAATGGCTTAAGACCAAAAAACCGGGTCTTTATTCAATGAGAAATCTTTTGAATTTTAAGTGAATAACAAAGAAAAATCTAAGATCATAATTAGGATCTTAAATAAAACCTATCCTAAAGTTCCAGTTCCTTTGAAGTATAGAAATATATTCACTCTTTTATTATCAGTTTTGCTCTCGGCTCAATGTACAGACGTTAATGTTAATAATGTTACAAAGAATATTTATCCAAAATATAATCATCCAAAACATTTCGTAAAGTTAGGAAGAAAGAAAATTGAAAAATTAATTAATAAAATTGGAATTTTTAGAATTAAAGCTAAAAGTATTTATTATTTATCAAAAACATTAATTGAAAAATATAAAGGAAAAGTTCCTAAAACTTACGAGCAGTTGGAGCAACTTCCGGGTGTTGGTCATAAAACAGCTAGTGTTGTTATGTCTCAAGGATTCGGATATCCAGCCTTTCCAGTCGATACACATATACATAGATTGGCTCAAAGGTGGGGGTTAACTAGTGGTAAAAACGTTGTTCAAACGGAGAAAGATCTTAAAAGTATTTTTCCTAAAAAATATTGGAACAAACTTCATTTACAAATAATTTGGTATGGTAGAGAATTTTGCAAAGCAAGAGATTGCTACGGAATAACTTGTAAAATTTGTAAAAACTGTTATCCAAATAGAAAAAAACCAATTCAAACTAAAAAAGCTTAAATGAAAATTATTGGAATAGGAAATGCAATAGTTGATGTTATTTGTAAGGTCAATGAAGATTTTCTCTTACATAATGAATTAACTAAAAGCACCATGAAACTAGTAAATGAAAACGAATTTAAAAAATTGTTATCAAATCTTAAAATCGAAGAAACAGTATCTGGTGGTTCTGTTGCAAATTCTATAGTTGGACTCTCACAATTAGGAAATAAAGTTGGTTTTATTGGTAAAGTTAACGATGACGAGCTTGGTGCTAAATATGAACAAGGTTTAAAAAAAGAAAATGTGAAATATTTTTATTCCAAGAAAAAAGAGTCGATACCTACCGGGACTTGTTTAATTTTAATAACCCCTGACACTGAAAGGACCATGGTTACGTTTCTAGGAACTGCTGGTAAAATTGGTGAAAGCGACATCGATATTGATGCAATAAAAAAAAGTGAAATTTTATTTCTTGAAGGCTATCTTTGGGATGAAGGTGAACCGAAAAAAGCCTTTGAAAAAGCTATACAAAATTCCAACCAAGTTGCAATGTCTTTATCAGATTTATTTTGTGTGGAGAGACACAAACCTCATTTCTTAGATTTGGTGAAGAATAAATTAGATATAACTTTTGCAAATGAACAAGAAATAGTTTCATTAATTAATGCTAAGAATTTTGATCAGGTAGTTGATTTTTTAAAAAACACTAAAAAGCTTACAGTTATTACACGTGGTGAAAAAGGAGCAATAGCAATAAAAAGTAATGAGGTAACTGAATGCGCAGCTAATCAAAATCTTAAAATAAAAGATTTAACTGGAGCAGGAGATTTATTTGCGGGAGGTTTTTTGCATGGTTATGTAAATAATAAATCAATAAAAGATAGTTTAGAAATTGGAACTGAAATGTCTTCTAAAGTTATTCAAATAATAGGTGCAAGACTAAAATAAATTATCTTTTTCTTCTTTTAAAACTTCCTTTGCCCTTCTTGGGTTTAACAATTCTTTTTCTATATTTTCTACTAAATAAATCTAAAGCTATTTTATTTCTTTTTTTCATAAAAGATATCCATTTTTATCATTTAAAATAAATTCATCGTCAAAAAATTTAGATTTAATTTTTTTTCTCAGTCTATATACATGGGTTTCAACTGTATGCGTGTCAGCCTCTGTAGAATACTTCCAAACTTCTTTTAAAATTTTATTTTTACTTATTGACTTAGATTTAGCTAAAAATAATTCTAATAGTTGAATTTCTTTCTCTGTTAAAAAAATATGATTATCATTTTTAATTAATTTTTTCTCATTTTTATTTAAAATATATTCTTTAATTTTAATTGATGAATTTTTATTAAAACTTTTTTTAACAACTGAGTCTTCAACAGCTTTATTAAGATCATTTATATGTATTGGTAAAATTAATATATTTGAAAAAACATCATCATATGATTCATCTGACTTTGTAGCTAAAATTTTTATCTTATTTATTTTTTGCAACAATTTTTTATTCTCGTTATTATGTTTGAGGAAATCTTTATGAATAATGAAAACATCGTAGCTTTCAAATGATACTCTTTCTAAATTATCATTACTTGTAGTTAACCTAAAATTTAAATGATCTTTAAGTTCCTCTAATGAAGTGTTAAAGTTTTCTGAACCAAATACTAGGACATTAATTTTATGCATATTCGTATAAAAAATAAAAAACTAATCATTAACAACTATAAAGTAAAATGTGCTCTTGGTAAAAGGGGAATTGGTGCTAAAAAAAAGGAAGGAGATTTGATTACCCCTAAAGGTAATTTTAAAATTAACTATATTCTATATAGAAAAGATAGATTGCCTAGTTTAAAAACAAAAATTAAGAAAATACCAATAAAAAAAAATATGGGTTGGTGTGACGATCCCTTATCTAAAAAATACAATAAACTGATTAAATTTCCTTTTAAATATAGCGCTGAAAAACTTTATAGAATAGATAATACTTATGATCTTATTATAGTTTTAGATTTTAATTCAAGACCTGTTATCAAAAATAAAGGTAGTGCAATTTTTATACATGTGGCAAAAAAAAGCTACAAAAGCACAGCAGGATGCGTAGCTTTAAGTAAAAAAAATCTAAAAAATATAATTAAGATTATTAATACAAAAACAATTGTAACAATTAATTAAGTTCTTTTCCCAAAAATTGAACTACCAATTCTTAGAAAAGTTGCTTTATAATTTATGGCAGTCATATAATCTGAAGACATTCCTATACTAAGTTCATTTAACCCAAGTGAGGCATTAAGTTCTGATAAAGATTTAAAATATTTCTCTGTATTTTCGTCATTTGGGGGTATAGCCATTAAACCTAGAACATTCATTTTTTTTTCATTTTTACAATAGGTATAAAAAGAATCTACTTCACTATAAGGAATTCCGGATTTTTGAGTCTCATTTCCAATATTGACCTGAATGAAATAGTTCAATGATTTGTTTATATCTTTTTGGGCCTTTGATAATGTATCAGCTAATTTTTGATTATCAACTGAGTGAATATAATCAAATAATTCAACTGCTTTTTTAGCTTTGTTACTTTGTAGTTTTCCAATCATGTGCAGCTTTAAATTTTTTTTTTCTTTCTTAATTTGATGCCATTTAGCATAAGCCTCTTGAACTTTATTTTCACCATAATGCAGATGACCGTAATCAATTAAAGGCATAATATGATCCAAAGAAAAAGTTTTACTTACGGCAACTATAATTCTTGAATTTACATTAGAATTTTTTTCAATATTAGATTTTATTTTACTAAATCTTTCAACTATTATGCTCATATGTTTGTTTTAAAAAATAAATATTATTTTATAATAGAAAGTATCAGAGATATTGACTTAAAAAATATAAAAAATTCAAAAAAATTCTGTATAATTTACAGATCTAATAAAATAGCTAAAAATATAGAAAAATTAATAAAATTTAGAAGAATTTGCAAAGCTAAAAACATAGAGTTTTATATATCTAATAACGTAAAATTGGCATCAACTCTTAAAGCAGATGGTGTCTATATTTCTGCTTACAACAAAAATCTTGGCTTATGCCGTCTTAAGAATTCTAATTTTAAGATAATAGGGTCAGCACATAATATTAAAGAGCTAAATACAAAAAAACTACAAAGATGTTCTGATATTATTTTTTCACGACTATTCGAAACATTTTACAAAGATAAAAAAGGGTTTTTGGGTTTAGTTAAATTTAATTTATTTAAATTATCAATAAAGGAAAACTTAACCCCTTTAGGAGGAATTAGATTATATAATTTAAATAAACTAAATATAGTTAAATGTAATTCGTTTGCTTTAGCTTCAGAAATAAAGAAAAAAACTAAGATTTTGTCAGAACGTTTGTTTTAATGTGGCAAAAAAAAAAGGGGCGAAAATCGCCCCTTTTAATTTTGTTAACTAATCGAATTATTAGAATGCAAATGTCATTGCAATAATTGTCTCAGTTTGATCTACACCGTTAGCATAACCAACGTTATCTGTATCAGCTCTTGCTACTGAAAGTGTTGCTCCACCTAAAGAGTAAGCAAGTTGAATAGAGTCTACGCTAATATCGTAGATTGTATTCGTGCTTGTTCTTTGTTTAGCTGAACTTTCTTCTGAAGTGTAAGATACTGACAATTCATCATTGATCGCCATACCAACTGAAAGACCTGTGTTTTCATAGTACTCTACTACTGTACCAGTACCAATATCTGTAGTCGACTCAGGTGATTTGTATGATTTACCATAACCAGCTGTAACGTTACCCATTGCGTAAGTTACTGCCCATGCACCACCATCTTCTAATTGCTCTTCGTTTTTAAGACCATCGTCGTAGTCATTAACTGTATAAGCATAACCGCTTACAGTTAATCCATCGACAGGCTTAGTCACTAAAGAGTAAGATGTGATTGAGTTAGTTGCAGCAGCACCTGTTTGGTTACCGCTTGATGCATCTTTCTTCGCGTTACCCCAAGCTACGTGACCTGTTGTACCGAAAGGAAGTTCTGGTGTGTGATATTGAATTGTGTTGTAGCTTAACTCATCTGCTGGGTAAGTTATAGATGATGATTGTCCTGTATCAGTTATACTTGTATAAGCTGATTGATCCCAAGCATATTTTTTGTTGTTTGAACACTCGGATACACAATATTTAATCTTACCTAAATCATTCATAGTAAGACTAAGTTGTGTGTCATCATTTATTGCACTTCCATCAGTTGAGTCTGGATCTAATTCCATAGAATAAGACCAAGCATAACCGTTGTCCATTTCACCGCTAGCAGTGAAATTTAATTCGTTTGTAATACCAACTCCTGGCTCGTTTTGTGTTCCATTAGCTATGTTGTAAGTAGCTTTAGCTGTACCGTTAACTGATAACTCACCTGCGTTAACTGAGAACATTAGAGACAAAGAAGATACTGCAACGAATAAAGTTTTCATTATAGTTTTCATTGTTTTCCTTTTGTTTTATTGTTTTAATAATTAAAACTGAGCAAAATTAGCATTTTCGGTTTTTTTTTTAAGTCAAAATCCCAATTCAAAGCCATTATTCTGTTATATGTTGTAAAATTACAACACTTTTTGTATAGTAATTCTAGTATTAAGGGAAACTTAAAAAAACAACTGCTTTTTTATTTTCTTTAGTATCTAAAAGTAACATATTCATAGGTATGACAAAAAACTACAAATTATTTTTAATATTACCATTATTATCTATTTTATTATTTTCTTGCACGGCGTTCAAGCCTGAAAAAGTAGATACTAGAGATGTGCCCATTAATGCAATGGAAAGAGCTAAGAAAAATATCAAAGAAGGTAGGGGTGCATCTATAAATGATTTAATCAGAGGGGGTGGAAATACTAATTTTGAGTTTAGTTCATCTAATCCAATGTGGAGAGCTTCTTTAGAAATTTTAGATTTTTTACCTCTTAATACTGTGGACTACTCAGGAGGAATGATTATTTCTGACTGGTATTCTGGAGACAATTCAGATGAGTCTATTAAGATTTCAATTAGATTTCTTACTAATGAAGTACGAAGTGACAGTATAAAAATAATTGTTCATAAAAAAAAATGTTCTGGAGAACAAAACTGTAAAGTTGCATTACTTAATAATTCAAAAATAAGTCAAGAGTTAAGAAGTTCAATTATAAGAAAAGCTGTCGAATTTGAAAAAAACTCCAAAAATAAAAAGAAAAGATAAATCTTAAATGGAAAGAGTAAATTTTCAAGTAATTGAAAAAAAATGGCAAAAAAAGTTTTCTACTTCAAAGCTATACAATAGCAAAGGTGAAAAATTTTACTGTTTAGAAATGTTTCCATACCCATCAGGTAAAATACATATGGGTCATGTAAGAAATTATACCATTGGAGATGTTATAGCTCGATACAAATTCATGAAAGGTTTTAATGTTTTACATCCTATGGGTTGGGATGCTTTTGGTTTGCCAGCAGAAAATGCGTCCAGAATAAACCAACTAAAACCTAAAGATTGGACCCAAGAAAATATTAAAATGATGAAGAAACAGTTAAAAATGCTTGGCTTATCAATCGATTGGGATTTAGAATTATCTACTTGCGATGAAACTTATTACAGGCATCAACAAGAACTATTCATAGATTTTTATAATCAGGGCTTAGTTTCTCGTAAAGAAACTTATGTTAACTGGGATCCTGTTGAAAAAACCGTATTAGCAAATGAACAAGTAATTAACGGCAAGGGATGGAGATCAAATGCTATAGTTCAAAGAAAAAAATTATCACAATGGTTTTTTAATATAACTAAGTTCTCTGATGAGCTTTTAAAAGATTTAGAAAAACTTCCAGGATGGCCCGATAAAGTAAAATTAATGCAAAAAAACTGGATTGGTAAATCAATCGGTTGTGAATTAGATTTTCAAATCAATAATGAGAGAAAAAAATTATCTATCTTCACTACAAGACCAGATACTATATTTGGAGCAAGTTTTATTGCTGTTTCAGTTGACCATGAAATTTGTAAAAATTTTGATAAAAATCAAGAATTTGAAAAATTTAAAGAAGAATGTTCAAAAATAGGTACCACTGAGGAAGCTTTAGCAAATGCAGAAAAATTAGGATTTAACACCGATCTTTTTGCTGAACATCCTTTTTCTAAAAATAAAAAGATTCCTATTTACGTCGCAAACTTTGTGTTGATGGATTATGGTAATGGAGCAATTTTTGGCTGCCCTGCCCATGACCAAAGAGATTTTGATTTTGCAAAAAAATATAAACTTCCAATTACCCGAGTTGTCTCAAACAAAAAAAATGACCCAAATGAACAAACAGAAATGAAAGAGGCTTATGTTGGAAATGGAACAATGGTTAATTCAGAATTTTTGAATAATTTAAATGTAGATGAGGCAAAAGAAAAAATTATAGATAAGATTGTTGAAAAAAAAATCGGGAAAAAACAAACTTTATTTAGATTGAAAGACTGGGGGATTTCAAGACAGAGGTACTGGGGGTGTCCAATACCAATGATATATTTGGAAGATGGTTCAGTGGTTCCAGTTGACAAAGATGAACTGCCTATAAAACTTCCTAGTGATGCTGATCTAAATTCTTCAGGTAATCCTCTAGAAAACCATCCGTCTTGGAAAAATACAAAGCATCAAAAAACTGGGAAACCAGCAGTAAGAGAAACAGATACTTTAGATACTTTTGTTGACTCATCCTGGTATTTTTTAAGATTTTGTTCTCCACATGAAAAAGCTTCGCCATTTTCTAACGAAAAAGTCAACTATTGGATGCCAGTTGATCAATATATTGGGGGTATAGAACATGCGATTTTACACTTATTGTATTCTAGATTTTTTATGAAAGGTATTCAAAAGTGTAATAAAGAAATCAAATATTCGGAACCATTCAAAAACTTGTTTACTCAAGGTATGGTTTGTCATGAAACATACAAAGATCAAAAAGGTAATTGGCTATACCCAAATGAAGTAGAAATAACTTCAGGAAAAGAAGCTATTAAAATCAAAGACAAATCTAAAGTGATAATCGGTCCTTCGGAGTCAATGTCAAAATCAAAAAAAAACACAATAGACCCTGAAACTATGATTAAACAATATGGAGCTGACGCTGTAAGATGGTTTATATTATCAGACAGCCCTCCTGAAAAGGATGTTCAATGGTCAGATACCGGGGTTTTGTCTGCAAATAAATTTTTACAAAAAATCTGGAATTTAAATTTTGAAATTTTAAAAAAAAGTGATGAGAAAAAAAATAATGACGAGATTTTTTTTAGAGAAAAAATCAATTTATACGTTTACAAAATTGACAGTGCTATAAAAAATTTTCAATTTAACGTAGCAATTGCAAACTTCTATGAAGCATATAGGTATTTCAATGAATCTATAAAATTAAAAATTAGAAAAAAAACTCTGAGGGATAATATCATCAAAATAATGAAGTTAATGATACCTTTTACGCCTCATTTGGCTTATGAGTGCTTATCGAATTTAAAGTGTAAGGATCAAGATATTTGGCCAGAAATCGATGAAAATATATTAAAAAACAGCACAATTAACTTAGTAGTTCAGGTAAATGGAAAAACGAGAGATGTTATGAATATTAAACAAAATTTGAATGAAAAAGAAATAAATGAGCTAATAATTAACTCCTCAAAGGCCAACAAATATATTGTAGATACAAAAATTGTAAAAACTATCTTTATAAAAAATAAAATAATAAACTATATAATTAAAAACTAATGACAAAAATAATAACTAAAATAATTCTCATATTTTTCTTATTCACTACAGCAGGCTGTGGATTTAAGGTTTTAAATGAATTTGAAAAAAACGATTTTACAATTAACGATATTCAAACTTCTGGGGACAAAAGAGTAAACTTCAAAATTGAAAACAATCTACTTACTTACTCCAAGAAAGACAGTAAAAATATCTTGCTTATAAATTTAAATTCTAAAAAGATTAAAAGCATAAAGGAAAAAAATATAAAAAATGAAATTACAAAGTACCAAGTTTCACTTACTACTAATATTGAATTTAATGTGCTAAATATTAATAACAATCATAAAATAAATATTTCTAATAAAGGAGAATATTTGGTTGCTGATAGTTATTCCGCTACTTTGAATAATGAAAAAAAGTTAATTGATGATTTAATAGAAAATATTTCAGAGGAAATTATAAAAAAAATAAGTTTAAAATTGGATGATATTTAAAAGCTACATTTTAGAAAAAGACTTAAAAATAGCTAATAACCATCCTGTCTT
>MDSV01038986.1_pt1 | contig 35133 bp, 22 predicted proteins | sample 810851 | NCBI WGS metagenome assembly MDSV01 (sample SAMN05326640, study PRJNA326480) | marine metagenome | isolation source: seawater | place: Atlantic Ocean: North East | collected 2012 | reverse complement strand
CGATGGCCGACATCTCTGTGAGCGAACGAGGCTCTGTCACGTATCAGTCGCTTCGGCGGTCCTACCTGTCGGCGACGACGTCGCGCGAACGGTTGTGTCGCGAGCGATCTTCCCCTTAGAGGGGAGCGGACGTCCGCGGCCGCTCGATCTTCGCACAGAGGATCTTCGGACAGCTGGATGGTTTTTTTATCCACAACAAATGAAAACTGCACAATTATCAATCAGTCGCAGAAAAAGGCAAATTCTGGAGCGACCCATTCTGGAGAGGCGACTTTTCCTGTTTCCTTGTTTTGCGCGACGCCCCGCTTCGAAGCCTGGGAGACCGACGCGGACGCTTTTTTCATCACTCTTAGCTCGCGCGCCGCTACGACGTGGGCGACAGGCGATGGGTCCGATCGACATAAGCGGCGGGGAAGTCCCGAGCGGCCTTCGACGCGCGTCCACCACGCTGAAGAACGCGCCGGGTGCGTCTCCCCTTCGTCCTTCCCCGTCCTCCACGGCGCTCGCGGCCGCCGCCGCCCACCGGCGCTCAAAATCTCGCGCTTTTTTCGCGGCGAACGATCCCCGAGGGCCGACTCGGGACGGACCGCGGCGACGACGTCGCGCGACGAACGCGATACTCGCGCGTCCACTTCCCTAAAACCACGTGTTGACAACCTCCGCCTCGTCCCTCCGCGCGTCGCGACCCGCAGGCTCTTCTGGCGACGCCGCGTTCGTCACTCCCGGGGACACCATCGAGGGCGTGGACGTGGATGACGGCTTCCTGCGCGGCCACGGCACGCGCGTGGCGGACGGCCGGCTGCTCGCCACCGTCTGCGGCACCGTCGAGCGCGTCAACAAGCTCGTCTCCGTGCGCCCGCTGCGCACGCGCTACGTCCCCGAGACGGGCGATGTCGTGCTCGGGCGCGTCGTGGACGTGGCGGGCAAACGGTGGAAGCTGGACGTCGGTGGGAGGCAGGATGCGATCCTGCAGCTCGGCGCCGTGCACCTGCCCGGCGGCGCGCAGCGGCGCCGCAACGCGGTGGACGAGCTGAACATGCGCGCGCTGTACGCGGAGAACGACCTGATTTCGTGCGAGGTGCAGTCCTTCTACGCGGACGGCGCCGTGGCGCTGCACACGCGCAGTTTGAAATACGGGCGCCTCGCGAACGGGCAGCTCGTGAGAACGCCGCCGACGCTGGTGAAGCGCGTCAAGCGGCACTTCCACGCCGTGAACGCCGAAGCGGCGTTCGGGGACGAGACGCGCGCGGCGGCGGAGGCGAACGGAAATGCGAGCGTCTCGTCAGACGACGCGCTCGGCGTGGAGGTGCTCCTCGGGTGCAACGGTTTCGTGTGGGTCGGCGCGCGGTCCGCGGCGACGGGCGAGGGCGGCGAAAAAGACGACGACGACGGGAGCGAAAGGATTCGGAAAAAGGCGCGCGTCGTCGTTTCGCGCGAGCGCCGCGAGCGCGTGTGCCGCGTGGCCAACGCCGTGCGCGTTCTGTCGGCTCTGTTTCTCGCGATCCACCCGCCCGCCATCGAGGACGTCGCGCGCTGCTCGGTGGAGTGGGGGACCGCGCCGAAGGACATGCTCGGGGACGCTTTCCTCAGGCGCACGCTCGAGCGCGAGACGGAGCGCCGGGTCGCCAAGGGGGGCGCGTGACGACAAACGCATAGGAGTGGCGCGCGTTTTTCGTGCACACCAGGGCGGTGCGGCGTGAGACGACCACGCAATAAAATAGGGCGGGGGGGGCGCTTTTGGTCGTGTCAATACGACCTATTTCCATAGCACCCGCGCCGCGCGGGTCGCGCGCGCCGCGCGCGCGATTGTTGAGCGACGGCATTTCGTTCGAGCGGCGATTGCGTCATTTGATCATTTTCGGCCGTCGGGCGGGACCGACACTTTTTCGGATAGCGCGCGAGCAGTCACATGCGCGCGGGGGTCGCGACCGCGCCGCTCACGACCTCGCCCGCCGTCCGTCGCGCGCGTGTCAGACGCGAGCGCGTAACGCCGAAAGCCGGTGTCACTCGTGCGTCGCGTCTCGCCGTGCGAGCCGCTTCGACACCCGAAGACGACATGGCTTCCGGACCTTCCGTGCTCGTGGTCGGGGGAGGCCGCGTGGGGACGTACGTGGCGTGCACGTTCAAGTCCGCGGGCACCACGGGCGAGGTGGTGCTGAAAGGAAGTCCCGTATCTCGAGGCGTCTCCTCGCTCCAGCCGTTCGTGGACGCCATGTGCGCCGAGGCGGGCGTGACCTTTGTCCGCGACTACGAAGCGCACCGCGATCGCGTCTTCGACTTCGTGTTCGTGTCGGTCAAGACGTACGACCTGCCGAGCGTCAAGGCGGAGCTGGACGCGCACGGAATCACGCCGAAGATCGCCATCCTCGTGCACAACGGCATCGTCGGCCCGTTGTTCGACGATTCCGTGCGCGTCGTGATCCCGCAGTCGTACGACTTCGTCGAGGAAGCCGTCGCGGCGTCCTCGGGCGCGGAGCGTCCCCGAAAAAAAGTCACCGTGCACGTCAAGAACGAAGAGAAGCCGTGGGTCATGCCCGACACGGAATCGGCGCGCGCCGTGGCGACGTTGCTGGAAGCCTCCGGCATGCGCGCGATCGCGGACCCGAAGTTCGCCTACGGCTTGATCCGCAAGTTTTTCATCAACGGCGTGGCGAACCTGCTCGCCATCGTCGGGGACTGCAACTGCAACGGCTTGCTGGCGAACCACCGCGAGCGCATGGAGCGGTTGTACGAGGAGTTTGTCGTCGTGCTCGCCGCGCCGCACGCGGACGCGTTCGCGATGCTCCCCGAGGACTTTCACGAAGTGGTGTTCGACGGGCTGGCGTCCTACGGCGAGCACTTTCCCTCGACGAAGTTGGACTTCGACGCCGGCCGCGCGCTCGAGGTGGACTCCCTGAACGGGTACGTCGTCGCGCAAGCGAGGCGGCAGGGCGTGCCCGCGCCGGAAAACGAAAAGCTCGTCGCGGAGGTCGCCGCGCTCGTCAAAGACAGGGACGCCGCGCGAAACCAAAAGGCGACGTAGTCCCGATCGTCGTTTCAGGACGATTCGAACGCTCGACGCGTCGTCGAAACGCGTCCTCGATGTCTTCTCGTCGCGCGGCGAACTTCCGCGCGACAAGAAGCGCGACGAGAGAAGGATTATTTTATCGCGATTGTAGCTACATAGTCTACTCATTACACGCCGTAGATTTCGGTAGCGGACGACAGACGCGTATCGCCGGGCACGCTTAAGGGCCGTGTACGCACGGTACCACCCGCGAGGGCGTTCCTGTGAAAGAGACGCACGCCTACCCCCCGCGCGCCGCGTCGTCCGTCACGTCCCGATGGTGTTCCCCCACTCGCGCGTGAAATCGCCGCTCGCGTCGTCGTCGAACTTGCGCGCAAACAGACACTTCCCGAACCTCGGCGCCTCCTCCTCGGGTTCCAGACGCGCCCGCCGCACGCCGTCGTCTCGGAGATGGCCCACGTTCGCGCACGTCGTCGTCTCCAGCGCCTCGAACACCTCGGACCCCGCGGGCGGGTCCAGACGCCCGCCGCAGCTCAGGAGCTCGACGCGCGGCCGTTTCTCGCGCTCGCGCGCAAACTGCGCCACGGAGGCGTACGTCTTGGGGTGTCCACTCGCGTACGCCTCCCAGTTGACGTAGGTCACGCCCTCCGAGCACGTCGTCTCGTAGTCCTCGCCGTGCAGCGCCAGCACCGTGGCGAAGTAGTGCTCGTCCCCGTAGCAGGAGCGCGCGTCCAGGTCTTTGAAGCTTCGCGCCGAGCCGTCGCGCGTCTCCGGCGTGAACCGCGGCCTCCGCGAGACGCACTTCTTCGCGAACTCGTCGCGCGCGCGCATGGAGAGAGATCCGGTGGACACCATCACCGCGTGCCTTCGGTTGAGCACCCACCACTGGCTGCTCTTGCGCCACACCGTGCCATTGAGCCAGGGCGGGAAGTCGGGCGGCAGCCGGATCAGGTGGTCGTGGTTCACCGTCGACCGCGCGTCGCGGTCGTGCTTCGTCAAGTCGCACGCGTTGATCACCGACCGCGGATCGGCGAGAAGCGCGCACGCCGTCGCGTCGAACGGCGCCAGCGGAACGGCGTTGTCGGAGACCAAGACGAAGCGCTCGTTTCGTTCGTCATCCTTGATTGCGGCTCGCACGAGTGCGATCGTGGCTTTGACGATCGAGTGCGTGCCCCACGTCGTCCGCACGGGGTTCTCGATCGTCCTTCCCCGAAACACCCCGAGCTGCGGCGGCGTCTCGGGGTCGGCGTTGACGTAGACGGCGTACGCGTCGTCGCGCGACGCGCCGGCGAAGAACACCCCCCACGCCTCGTGGAACGGCATGACGCGGTTCGTGAGGAATAAGAACGCGATCTTCCCGTCGGGCAAAGGCGTGCGTTTACTCATGCCGTGGCTTCCAACGGTGAGCATTTTCGACTCGCGGTTCCTCCGCGCCGTCTCCGCGGTGCGTCCGCCCAAGCCGTCCAAACCCAAGTTCTTGTACTGCTGCATCTTCGCGTGGTACAGCGCCGAGGCGCGCTCGTCGATGTCGGGAGGCGGGCTCGCGCCGGGCGCGGTCAGTCTCGCGAAGCGCTCGCTCGCCGCGCGCAAATCGCCGAACCGCTCGGTCGCCTCGGTCATGTCCAAGTGCGCCTCCTCGATCATTCGTTCCCGAACGCCGTCGTACGCGCCCCCGTGTCCGACGTCCGCCGAGTTCCCCGCGTTTCCCCGCATCCCCGTGTACACCACCGCAGTCACCACGGCCGCGAGAACCAGCCTCGCGCGCCGCGCGCCGGCCGACCGCGCGCTCCGACCGGTCCCCATCGCGGCCCGCGCGCACACCCCGTGCGCGTACCAAGTGCGCGCGTGACGCGGCGCCGAAATCACCGAAGCCTTTCGGTGCAGGGAAGCACCCGAACTCCCGAAGCCGGCAGTTTTACTGATCTTCACGACAAGTACTGTACGGAAAAAGCGTCGAGAGCGGTGCGTTTTTCTTTTTCGGATCGAGGTTCGGGCCGCGAAACTCCCTCTCCCTACGTCATCCCGAACGTCCTCCCCCGGTGCGCTCAGCCACCTGCGCGACGGCCATCGCTATGATGAGCGCGCCGTACGCGCCGGTGACCGTCGCGGCTGCTCGTCCGGCGGCGGACACGATGGGCGGCGGCGGCGGCGCGGGCGGCGGCACGGTTGGCGGCGCCGGCGGCGGCGCCGGCGGCGTCGGCCGAGCCAAACACACCTCGTCCAGATTCACCTTGGAGTACGCGCTGCTTTCCTGGAGCTTCGTGCAGTTGAACCAGTCCATGACGTTCCCCACGTAATCGGGGAGCGTGGGCAGACCCACGAGCGACTCCTCCATCGCCGCGACGAGCGTGTCTTTGCATTGCTGCACCTGCGCATCCTGGCAAAATCCGAGGCACGGATAGCGCGGCGCCTTATACTTCTCCATGACCACCTCCGTGATGGCCTGGCCGCCCGCGCCCGAGCCGTCCACCTCGCGCACCACGCGCACGGTCACGTTCCTGTCTTCGCGGCACTCGTGGTACGCCGACGCGCACACGTAGTACAGCAGCGGGAAGTAACACTCGCCGGGCGAACCGCCAGCGTCGTAGATGTGCGCCTCCTTACGGTCCGCGTCCCTGAAGAGCTGGAGGATCAGCGCCGCCACCTCGTCCGCGAACAGCGAATACTCGCCCGGCTGGCCGTACAGCGGCGCGGAGACGTCCGAAATCAGGCCGGGCGCCCACGACGCGCGCACCGCGTCCGCCACCGCGGGGTCCTGCGAGCAATGGCGCAGCGCGACCGTGGCGTTGCACACGCCCTGCGTCAGGCCGGCTACCGCGGTTTGCGCGTCGCCGCGCGCGACCAGCAGCGCGGCGAACGTGAGCAGCGCGAGCGGGGGGGACAGGCGCGACCGCCCGCACGCGTAGCGCGCCCCCATCGCGCGCCTATTCAGGCGCGTGGGGTCCTCCTTGTGCGCCTCCTCGCGCGGCGCGACCGTTGTTCTCGGACGAGAAAACGGCACGCCGCATGCGACGAAAATCGACTCGCATTTCGAAAACGTCCGCGAAAAGCAGGACGTCATCAACATGCCCGATAGATGACTGGTGATGAGCGGGCACTCGGTATCGCGCCGGGCACAGGCACTGGGATCGCGCACGCGCGAGCTCGACGCGCCGGCTAGGTCGGCGTATCGTTCACGGCCTCGTGTCGTCGTCGAAACGAGAGAGTCACTTCCCACCTCACCTCGGACCTGACCTCGCGCGTCTCGACTTTTCCTTCGGAAGAGCCGTTGTTTTCGCGCGTCCAGCTGTGCGCGTCCTCGGGAATGGCCGGGGGCAACAGGCAGCTCCTGCTCGTCGGATTCACGCTCGTGGGCGGCGCGCTCGGCTTCTACGTCGAGGAGAAAGTCGAGGCGTACTACAAGGAGGAGCGTTTCAAGCGCTTCGAGGCTGCGGTGCAGGCGAGGGCGGACTCGCGCGTCAAGGCGGCCGAGGCGAAAAAGTGAACGCCGCGTCCGGTGCCGATATTCCGGCGATCGGCGCGTCGTCAGTCATGTCGTCTCGCTCCGCCCGAGACCCGCAGTGGGGCGTGCTTCGCGGGTGCGCGGTGAACGAGAGCTTCACTGTGGGGGGCTTCGAAGTCAAGTTCGACGTCTCCGCCATCAAAGGCGCGCGGCCGCGCATGGAGGACCGCTGGGCGGCGGCGAGGCACCCCGATGCGAACGAGCCGTACGTCGTCTTCGCCGTGTTCGACGGCCACGGCGGCGACGCGGTGTCTTCCTTCCTCGCCGCGCGCTTCTCCGAGACGCTCTTCGACGAACCGCACATGGGTTTATTACGAACCGACCCGGGCGAGGCGTTGCGGCGCGCCTGCCGCGAGTGCGACGAGGATATCGTGGCTCGGTTCCCCGAGCCCGCGGGGTTTAAAACGGGGCCCGGTCCGGGGAGCACGGCGGTGGTGGCGTTGTTCGCGTTGACGGATTCGAACCCACGCGCGTTCGTGGCGTGCGTCGGGGACTCGCGGTGCGTCGCGGCGGACGAGCACGGCGCCGTGGTGTTCGAGACGGTGGATCAGCGGCCGAGCCGCGTGGAGGAGCGCGCGCGCGTCGAGGCGCTCGGAGGGACCGTGCGCGTCGTGGGCGGCGTCGCGCGCGCCGCCGGCGTGCTCGCCGTGAGTCGCGCCTTCGGAAACGCTGGCATCAAGGCGTGCGTCAAAGCCGAGCCCGAGGTCTCCGCGCTCGCGCTGGAACCCGGAGACTCTCCGGAGGTGGAACGAAACCGCGCGCCTTCGGCGCACACCGTGATCCTGTGCTCGGACGGCCTGACCGACGTCGTGGCGTCCGACCGCGCCGCCGAGGCGACGTGCGCGCGGAGCCCGGCGGGGCTCGCGGCGCGGCGGGAGCGGGGCCGGAGCCCGCGGAGCGGCGCGAGCCCGAGCGGATACGCGCCGGGTCGCGACGCGCCGCGCGTGTCGCTGCGTTCGGGTCTGCCGCGGCGTCGGTCCTCCTCGGCGGCACCGTGCGCGGGAAGCGCGCTCGGCACGCCGGGCGAAAGCGCGGGGACCCCGGGAGGGGGCGGGGGATCGGGGACGCACGGCGCCGCGGACGGCTGGTGGGGCTCGCGCCGCGTCGCCGCGGCGTTGACGTCGCTGGCGAAGATGCGCCAGAGCGCCGACAACGTGTGCGTGCTCGTGTGCCGCGCGCGCCGTTTGGAGACGAGCCGTCTTTTTTCTGAGACGGACGGCCAGGAGACGAGGAAGACCACACCGGTGAAGACGCCCGTGAAGGCGAAGACGCCCGTGAAGGCGACGAAGACGAAGACGACGCCGGCCGGGAACGGGGCGAGGACGCCGGCGAGAAAAAAGTCTCCGTTCGCGCCTGAAGCGGAGGCTTTTTCAGCGCCTTCGAAGTCCTCTTCGGGGCGAGCGACGACGCCTTCCAGGACGCCTTCGAAGTCGCACGCGAGGACGCCGCGGGGCACGCCCGGCTCCGCGCGCGGCGCGAAACGCGCGAGGGGGGACGAGGTGGCGCGGAGACCCGACGGGGGGACGCCCGGCGGAACGCGCGCCGTCGCGCCGTCGGCGTCGTGACGCGGCGGCGCGGCGGCGATTCGAAATCGAAATCGAAATCCGCGGACGACGAAGCGGCGAGAGTGACGGTTCAAAACGGTTCAAAACGGTTCAGACGCCACACACGCTTCCGCTTCAATCACGCTTCCTTCCGACCTCGGGTGTCGGCAGGCGGTACAGCACCTCGCGTCTCCCTTCGAACGGCAGACGCGCCGCGCGCGCATCCGGCGCTCTCTCCAGATAATACTCCAGCATCTCCTCGTACGTGCGCACCGGCGCGCCGCTCGCCAGAACGCGGTGCGGGTTCAGGTCCGCGAACACGCAGCACGGCACGACCGCGAACGGCTTGTCCAGCGCCAGCGCGGTCTCGAAGACGGCGTCCGTCGCCTGGTCGGGGTGCATGGCGACGAGCGCGGACGCCTCGCGAACGGCGCGCGCAATCGCGTCGCGGCTCGTCGTCTCCTCATTCTGCGCCTCGGCCGTCGCGGCGACTAATTCTTTTCTTTGAGTGAAACCGCGCTTGGCTTCTCCGCGCCGCGAAACCGCGGAGACGCCCTCGACGCCCTCGAACGCGGCGCGGACGTGACGCACGGGGACGCGCGAATCGTCGTCTGATGCGTCTTCGGGAAAGGTTTCCCGTCGCCACTTGCGCACGCGTCGCCGCGTCTTCTTGTTCAAACGCAGGGGCTTGGGGTCGACCAGCGTGACCGGCACGCCGTGCTCGAGCGCGAGCTCGAAGGAGAGCAGACCGCGACCGCCGGCGATGTCCACCACCCCACCGGACGTGGCGTGTTTTCGCGTCGCGTGCGTACCCGAGCCGCCGTCGTTCTCACCGCCTCGCAATGTCTCCACCCCGAACGTGTCCACCAGCCAAGCAGCAAACACGGCGTTGTGTCGCGACTTGGCCGCGTCATGACCGTGGCCCGAGCCCGCCTCGGTTTCGTTCTCGGGCGACGCTCGGACCGCGCGCGTCTCGCCTTCGGGGCACGCCGCGTCCCGCGCGCCGCGCCGCCGCGCCTCCGCGCGCGCGACGCGACGCGTCTCCCACCTGCTCGACGCGTGGTGGCGCGCGACGCAGGCGGGGGCCGAGCACCGCCCGAGGTCCGCCCAAGAAAGGCACATTGCGGTGCCTTCGGCGTCGGCGGGCATCTCGCGCACACGCGCGCGCCACGCCGCGGACGTGGAGGCGTTTTCCCAGGCGTTCTCGGCTCGACCGTCTTCTAGCACGATGACGCCGTCTGGCAAGAGCGCGAGGCGTCTGCCGCGCGCCTCAGATGTCTCCCAGACGCCCTCCACGCGCACGCACAGGCCCGCGGTGATGAATTTCGGGAGCGACCAGCCATCTGCTACGAGTGAAATCGACGTCGCCTGGTCCGTTTCCAAGTCCACGAACGCGAGGCGCCGCGACAAGCTCCGCCGTTTACGCACAACGCCCTCCAACTTCACCACCGTCACATCCGAGCCGGTCGCGTCGCCGCTCATGGCGCCACCCGGCCGGCGCGCCCCCTCCGACTGCCGGACGACGCGACGAGAAAAAGCGCAAGAGAGCTTCGTTTCGTTTCCGCAGATCTTCGCGACGCTGCTGTTTCTTATCCGTGTCTTCATTCTTCGACGCGCGCACACAACATGAGCGCCCCGGTCGCCCGCGCGGCGTGCCGCCCGGCGGCGCGCCGCGGAATGCACCTCGTCCGCGACGACGCGGCTCACACTCCCCGCCCCGCGTGGGTCGCGCCGCGGCGCGCCGTGGTCGCGCGCGCAGAAAAAGATGCCGCGGTGTCGCCACTGGGCGACGCGCCCATGATCCCGCTCGCGGGCGACGGCGTGCGCTCGGAGGCCATCCCCGCGACCCCGGGCGTGTACGCCATCTACGACGAGACGGAAGCCATCCAGTACATCGGCCTGTCCCGCAAGGTGTCCGCGTCGGTCAAGCTGCACGTCTTCGAGTTGCCGAAGCAGTGCGCGTTCGCGCGGTGCGCGTCTTTGCCGGACGCGGCGAAGCCCGACCTGCAGGCGGCGTGGAAGGCGTGGATGACGGAGCAGCTTGCGGCGACGGAGGGCGCGCTACCCCCCGGCAACACTTCGGGCAACGCGCTGTGGACGGCGCGCAAGAACCGCGCGGCGAAGCCCAACCTGCGGCTGACGAAAGGCGGCGGCGAGGACGTCTCGGACGAAGACGTCGCGCGGCTGTGCGGCGACGCGGTCCAACGCCACCGCGTCGTGGCTTTCATCAAGGGCACGCGCGCCGAGCCGGAGTGCGGGTTCTCGCACAGGATGTGCGCCATGCTGGATGAGCTGCTGGTGGATTACGAGACGATAGACACGCTGGACGAGGCGAACAACGGGAACCTCCGGAACGTGCTGAAGACGGTCAGCGACTGGCCCACCATCCCGCAGCTGTACGTGGAGGGCGAGCTCGTGGGCGGGCACGACATCCTGGAGGAGATGCACGCCGGCGGCGAGCTCAAGGAAACGCTCGCGCCCGCGGAGAAGTAGGTCGACGCGCGGAAACGCGACGAAGGCGCGGCGGCGTAGACGACGGGTCGACGCGGGGGACGCGGCCGTAGCCGTAGACGCGTCGGCGCGACGAAACTGTTCTCGACTTTTTTTTCTCGTCTCTCGAAGATTGGCGCTTTTCCCGACACTCCGCCGAGCTCGCGGCACGCGGCGAGATGCCGCGGCGCGGAGACGTGGAGTGCTCCGCGACGCTCGGCGCGGCGGCGGCGGCGGGATGGGCGTACCTCGCGGAAGGGAACGCGCACCTCGTGCTCGAGCGTCGAGACGTGGCGGACGACGACCCGAACGTCGCCGGGCGCGTTTTGCGCCTGCGCAAGACGAAGACCGGGACGTCGTGGCGCGGGGAAGACGCGGCGCGCGATGGTGCGCGCGACGGCGCGCTCGAGCCGTGCTCGAGCGCGTGCACGGACGCGTCCTTGTGGGCCTCGCACCCCGGTTTTCAGGACGCCGACTCCGCGGACGACCGCTCGTGGGCGTTCGCGCAGCACGTGATGCGCCCTCTGCTCGGAGGCAGGTTCGTGGACCCCGGCGCGTTCGTCCCCGTGGACCGCGAGTTCCTCCGCGCCGTCGCGGACGCGGTGGAGCCGGCTCGGCCGCGCGCGCGGCGCGCGCGATCCGGCATCGACCTGGGCGCCGCGCGAGCCGCGCTCGTGCCGGACGCGCGCCGAGTCGACCGGGTCCGCGGCGGCGTTTCTTTTTCCGAGGAGGAGGACTGGTTTTCCGTGGAGATCAAGCCCAAGTGCGGGTTCGCGCTTCCCGGCGACCCGGAAGGCACGTCCCGGTTCGTCATGCACCAGGCGCTGCGCGTGCGCCGGGGCGAAGTGCGCCGCGCGAGCGCGTACGACCCGCGCGATCTGTTCGCCGGGTGTGACGAGAGCCCCTTCGGGGGAGTTAAACTAACGGACGCGACGGCGAAGGCGCGCCGCGTCGCCGCGTTGCGCGCTCTGGCGGACGCGCCGCGGAATAACCTTCGCGTCCGCACGCGCGCGCGCCGGTGGCCGCGAACGGACCCACCCGAACGGGACGACCGAGACGAGAACCTTGACGAGACCTTGGACGCGTTCGTGGCACACGCCGACGTCGGAACCGAAAAATCTTTCCGCGCGTTGGGCGGCGCGGCGCGTCTGCTGGCCCTCGTCGAGGACGCGCTCTTCTCTTCGGGCGTCCTCGCCGCGGTGCTGCGCGCGCAGCGGCGGGACGCCGTCGGCGCGGAAGCCGCGGCGAAGACGTGGCGCGCCCTGTCGTCGTCCGATCCGTGCTCGTCCGCCGTCGCGGAGGCGCAGAGGAAGACCCTACGCGATTTCGTCGTCGCCGCCGTCGCGAAGGATTGCTCCGTGCTCGTCGCGTTTCGCGGCGCGCGCGGCGACGAAGCGACGAAAAACGAAGACACGTTCGCGGCGGCGTCGGCGCCGCGCGGGACGGATCCGCGCGGTCCCGCGCTCCGGTTCCGGTGCCGCGTCTCCGTGGTGGACGTGGACCTGAAACCCATCGCGAATGTGCCGAAGTGGCTCGCGACGCACAGGGAGATCGCGGAGAACTGGGCGAGCCGCGGCGCCGACGCGCGCGACGACGCGGCGCGACGCGCGTGACGCCGTCGCGCGCGAATGAGAAAAAACGCCCGCCTGCTTTCTTTTCGGGAGCGCGCGCGGAGAGGAAAATTGAAAGGCTCTTTCCCGGTTTGGAAACGAACGACGCCGACCCGCGCCGACGATCGAACTTCGGATCGTTGAAAGGCACTTCGTAGATTCGGATTTCAAGCCCTGTGATTGGCCCGAGTGGCGGGATGGGGAGATGTGAGCCTCTGACAGCGCTTGGAGCGTCAACCGGCGCGCGCGGCGGCAGAACGCACGCGCACGCACAGTCGCCTGTCCTTCATCAGCAATGGCCGCTATCGCCTCCGTGGGCGTTCCCGCCCTCCGCATGGGCGCCGTCAAGGCGTCCGCCAAGGCCCCCGTCGCGCGCGCCTCTGTCGGTGCGTGCGCGTCCCCGCCTCCCGCGCGATTCGAGACCCGTCGACGTCGCGTGACGTCACGTCGCGCCTCGGGACCCATCTGGATCGATCGCGTCCCCCGTGACCGCGCCGCTGACCGTCGCCTCCCTCTTCCGTCGCGCGCACAGGCGCTCGTCTCCGCACGTCCATTGCGGTCCCCCGCGCGGTTCGCCCCGCGCTCGCGCGCGGCGCGGTGGCGCCCCGCGCCGCCGCGGTGGCGTACGACGATCTCGTCCCCTCCGGCCTGAACGGCAAGGCGATGGAGTTCCCTCCCAAGGACGAGTTCCCCACGCGCGCGGAGGTGCTGGCCTCCATCCCTGAAGAGTGCTTCGTGAAGGACACCGCCAAGTCCCTGATGTACGCCGCCATCTCCACCGCGATGACCGTCGGGTGCGGCGTGCTGGCGTACCTGTACATCCCCATGCAGCTCGCCTTCTGGCCCGTTTGGCTGGCGTATGCCGCCGTCACTGGCACCGTCGCCACGGGCTGCTGGGTCATCGCGCACGAGTGCGGCCACAACGCGTTTTCGGACAACCGCGCGATCCAGGACACCGTCGGGTACGTCCTGCACTCGCTGCTCCTCGTGCCCTACTTCTCGTGGCAGCGCTCGCACGCCGTGCACCACTCGCGCACGAACCACCTGACGGAGGGCGAGACGCACGTGCCGTACATGAAGGGCGAGACCAAGGGCACGATGAACTTGAACCTGCTGTCGAGCATCGGCGAGGGCCCGTTCGCCATCGTGCAGCTCTTCGCGCACTTGGTGTTCGGATGGCCCGCGTACCTGCTCACCGGCGCGACCGGAGGGTCGGCGCGCGGCGTCACGAACCACTTCCTCCCCAACGTCAACACCGGGCCGGTGGAGCTGTTCCCGGGGTCCTGGAAGAGCAAGGTGTGGAAGAGCGACGTCGGCGTGGTGGCGGTGGTGGCGGCGCTCGCGTACTGGGCCGCCAACGCGGGAATCGCCAGCGTGCTCGCGCTGTACGTCGGGCCGTACATGTTCGTGAACGTGTGGCTGGGGCTGTACACGTGGCTGCAGCACACGGACACGGATGTGCCCCACCTGGAGGCGTCGGAGTGGTCGTACATCAAGGGCGCGTTCCTCACCATCGACCGCCCCTACGGCGCGGTGTTCGATTTCCTGCACCACCGCATCGGCAGCACGCACGTCGCGCACCACGTGGAGTGCGCGATCCCGCACTACCACGCCCTCAAGGCGACGGAGGCGCTGAAAACGAAGTACCCGGACCTGTACCTGTACGACCCCACACCCATCGCCACCGCGCTCTGGCGCGTCGCCAGCAAGTGCGTCGCCGTCGAGCCCCGCGGCGAGGGCAAGGACAAGGTGTGGACCTTCACGGACAAGAAGGAGCCCCGCGTGTCCCCCGCGTAGAAGAGGCGCGTGAAGACGCGCGAAGACGCGCGCGGTGACGCGGGAAGAGGCGTGGGTCTCGTTTAGCAACCGGGGGAGGGCCGCGCCGGCGGCGCCTCCGGCGAATTTTTTTCAATCTTTCTTAGCAAACAACGAAAACGACGAACGAAAGAAACGTCCCGCGCGTCGCCGCGCCGCGCGTCTCGGCTCGAGACGCCTCGGACCACCGGCCCACACGCGGCGGCGCGCGTGAGGTAACGCGCGCGCGCTTTGCGATGGACCGCCTGGACGTCGCGACAGCGCTCGCGATTCGCGAGCGGCTGGGCGCGCGTGACCTCGCGAGATCGTCCGCGGTGTGTCGGGAGTTCAACGCGTTGGCGAACGACGACACGTTGTGGCGCGGGTTGTCTTCGCGCGAGACGCACGCGCTCGTGGGCGCGGACGAGCTTTCCGCGTCTTCGATTTCGCGGCACGACGCGGGAAGCGTCGCGAAGCGTCTGTACCTGTGCAACCGCGGGTGGGTCGACGGCGAGATCCGTCGCGACGGCTCGTGTTTCACGCGCGACGACGCGTTCGTCGAGGCGGCTTTCGCGGATCACCCCGGCGAGCGTTCTCGTTCTCGAATCGACGAGAACGCCGACCGTCCCTTTGCCTTGCGCGCCGTGCACAGCACCGGCGCGGTGATCGACCGCCCCGACGAGGCGGGAGCGGGAGCGGGAGCGTCCGCTTCGGCGACGCGCGTCGACAAAAACGTCGACGCGTCTGAGCGTCTGAGCGCAAGCGGCGGCGCGGGCGGCAACGAGACGCGCCGCGCGACGTGCGCGGCGTTCCTCGAGAGGAGAAACCCGGACGTCGCGGTTTCCGGGTTCGCGGACGGGACCCTCCGCGCCTCCTGCGTGGCCCTCGGCGATGGCGCGCCGCTGGAGTTCGCGCAGAAGTGCGGTGGGCGCGTGCGCGCGCTCGCCGCGCTGGACGGCGCCTTCGAGATGGAGGGCGAGGACGCGCGCGCGCTCGCGGTGTCCGTGGACGAGCTCAGGCGGAGCTCGGCGGGCGCCAGGGGCGTGCTCCTCGCGGCGCGCGTCCCGCGAGCGCTCCCGGGAGCCGTCGAACGAGGAGGCTCCGACGACGAGGATGACGACGCGGCGACGCGCCGCCGAACGAAGGCGAAGGCGCGTTCGCTTCCCGTCGAATTCGGCGGCTGGCGCGCGACGCGCGACGCGATGACGGCTTTGCGCGCGGGCGAAAACGACCATTTTTTCGCCGCGCGACTTCTCGCGGGCACCGCGGGGGGCGGCGTCGAGGCGTTCGACCTGGGAAGCGGCCAGCCGCGGTGCGTCGCGTCGTTCGTCGGGCCGTGCGCGTGCCCCGTCGGCGACGTGGCGACGTGCGGCGCGGGGTCGAGACTCGTCGTGGCGACGTACGAGCACGAAGCGCGCGGCACGGGCCACGCGCGCGGGTGTGTGGCGTTCGACGGCGGCGCCGGCGGCCGGGTGGCCGCCGTGGACCTGCCCCGGCGGTACGGCACGCTCGGCCGCGCCGGGAGCGGGACCCGGCCGGGCGACGGCCCCGGTCACGGCGGCTCTCGCGAGCGCGCGTGCGCGCTGCACGCGGACGCGAACAAAGTCGTCCTCGGCTCGTCGGACGGCTTCGCGCACGTCGTGGACCCGCGAACCTGGAAGGAGGTGAGCCGCTTGGACGTCGCGGGCCTCGACGCGACGGCGCCTAGGGGGCGCGTGTCCCTGCTCCGCGCGCGCGGCGAGCGCGTCGCCGCGCACGTCGACGCGCCCCGGGACTGCGGAAGGCTCGTGACGTTCAGGGTGGGGGGCGCGAGGCGGTAGAGGACGATGACGCGAAGGGCGTCGCGACAGCGATGCCTCTCCTCTCGATTTTGGGTCGACGGAACGGAGGAGACGAGACGCGTCTTTTCTCTTTTTATTTTTTTTTCGTCGCGCGAATGCCAAACGCACTTCTCGCGCGACTACTTCGGGTTCCTCAACACCAGGATCACCGAGTCTCCCCTGAGGAACATCTTGGAGATGAACCTGTCTTTGTTGACGGGGGCGGCTTTTTTCGCGCCCTTCCCCGTCTTCGGCACCTCCGTCCAGATCTCCTTGACGTTCTCGAGCACCATGTTGCAGTGCCGGTCAAACGCCTTGACGCGGCCCAACAGCTTGCGGTTGTTCCGGCAGTTGATGAGCACCTGCGAGTTGGTCTTCACGCTCTGCGTCAGCACAGACAGAGGGCCAGTCGTGAACTCGTGCTCCTCTCTGTTCTCAGCCTGCGGCAGCGACGGGCGACGAGACGGTCGTTGGGAGGAGAGGTCGGGTCAGCGACGAGGAAAGAGCGATTCGACGAGATGACCCGAAAAATGAAACCCTCGCCGCGGGGATGACGGTTCGGCAGCGCGCGCAGGGGAACTTCCGGGATGATGCGAGAGACGCGACGCGGCGACGCGGCAGTCCTAAGAACCGTGCACGTCGCGGTCATCGCGCGTTCGTGAAGCTGAGGAAGCGTACCTCTCCTGACATGCTGGCGGATCTCGTCGGGCGTCACACGATCAGCGGCGGAGCGATTTCCTCCTGAGCGCGCGTCACGAGACGAATGCGCGTGGTGCGTCTACCGGAACGCTCGCCCGTGCGCTGACCTGAGGAGGTCGAAGTCGCCGCGGGTCGATCGACGGCGATGACACGACGGTCAAGCGCGCGCGAGTGTGCAAGGCGCGCAGACGAAACCCACTCTGTTGGTGTTCTCGAGCAAGGTTACCGAACCCGCCCTTTTCTTCGCGCCATCGCGCGTCGTGATTCAAGCTGCCAAATTCAGTACGTATGAGCATTTAGTCTGTGTGCCTGTTTTCGACACGAGATCACAGCAGACTGATGCACAGCCCGTCCTCGTTGGAGCAGATAGATATCTGTCACGCGCGCTCTCAGTTAGTTGGCACGCGCGTACGCCTCGGAACACGCGGACCGTCGCGGACGGCGCCGGCGCGTGGAGGTCACGACGCAAGGAACCGCTCGCGTGACTGCGCGCGTTCGGGACGTCCCCACGCGGAGACCACGCCTCGAGGCGTACGGGAATGCCCGTGTTTCGTTAAGTTTGTTCGCGAGTGACTCACAGCGCGGTTCGCGGGGAGAACGGTCGCGGGGCGGGAATGGCGGCCCTGGGCGCGCCCGCGGGCGCGGCACGCGCGTCGATCGCGCCATGCGACCTCGCTCGCGCGCGCAGCGGTGCAGTGGCGTCCACTTCTCGGCGATCGAGCGCGCCGAGCGCGGGTCACCTCACACCCATCGCCCTTGGGCGGATCTCGCCCGCCTCGCGCTTCCTCGGGAGGGGCGGTTTCGGCGCCCACGTCGCGCGGTCCTCCACGCTCGCCGGCGGCGACTTCGGCGAGGCGCGCCGGCGGCGCATGCTGGAGCGCACGTTGGAGGAGTGCGAGGTGGACGAGTGCAAGCTTGAGTTCGCCTTCGACGCGAGCGCGCTGGCGCGCGCGGAGGCTGAGCAGGAGAAAGAGGAGCTCGAGGCGAGCGAGGATGACGAGGAGGATGAGGGCGACGGCCCGCGCGACGACCGGTTACAGAAGGACGGCGTGCACACCGCCATCTTCGACTGGCTTGTGCACCGCATGCCCGGCCAGGTGCGCACCAAGTTACCAAGCATTGTGCACAACGAGACGGACAACAAGAGCACGTGGGCGCTCGCGTTTTGCGGGTTCCTGTGGACGAGCAGCACGTGCATGGTGTTTTCGCTGCTGCCGGTGTTTCTGAAAACCGAGCTCGGGTACAGCAACACGCGCATAGGCGCCATGGAGGGCGCCAGCCTGCTGTTGTCCAACCTCAGTCGCGTCATCTCCGGCGTGCTGTCGGACGTCATAAAGAGCCGCGTGAAGGTGATCGCGTTCGGCAGCGCCATGACCGCCGCCATGAAATTCGTGCTCGCGTCCGCCGTCTCGCCGCAGTGGGTGGTAAGCGCCAAGCTGCTGGATCGCTTCGGCAAGGGCGTGCGCGCGGCGCCCACGGACGCGCTTCTGGCGGACCTGAGCCCGAGGACGAAGCGGAGCACGACGTACGGGCTGCATCAGTCGCTGACCACGCTGGGCGGCGTCTTCGGGTCGATGTGCGCGGTGGCGTGCATGACCCTGACGCACAACAACTACCGCCTCACCTTCACGCTCGCCGCCATCCCGTCGGTGTTCGCCATCTTCATGCTGCTGTACTACGTCAGCACGCCCAACCGGCTGCAGACGAAGCACTATGGCATGCCCAAGTACCCTGCGCGCCCCGCGCCGAGCAAGAAGCGGCACGGCCGCGGGCCCCTCGCGATGGTGTACGAGCCCGTGCGCTGGCGGCGATCCGCGTGCAAGGACAAGTCCCGCGACCTGGCGTACATCCGGGGGAAGCGAACGTGGAGGCGCGTGGGCGAGTGGCTCGCGGAGCACCTCGAGGAGATGAAGCGCCGCGCGCAGAGGTTCAAGGAGAAGCGGCCCGGTGAGAAGCTGTTTCCGCAGCTGCGCAGGCAGGAGGGCGAGCCGGAGGAGGACTGGCAGACCCGGCAGAGGGAGTGGGAAGCCGAGTACCTCAGCGCCGAGGCTGAGCTCAAGTACCGCTCGCGGCGCGGGTTCCGGCGCGCGCTGACGAGCGCCAACTACCCTCTCTCGAACGATGGGTCGGGATCCAGCATCGCCAGCGCGCTCATCACGAACGCGAAACGCGAAACGCGCGGGCTCAACGCGGTGGGCGTCGTGGACGCCGCCGGCGGCGTGGTGACGAGCGGAGGCGCGCGAGGCTCGGGCTCGGGCTCGTTCGCCGGCGCGGTTGAGGGGACGAGCGTCGTCGGCGCGCCCGTCGGCGCCGCCGCGTCTCTGTCCACCGAGAAAAAAGTCGCGTGGGGCGCTTGGCGCTGGAGCTTCCGGGAGGCGGTCATGCTCCCGTCGGAGTTTTGGCGCGCGCTGCTCGTGTTCACCGTGCTGAAGGTTGCGCGGTTCAGCGAGGCGTTCGTGACCCTGCACGCCAACGCGGTCGGCCTGCCGGCGGCGTACCTGCCGATGCTGATGGTTGCGACCAACCTGATGCAGTCGCTCTTGACGTACCCGCTGGGCGTGATCGCCGACTCGGTGGATAAGAACGGCGGCGGCACCGGGCGCAAGTTCATGCTCCTCGGCGGGTTCGCGATGATGATCGTCGCGGACCTGGTGCTCGTGACGGCGAAGTCGCCGTGGCAGGTGTTCCTGGGCTACCTCGCCGTTGGCGTGCACATGTCCATGACGCAGGCGAACATGAAAGCCGCGCTGTCGGCGACGATGCCGCCCAACGTCCGCGGCACTGGCTTCGCCATCAGTGCGCTCTCACAGGGCATCGCGCTCGGGTTTGGGAACATCATGGCGGGCAGACTGTGCGACCTGTTCGGGTCCTCGGGCGCGTTCTGGGGCGGAGGCGCCTTCGCCACCGCCGCGCTCGGGCTGGGATGGCTCCTGCTCTGAGACCGGGAGCCGCGCGCACGGGAGGGGGGAAGAAAATGACGAGGGTGTGGGTTCGGGAGACGGCATCGTCGGTCGTGTTAAGTTCTTTCGTGTTGTGTAAGGAAAGTGTTTACATGGATTCCTATTCGCGAGCCGATGGCCGATGAGCCGCCGCGGCGGGCCGGGAGACGCCGCTCCCGCGCCCGCTCGTTTTCCGTCGCCGGGAAAAAAAAATAGCCGTCGAAACACGGCGAGACGCGCTCCGAGTGCGCGGCTCCCTCCGTGCGTCCCTCTCTGTTCTCCGAACCTCGGGGGGGGCGTTTCAACGCCGTGCTCAGGCGTTGATGAGGTCGGATTCGCCGTCCGCGATCGCCTTGACGCCGTAGCCGATGTTGGAGGGCACACCCTTGGTGGCGCGCGCGAGCTTGGTGGGCACCTGCTTGATGCCAACCGCCACCATCTGGATGAGATCCTTCTTGGTGGGCAGCTTCTCCAGCGCCTTAATCCCGGAGGGCTCCACGAACTTCCCGTCGAGCACCGCGCCGGTGAACTCGCACTCGATGCCAGCCTGGTTCCAGTCCTTCTTCAGGCCGTTCACAGCCTTGATCGCGGGCGCGATGTTCTCATCCACAAACAGCCACGCGTTCATGCCGGTGGTGCACCCGGAGATGGCCTCCCACTTGGTGCCCTCCGTCGCCTTGACCATCAGCGTGTTCTTCGTCACGACCAGCTCCGCGCCCTCGGGGAGCGCGCGGCGGAAGTTGATCATCTCGGAGTTCTGCGAGTGTAGGGTCGCGGGAGAACGTGGACGGGGATGACGGGTCAGAGAGAGGTCGAGCGCGACGAGAAAACGGATCAGCGCCCAATGGCTTCTCGAGGTACCCAAACCCCGAAACCCTAGGTTTTGAGGCGACGCGCGCGCGACGTCGCCGGTGACGCGCGGACGCGACGCGACGTGGCCCGCGACGCAGTGAGCGAGGTCCGTCCTGGACCTCGTGCACGTCGACGCACGTGCGTCCCGATGGGAGGGGCGACCTCGCGCGTCGTCCGCCGGTGGGTGGCGGTCGCTCAGTCGGACGCTGCACGCGCTGCGCGGACGACACCAAAGCGGTGGCGCCGGAGATGCCGTCACGAAGCCGGTGTACGCACCTTGAGACCCTGGAAGTTGAAGCCCGCGACGAGGAGCGTCTCCTCCTTCTCGAGCATACCCTTGAGCATACCGATGTCGCGCGCCTTCTTCGCCTTGGACGCCGCCATGTTGATGACCAGAGCGCCGCGCTCGCCGGCGCGGGACCCAGAACCGACACGAGCGAGAGCGGAGGCGTTGCCGTAGAATCCGGACGCCGCGAAGCGCGTGTTGGTGCGCGCGGCGACCGCGCCGTTGGGGCGGGAGACGCACGCGGCGTTAGCAGACATCATAGCGGCCATCTCGAACGACCGTGCGAGTTGGTTTGGTATGCGACCGACGACGAAGCGCGCGGACACTGTGCGCGCCGTAGAGCGATGACACGTCGCTTTGAGGTGGATAACTCGGCTTTTACTTTTTCGAGAGCTCTTGCCGTCTATCGCCACTAAGGTTATGGTCCGTTCTCTCGCTCATCCCTGTGAATTCGGGGAGTAATAGACCCACGGTTTCGACACCGCGTCTCGCCTTTTTTCTCACGAACAAAAGAAAAGATGAGCGGACGATGACTCGACTTGCACGATCGAACGCTGGGTCAGACTGACGCGGACCTGGACGTGGGTCGAGGCGTGAGGCGAACTCTCGATCGAAAGCGTGTCGATCGGGGAGTGAGGCGAAACCCGCGCGTCGTGAGCGGACGAGAGGGTAGAGGCGGCGCACCGAGACGCGCGCGCTTTCGAACTGATCCCGAGCTTCTCGCAGTTGTTAGTGGGGATCTGACGCGCGCGAGCGAACGTCTTCGAGCGACCGCCGGAATCGGGACGACGCGTGATCGACCATGGACGACTGCGACGGCGAGCCGATGGACGGTACGTCCCGCAGCGCACGCGTCCGCGACTCACGCCGTCTCGAGGCCGCTCCGAAGTTTTCCTCGGCCTGTCAAACCGCGCCTCCGTCGGCGAAGACGAAGATCGGTCGCGCGGACGCCTCCTCCGGCGAGCACGCGCGCGTCGGCCCGATCGCTGACCCTCCCTATTGTCCCCCCGTCCCTTCCGTTCGCGCGATTTTCTCGACGCGCGCGCAGTCGTGATGCACGGCCCCGAGCCCCCCGCGCTGGCGGACGCGGAGACGCCCGACCCCGACGCGGGCACGTACCGCTGGGTCGTGCGCGACTGGAGCCTCATCTCGGCGACCAAGCTGCGGAGCGAGCCGTTCGTGGTTGGCGGGTTCTCGTGGCGGATCCTGGTGTTCCCGCGCGGGAACAACTCGGAGTACCTGTCCCTGTACCTGGACGCCGCGGACGCGGCGAGCCTGCCGCACGGCTGGTCGCAGCACGCCGCGTTCACGCTGTCGATCGAAGCCGAGCCGCGCGCGGGCGAGGGCTCCGCGTCGGCGGCGGCGCGCGGCGTCTGCAAGGACACGTCGCACACGTTCGGGGCGAACGAGACGGACTGGGGGTTCACGCAGTTCGTGCTTTTGTCCGAGCTGGACGATCCCGACCGGGGTTTGCTGCGTGAAGACGACAGCGTCGTGATCGTCGCGTCCGTGCGCGCGCGGAAAGACCCGAACGACTGGAACTACGACTCGCGCGCCGAAACCGGGCACGTCGGGCTGAAGAACCAGGGCGCGACGTGTTACATGAACTCTCTGCTACAGACGCTGTTCCACGTGCCGTACTTCCGCAAGGCGGTGTACCACATGCCCACCACGGAGAGCGACGAGGCGAGCGCGTCCATCCCGCTCGCGCTGCAGGCGCTGTTCCACAAGCTGCAAGTGGCGCCCGGCGCCGCGTCCACCGAGGACCTGACGCGCTCCTTCGGGTGGGACGCGTACGACTCGTTCATGCAGCACGACGTGCAGGAGCTGAACCGCGTGCTGTGCGAGAAGCTGGAGGAGAAGATGAAGGGCACGAGCGTGGAGGGCACGATCGCGAAGCTGTTCGAGGGGCACACCGTGAACTACATCAACTGCGTGGACGTGGAGTACAAGAGCGAGCGCAAGGAAGCCTACTTGGATCTGCAGCTGGACGTCAAGGGATGCAAAGACGTCTACGCCAGCTTCGACAAGTACGTCGAGGTGGAGAAGATGGACGGCGACAACAAGTACCGCGCCGAGGGCCACGGGCTGCAGGACGCGGACAAGGGCGTTCTGTTCACCGCGTTCCCGCCCGTGCTGCAGCTCCAGCTGAAGCGGTTCGAGTACGACTTCAACCGCGACGCGATGGTGAAGATCAACGACCGCTACGAGTTCCCCGAGGAACTCGACCTGGACGCCGGCGACGGGAAGTACCTCACCCCCGACGCCGACCGCTCCGTGCGCAACAAGTACCAGCTGCACTCCGTGCTCGTGCACAGCGGCGGCGTCAACGGCGGGCACTACTACGCGTTCATCCGCCCGACGCTGCGCGGCGAAGACTGGTTCAAGTTTGACGACGAGCGCGTGACGAAGGAGCGCGCGAAGCGCGCGCTGGACGACAACTTCGGCGAGGACGCGGACCTTCCCGGTAAGGGAAGCCGCGTCCCGAAGTTCGCCAACGCGTACATGCTGGTGTACGTGCGCGAGAGCGACATGGCGCAGATCGTGTGCGACGCGAACGAGGACGACATCGCCGAGCACGTCCTGGCGCGCCTGCGCAAGGAGCGGGAGGAGAAGGAGCGGCGGAAAAAGGAAAAGGCGGAGGCGCACTTGATCGTCCCGACGCGCCTGGCGACGGTGGAGACCATGAAGGCGCAGATCGGAAGCGAGATTCACTTCGACCTGTGCGACCACGAGTCGCTTCCGGCGCGGCGCGTGCGCAAGGAGACGCCGTTCCTGGAGTGGAAGAAGAGCGTCGCCGAGGAGACGGGCGTGCCCCCGAACCGCCAGCGCTACTGGACCTTCGTCAAGCGCCAGAACGCGACGTCCCGGCCGGGCGCGCCGATCGATCCCGCGGACGAGCTGAGCGCGATGAGCGCGCTGCGCGACAAGTTCACACCCGCAACGACCAAGTACAACGACCCGGAGGACCCGCGCGATTTGCGGTTGTTCCTGGAGGTGGTCTCCGAGGAGGAGGCGCGGAACGCGCCGCCGGCCACAGCCGCCGACGCCGAGTTCCCCGCGGCGGCGCGCGCCGGCGGCGGCGCGGTTCTGTCCGGCGTGGCGCCGCGCGTCCCCGCGCACCACGAGCTTTTGTTTTTCAAGTTCTACGACCCGCGCACGGAGGCGTTCGAGTTCCTCGGCCACTTGCTGTGCCGCGAGGACTCGAGCGTGCGCCTCGAGGAGGCGCGCATCCGCGCGCTGTGCGGCGCGCGGCTAGCCGCCGGCGAGCCTTTCGACGTCTTCGAGGAGATCAAGTTCGAGCCCTCGCTGATGGTGGAGAAGGCGGACTGGGACGTGCGCTTTGATGAGGACCGCATGTCACTCGGCAGCGGGGACATCCTCTGCGTGCAGCCGCGAGTCGTGACGGAGGAGGGCGCGATCGCGAGCGCGAACGGCGCGATCCGGTTCCCGGAGGTTGACCAGTTTTTCGCGCACGTGCGCGACGCGCAGCGCGTGTCGTTCCGCGAGGTGTCCTCGCCGCGCGACGAGAAGCTCACGCTGGACCTCTCCAAGTCCATGCCGTACGACGACGTGTGCGCCGCGCTCGCGAACGCGCTGGGTGTCGCGGACCCCACCACCCTGCGCCTCACGCAGCACAACGTCTACACCAACGCGCCGAAGACGCCGCTCGCGTTCCGCGGCGTCGACGCGCTCGTCGACGCGCTTCCGCCGACGTCGGGGCGAGACGCCGCGCGCCGGCGGAGTTTGGACGGCGGCGAAGGGTTTAAGAAAAACAAACACGACATCCTGTACTACGAGGTGCTGGACATGCCTCTGCCCGCGTTCGAGCGGCTCAAGTCCCTGCGCGTGCACTTCCACGGCAAAGACACGCGGCTCGTGGACGTGGTGAACGTGCGCGTGCCAAAAGAATCGCGAGTGGCGGACGCGATGGCGGAGCTGCGGCGCGTGCTCGGGGAGAAACTCTCGCCGAGTTCCGGCGCGCTGCGGTTCATGGAGACGTTCCAGAGCAAGATCTTCAAGGTGTTCAAGGCGGACGACACCATCGACAACATCAACGACTCGTACTGGGTGCTCCGCGCGGAGGAGGTCCCGGAGGACGAGGCGCCGTTCGGGGACTCGGAGACGACGCGCGGGGACGAGGACGGAGATGCGAGCGCGGCGACGGCATCCGGCGACGCGTTGATCCACGTGTACCACTTTTACCGCGAGGGGGCGACCGGAGCGGGGGACGACGAAGAGTCACCAGCCGCGCCGCCCTCCGCGAAGGCGACGGCGGCGGCGCATCAGTTCGGCGACCCGTTCTTCATGCGCGTGGGGCGCGACGAGACGCTCGGGTCCGTCAAGGCGCGCGCGCGATCGAAGCTCGGCGTCGACGAGAAAGCCTTCGCCTCTTGGCGCTGGGCGTTCCACTCGCTCGGCAAGACGTCCGACCCGCTCCCCGACTCGGAGCGCGTCGCCGCGCTGTTCGCGGCGCGCAAGGACGCGTACGGCGCGTACGAGAGCTACCTCGGCGCCGAGCACGAGGACCCGAGCCCTCGGAAGACGGCGGCGGCGAAGCGGGGGACCAACGCGGGGGGGTTCGACCAGAGGGCGGTGAAGATTTACGGCTGAGGTGTCGGTACCTACCTCCTTCAGAAAGAAGACGTTTTCGCGAGAAGCGCGCCGTGGGTAGGTACGAAGTACTTTGTAGCTACGACGCGAACGTCGAGATTTCGCGAGCGCGCGCGTTGGAATCGCGTCGGCGACGAAACGAAGCGTCTGTTCTCGCGCGCGTCGTCGTCCCCCGGCGGTGCGGCGGTCTGTTCCTGTTTGGTCACTCCGTTTCGCGTCACCACCCGTTTCTGGCGTGGTGGTCGAGCGAGCGCTCGAACGCGGCTTTGGCTTCGCGCTCGGAGTACTCCGCCAGCGGCTCGCGACAAAACTCCGCGTCGAGGTCCACGCGGAGGGGCCCCGCGACGCCGCCCGGTCCGAAGCGCGTTTTCACCACCGCGGGCTCGACGCTGACGAACGCGTGCTTGAGGGTCTCGAGCACGCTCGCGACGCTCGTCTCCGGACGCCACGCGTGCGGCGCCAAAACCTCGACGCATACGGACCCGCCCGCCGTTACGTGTCCGGTGTACCAGCGACAGCGAGGGGAAACGACGCGAACGAAGGGCGGCTCGCGGGGATACGCGGCGTACGGGAAGCGCACTTCTATCGTGACCGCGTCGGTGACGCTCGGGTCGACGGATCGGTACCGCGCGACGAGCTCGCGCAGGTCCGCGTTTAAAGCCGCGCCTCCGTTCGTGCTGGTGTCGAAGTCGCGCATGCGGAGTCGCCACACGCACGCGTCGCGCTCGTCGAGGAGGCTGAGGTCGCACAGCCCGGACTCGCCGTCGGCTATGCTCCGGGAGAGCGCGGCGTACTCCGAGACGACGCGCTTCACGCCCCGCATGGCCGACCAGGGCGGGTCCTTGGCTTTGCGCGCCTTGGGCATCCGAGGCGACGGGCGGGTCCGAGCGAGGGTCGGAAGCGCGCGGTGGCGCCGAGGGGTTTCGAGAACTGTGGAGGCTCGGGAGGGTCGTGGTCGTGTGGTGTTTTTGTTGTACGACCTGTTGTGACTGAAGAGTGAGACTGCCACGCGCCACGCGCCTCGCGCTTTTTCCCGGCCCGGCGAGAGCGACCCGCCTTTCGACCGAGCGCGAGGGCGCCGAGGCTAGAGCATCTCGCACCGGATTCCGCGATCGAACGCTCGAGGGGCGCTGGTTTCCGCGGACCGGACGCGATGGAGCCCGGTCGGGAAACCGTGGAGGTCCAGGCCTACCGCAAGCTCTTGACCGCCTCAACGGAGCACTTCAACATCCTGCGGTCCGCCCCCGCGTTCTCGCACGACGAGCACTGGGACACGCAGTATCAGAAGGTGCGGATGCATACGCGCGACGATACGGACGAGCGCGTTCGCGTGCATCGCAACGGCCGCGTACGGTTGCGCTGGGTCCCTCATCTCCTCCCTTCCTTCAATCGCGTCTCGGTCGCGCTCGAGAGCGCGCGGCATTTCGCGCGGTTTTTTTCGCTTCGTCTGTGAGCATCCCGGCGAGCGCGCACGCGACGGACGCGCGTCGGCGACACCCCGTTGTTCCCTTGCCGACGGCATCGCCGCCCCGTGGACGCGCACGATCGGCACGTTCGAGATCCCGCGCCTGCCCGCCGCACCGACTCGAGCCTCGGCCTCGAACGCCCACGCCGAACGCCGTGTTCTCGTACTCTCAAAGACGACTCTCCATAATAACGCGATTGACTGACCGATGCACCTTCATTTGTTCGACTCCGCCGTTCAACCTCTCAAACTCGACACTTTCACGGTTCGCGTCATTCCACCGTTCGCGGCGGCGCAGGCGTTCAAGTCGTTCGCGAAGCTGTGGCGGTTCCAGCAGGAGCACCGCGCCGCGCTCACCGACGCGGGGCTGCGTCGGTGGGAGATCGGCGAGATCGCGAGCCGCGTGGGGCAGCTGTACTACGCGTTCTACCTGCGCACGGGCGAGGGCTGGTACCTCTCCGAGTCGCACGCGTTTTTCGACGCCGCCAGCGCGCGCGACTACTTCGCCGAGTGCCACCAGACGCCGGCGCTGGCGCAGAAACGCCTGCGGCACAGAGCCAGGCACATCGTGACGTGCTTGCTGCTGGACAAACCCGAGGAGGCGAGGGGAGTGGTGGAGGCGTGGAGGCGGGACGTCGACGACTACGCCGCGGACCACCGCCCGGTGGACGCCGCCGAGTGGCGCGCGCTCACGGACGACGCGGCGGCGTTCGTGGAAGCCTCCGCGAACGCGATGCGTGCGCGGGGCGGGTCTCGATCGTCCGGGGACCGGTGCCGCGTCGCGCGGCGGTCGGAGACTCGCGGCAGTCCAGATGGGAAGAAAGCAAGTCAGGCGGCTGAGGCGCGTTTTAAAAAACGCCGCCGCCTGGGCGGCGTCGTGCTGTGCGGCGCGTACCCGTCGCAGGTGCGGTTCGGGGACTGGACCCTGGACGCGTTCCGCGTACACAGGGCGTGCGAGTGGGAAGACGCGACGCGCCGGCGGGGCGCCGACGGCGGCGCCGGGACGAGCGGAACGGGCGGCGGCGGCGTCGGTTTAGGCTCGGCCACCCCGTCGGGCTCGGTGGCGTCGTCGCCGAAGGGCCCGCCGCCGACGCACCAGAAATCGTCGCGCTCGCGCACCATCAGCGTCGGCAGCGCGGGCTCGGGATTCGAGTCGTCCGCCCCGGGTTCGAGCTCCGTCGCGGACGAGCCGAGGGGTCCCGACGGAGACGACGCGTCCGACGCGGGCGATGCGGCGGAGGACGAGATCGAGGCGCGACGAACGACGCCCCGGAAATACGCCGTGCGCGCGGGGAGCGCGCGGCAGTTTCTGCTTGCCGCGGCGACGGCGTGCGAGGAGCTCGACCGAAACGAGACTCTCCTGCTGTACCTCAGCGCACGCGGCGGCGACCGCGCGGTGGGTGCGGAGGGGCTGCCGCACGCCGGCGCGTGTCCCGGCGTGCGCCTGGGGACGACGGCGGCTGCGGCGGGGAGAGCCAGCGGCGCCGCGGGCCACTTCGCGTCGCTCAGCGTGGGCGGGGAGGTGAGCCTCGACGGGTTCCCGTCGCGGCGGGTAGAAACCGGCGACGCCGCGCGCGGGGGCTGGGCGGCGGCGGCGGCGGCGCCGAGCGCGGCGGATGCGCGCTCCGCGGCGGCCAAGGCGAGCCAGGCAGGCTCGGACGGCTCGACGGGACGACGCCGCGCGGGATCCGCGCGCGGGGAGGCGTTATTTTCGCGGGACCCGGACCTTGCGCTGTACCCCACGGATCTCGCGCCGCTCACGCGGCGGCGGCTGTTCGTGGTCGTGGACGCGGAGGCGGCGCGACAGTTCCACCTCATGTCGTCTCGCGGGCCGTGCGGTCCGACGCCGGGAGGCGAGACCCCTGTGGTGCTGGCGGCGGCGCCGAGCGCGCCGCCGCGCGCGCCGCTCGAGAGCAGGAACGGCCGCTTCTTCACGCTGTTCCTGACCAACCCGGCCGCCGGCGCGCGCGCGCTGTGCGGGCTCGGCGGCCCCGATTCTGGAGAGCGCGAGAGCGCCTCCGCGGCGCTCGAGTCATCGGACTCGAGGGAAGCTTCCCTCCGCGCCGCGCTCGAGCGCGTCGCCGGCGCGCTTCTCGAGGCGGAGGCGGCGGACGCGTTGGATCCGGCTTGGTCCGACGCCGTCGGCGATCCGTTTCTGCGTCGGTTCGCGGCGCACTTCGTGCTGTGCCGCGCGCTCGTCGCCGCGCACGCCACGACGAAAGCCGAAACGCACGACGAAGAGAGCGGCGCGCCGTCGCGCTTCGCGCCGACGTGCTCGCCTCCGTTGCCGGCGTCGTGCGACGCGCGCGCGTGCGCGCTGCACGCGGCGGCGTTTGCCGAGGCGCTCGGGCTCGAGCGCGAATTTCACTTCGCGTGAGGTCTCCGTGAAAAACCGTAGCCGTTACTTTAGTAGTGATAAAAATGCGAGCGTCGAGACGAGAAAGCGCGTCGTTCTACGGACTAATCCGTCCACGGCCACGCCTGCGAGTCGCGCGTGCACGCGTCCAAGCCGTGGTACTCGCACGTCTGCCCCGGTCTCAGCCTGAACCGGTCGCGCTCCGGGACCTCCTCCTCGGTGAAATCCAGCAATAAATGGACGCGCCACGTGTCGGCGTCGTTGTTCACGAGGTGCGGCACGTTGTTGTTAATCTCGAACACGTTCCCCTCCACCAGAGGCACGTCCACCTCGCCCCGCCCGTCGACGATCATCATGAACTGCACGTCGCCGTCGTCGCCGGTGTCGGGCACGACCAGCGGGATGTGGATGCGGTGCCCGCGCTTCACCCACCCGCCGCGGTCGGTGTGCTTCAGGATCTTGCTCTTGGGGTTCATGCACGCGAACTGCAGCCGGATCACGTGGCGCATGGGGTGCGTCAGACCGAAGTGCCCTCCTAGCAGGTCGTCCAGGATGGGCTTGAGCAGCGGCTCGTATTTCTCGAACCAGGGAAACTGGAACACCAGCTTCCCGGCGTAGTCGGAGAAGATCAAGATGGCGCTGTCCACGCCCGGCTTGAACTGGTCCATGTTCGACTTGCGCCCGCCGAGCGACGCGTTGTCTTCTTGAGAAGCCTTCGCGCAAAACTCGGGCGTGCTCTGCAACGCCGCGCGCAGAGCTTCGATATCCACGGTGGTGTGCTGAATCAGCAGATCGTCATCTTCGTTGCTCGTCAGAACGTTCTTCTGCCGCAGGTCGATCCAGGGCACACCCGAGGGCGCCGAGCGCGCGGGCGCGCGCCCGCGCGGATCGATCTGCGTCGCTCCGCTCGCGGCCACCCCCCACGTCTCCACGGGCTTGTACGTCGAGTGCTCCGCGACGTGCGGCGCGGCGACGATGTTCAGCAAGCCGCGCGTCTCCACGGTGACGCGCCACAGGAACTCGCGTCGGCGCAAATCAAACGCGCCGACTTCCGCCGTCTTCGACGCGTCGTCGCGGTTCGCCCGATTGCCGAATTCCGCGATGCCGAAGTACGCGACGCCCTCGATCACGGTCAGGCCCTTCATGAACGTGCGGTCCTGGTCCGTCCAGAGCACCTCCATCGCGCCCCGCGCGTCGGGAGGGGCCGCCGCGTCCGGCGGCGTGAACAGACACAGCTGCCCCTCGCCCGAGTTGAGGATCACAAAGCCCCCCTCCCACGGCACGAGACCGTGCGCCTTGGTGCCCACGCGCTCGATCTCGCGCACGCGCTCGCCCTTCTCCAGGTCCAGCAGCACCAGCTTCGAGGGCCCGAGGTTGTGCAGCAGCGCCCACACCAAGTGGGGGTTTCTCGCGTCGCCCGCGGGTGCCAAAGTGTTGACGTGCTCTTTGACGGTGACGGCGGCGGAGCGTCCGGTTTTCGTCATCGCCGGGAACGCGTACTCGACGACGCCCCCCCCGCCCGTGTCCGCCACGAACACGTAGTCCCCGGAACGCACGGCGTCGTGCGTGAAGTGCGTCGCGATCTCCACTTCGTCCACGAGCTCGTTCGTGCGCAAGTCAATCTTAAGCAGCGCCTCGCGCGTCTCGCTCGGGCGCCAGTTGTGCGGCCGCGAGACGACCCAGATGGCGTCGCCCGACGCATCCGCCGGGAACACGCCGTAGTACACGCCGCGCCCGGAGTGGATCACCTCCGTCGCGCGCGTGTCCACGTCCAGCCACATCAGGCGCCCGTGAGACGCCAGGATCAGGCGGCGGCCGGCCGAGCGGACATCCGACGCGATGCCGACGCCGCCGCGAGCGGGAACGCGCGCGCGCCCCTCGGAGCGCTGGTGGTGCCCCCCGATCGCGCCGAACGCGGAACCGCCCGCGTGGTCCAGGAGGGAGGACCGGGGGTGCGTTCCCAAGTGGCCGTGGTGCGCGCTGCGCGCCACCTCCGGCCGGAAGTCGCCCCGCCTCGCGCCCGGCAGCGCGTGCGAGGGCAGCAGCGACGTCCACACGAGGGTGACGACCGCGAACACGAGCAGTCCGACGACGAATTTCACCTCCGAGCGTCGCGACTTGCGCGCGTCGTGGCGGTCGTACTTCGAGCGCAGCGCGCTGTGCGTCCGAGAGCTTTCGACGCCCATGGCAGGACGCACAGGATGTGGGCTCCCGAGAGGGCGGTCCTTTCCGTCCGGGGCTCCAGACGTACGCCCGCGATGTCGAACAGTGAACGTCGCGTCGTGTCGAATAGGAGTCCAAAGAAAGATCTTCCCATAAATCCCGTGTTCAGGAGTTCTGCAGTTCTCGAGTTCAGCGGCTTGTCAGGCCACATTTCCGAGCTTTTATCGTGGGTCTAATCCTTGAGTCAATTTGCGCACTTTTTACTTGCATCGCGAGCCTCAATAGCGTCGCCGAAGCCTCCGGCGCGCCCTCTTTTCTGTGCGCTCGGACGCCGCAGCAGACACAACAGAAACAACATGGTACGTGCGCCATCCTCGCCGTACTGCCGCGATAGAGAGAGCGCGAACACACGCCTCGCGTTCGCCTCGGCGCGCGTCTCCATCGCCCGATCCCGGACTTCACTGACCTCGCGTTCCCGCACCCCCACAGGCTGACACGGAAGAACCGGTGGCTGCCCCCGTCGTGGAGGAAATCAAGCCCCACATGCCCAACCCCCGCCAGGGCGAGCACGTGTTCGGTGTTGCGCACATCTTCGCGTCGTTCAACGACACGTTCGTGGTGCGTATCCCTTCCACCGCGGCGAACACCGGCACGACTCGGCGTTTTTCCGGCATCCAAACCCTAGACGAAGATTTCCCGTGAAACCATCGCGAACCACCCTCTGACGACCGCCGTCCCACCCTCTGACCCACTCGCAGCACGTCACGGATCTTTCGGGCAAGGAAACCATCGTCCGCGTGACTGGTACGTCCCGCGTTCGCGCGTGAAGCGCGTCGGCGCGCGCCGAACGAGCGCGCATCCGGCGCACGCGCGAAACAATACGCGCGTGTGCGAAACCCTGTCTGTCGACGCGCGGACAGACGACGCCGCCGCTCGTGGAAAAGCGTGACTCTCCTCGTCGCGTCTGACCACCTCTCCTCTCTCGTCTCTTCCGAACGCACAGGTGGCATGAAGGTGAAGGCTGACCGCGACGAGGCGTCCCCCTACGCGGCGATGCTCGCCGCGCAGGATGTCGCGGTGCGGTGCAAGGAGCTCGGCGTGACGGCGCTGCACATCAAGATGCGCGCGACGGGTGGGAACAAGACCAAGAGCCCCGGTCCCGGCGGCCAGTCCGCGCTCCGCGCGCTGTCCCGCTCCGGTCTCAAGATTGGCCGCATCGAGGACGTCACGCCCGTCCCCACCGACTCCACGCGCAAGAAGGGTGGTCGCCGCGGTCGCCGCCTCTGAGCGAAGACGCGAGTGGCGGAGAAACGGAGCGTGGATGTTTCAGTGTCGGTGGCGCGTCGCCGCGACGCGTCGCCGATCCGCGGGGGAGGAGTAGCCTTCCCGGTGGACTCGTTCGTGCACGACGCGCCGGCATGTGCCGGCGGAGGGCGAAGCGTCTCGCTGTAATACACTCACTCACCGGTAAAGCGAAGCCTACGCGAACGCGTCTCGTTTTTTCGTCGTCCCGAAGGACGCGGCGTCACACGACAAAGAGGGGCACCGCCGTCGGCAAGCCCCCGCGGTCGCGCACCGCGCGCCACGCGCCCGCGCCCACCGCCGCCGCCACGGAAGCCCGCTTCGCCGCCGCCGCGAACCGGCGCGCCTTGGCCTTGCCCGGCGACGCCAAAGGGGACGACGCTTCGGGCGCGTTCGCGTCTCGCGCGCGGAGGACGCGACGCGTCGACGCGTGCATGTTGGTGTCCGTTCTTTTCTTCGCCCCGTCCCCCTCGGACCCATCCGCGCCCTCAGGCGCGCTCGCGCGCGTCTCGAGCCGCGGCGGCGTTTTTCCGCCGCCGCGGCGGCGTCGAGCCGCGCTCTCGTTTTCGTCTCGTGGAGACGGAGCGTTCGCTCTTTCGTTCGCCCGGACAGAGCTCGCGAGCGCCGCGCGGAGCCGCTCGCGCTCAGCGTCAGACGCGGCTCTGGCTCGCGTCGCCGCGGCGAGACGAGACCCCGCCGCCTCCGCCTCGGCGTCTCGCGCCGCCAGCTTCGCGTCGCGCGCGGCGACGGCGCCGAGCAGCGACGCGCTTTTCGCCTCCGCGAACGCGAGGCGCTCGTTGAGCGCCTCGGCTTCTTTCGACATTCTCTCGAACGTCGCTCGCGACAGTCTCCGCCGCGCTTCGCCCTCGTCCGATCCTCTCTTCCATCGCGCCGCGCGCGCGCGCGCCGCGGCGGCCTCGGCGTCGGCCTGACAGACGCGGCGCTCCAACGCGTCCTTCTCCTCCGTCGCACGCGCGAGCCTCGCCTCGAGCGCTTTCGCTTCCGTCTCGATCCGTTCGACCTTCACCCCGGCCTCGAACTCGAATCGGTCCGCCTCGCGACGCGCCCGACTCGCGGCGGCGGCGGACTCAGCCGCATCCGCCTCGGCGCGTTTCACGCGCGCCACCATCTCGTCCGCCTCCGCGCGCGCGTCCGCGAGCTCGGAGGAGCGCGCGTCGCGCAGAGCGCGCGTCTCCTCACGCGCGGCGAGAAGAGATCTCTCCATGGCGTCGCGCTCGGCGACGAGCGCGGCGACGCGGGACTCGAGCGCCGCGACGCCATCCGAGGCGGGAGGATGCGTCTCGGACGGAGCGGGTGCCGCTGCCGAGGGCGCGCGGTGCTTCGCGCTCGCCGTTCGCGTCGCGGAGGCGGCAGCCTCCACCTCCTCTTGTGCGACGGCGCGCTGGAGCGCCTCGACGTCGTCGTCTTCCCAGTACATGTCTCAAACGCGAGGGGGCGCGCGTGTGGCGCGCGCGGGGCGTGTCCGAGAATGAAAGAAAACGCCTTCACTCGCCTCTTTCCCCCGGACGTGGTGCGTTTTTCTTTTCCCCCTCGTGACTGGAAAACTCGGACGAGGGGTTCTGCGCGTGTCACACGCCGTCGCGCGACTCGGGTGCCACCCAGCGCGCGCGATGACGCGTATCGGCGACCGCGCGCGCTCGGCGGGTGCCGATGCGATCGCGGATGACCGGACGACCGAGACCGAAAATCAGATCCTGGTGCGTCCTCTGCCCCGACGCGCGGCCGTGCACAGCTGTGCGGCGTGTACGAGACACACGAACGCGCGCTGACCCGTCGCCGCTCCACACCCACCCCTGCCCTTCGACTCCAGCGCGCGGAGTTGACCAACGCTCTGGACAAGCTCCGAGCCACGCGCCAGGCCCTGGAGAAGGAGAAGTCCGTGACCGCCGCGCTCACGGCGAAGCTCGCCGCGGCCGCGAACGCCTACCGCGCCGTCGGGCAAACCTTCAACGCCGTGCGGCGAGGCGTGGACGAGGTTTCCGGCGCCTTGTCGCGCGTGGAGGCCCGCCAGGGACGGGGACACGGCGGCGGGGACACGTGCCCACGGGACGGGGATGCAGATTCCGCCGTCGCGGCGCTCGCGCGCCTCGTGGCGGAGTGCGTGCACCGGGACGCGTTCGCCAGGCGCCGCGCGGAGGCGCTGCTCTCGCGCGCGAAGCGCCTCGCCGGCGGGGTCCGCCGCGGGCAGAGCGCCCGCGCGATTTCCGCGCTCGCGCGGGACCTGCGCGTTCGGCTCGACCACCGCGAGAGCCTCATCGTGCGGCTCACAGAGCGTCTGGCGCAGACCCGGAACCAGAGGATGGCACACATCGGCGACCGCGGATGTCTCACGTCCGCCGCCGCCGCCGAGCTCTTCCTTCCGCCGAGCGCGGCGTGCGCCGACGACGACGACGAAATCGAAGCCGGCGCCACCGCCTCCGCCGTCGCGCGGCTGGCGGCGCGCCGCGCGGACGCGCTCGTCGCGCGCGCGCGCGAGGCTGTCTCGACGCGGCTCTGCGATGCGCGCGACGCGGAGGCGCGCGACGAGCGCCTGGTGGCGCGCGCCGACCAGGCGGCGCGTGAGGCGCGTGAGGCGGCGGCGGCGCGATCGAACGAAAATCTCTCTTCCCGAAACGCCGAACGCGGCTTCGCGGACGACGCCGACCTGGCGCGCGTGGCGGCGGAGCGGG
>MDSV01128269.1_pt1 | contig 35137 bp, 28 predicted proteins | sample 810851 | NCBI WGS metagenome assembly MDSV01 (sample SAMN05326640, study PRJNA326480) | marine metagenome | isolation source: seawater | place: Atlantic Ocean: North East | collected 2012 | reverse complement strand
TTTTCTATAAGTTTGAAGGTGAGTGAACATAAGTATTATCCGTCACTATGTATAACATACTGTAATATATAGGTAAAAAAATTTGCTTGGACTCTTGAAATCATAAAAATGATTCTTATATCAATATTACAAGGCGCTTAAAAGGCCTTATGTTTTTGAAATTGATTGTTTAATTTTATTGCTTTTAGGAGGATATTGTTATGCAAGCGGTAACATTAACACCTTTATTTCGAGAGTCTGTTGGGTTCGACAGATTTAACGACCTTTTCGAGTCAGTACTAAATAATGCGACTCCATCTAAAAATACAACCTATCCACCGTATAATATTGAGAAATACGCTGAAAATCAGTATCGTATTACAATGGCTGTAGCTGGTTTTAGTCTTGAAGATTTAAATATTATAACGCATGGTGACCTTCTTACGATATCTGGTGAGGTGAAAGACAAGGAAGATTCCGATGTTGAATATCTACATAAAGGTATAGCAACTCGTGCGTTTGAGCATAAATTTAATCTTTCAGATTATATGAAGGTTCAGGAAGCAAGCCTAACAAATGGCCTTCTTCAAATTGATTTGGTGCGTGAAGTGCCAGAATCTTCTAAGCCTAAGATGATAGAGATAAAGTCTGACTCGTCTTCTGATGTAAGGATGGTTGAGGGGGCAAACAAAAAGAAGAAGCCTAAGCTGGTTTCCTAAATTACTTAGTACCAAAACAGATAATGCGAGGATACTTTTTTCGTTAACCTGATGAATGTAACTAAATTATTGAAGGAGAATGTAAAATGACAATAAGAAGTAAAATGAAAACATCGTTTGGAACTGGTTTATTAGCGCTATCATTTTTAGTCTCTCCAGCGGCATTTGCTGAAAATACTGATAATAATTCAGTGAATGAAGAAACAAAAGTTGAGGTAGGACTGGAGATGAATCAGACAACTGATTCGGTCGCTTCTGACCCCATTGACTTGGGGTCCGAGGTATCTGAAACAAGCTGGCTTGATAAAATCAAATCGTATTTTTCGAATGAAGAAGAAAATAGCTAATTAACATAAGGAGAAAAATAATGAATATACAAAAATATAATCCGTTTAACTGGTTTAAAGATGAAGAGGCACAAGGTTCAAAATCATTGCCTGTAAATAGGCAAAACGCCTCCCATCCATTTTTGCAATTACATCAGGAAATAGACCGTCTATTTGATGATGCATTCCGCAGTTTTGGGGTGCCGTCATTAGGTGGTTTGAGTGATGCTCTTGAAAGGAGTAACTCTTTACTCAGACCGAATGTTAATATTTCTGAATCGGATCGAGAATACAAGGTTACTGTTGAAGTTCCCGGTGTAGATGAGAACGATGTCAAATTAGAACTTATTGACAGAACATTGACTATTAGTGGTGAAAAGAAAATTGAAAACGAAGAAAAGGAGAAAAACTTTTGCCGTGTTGAACGTTCCTACGGCTCGTTTAAAAGAGTTTTATCGTTACCTGAGGATGTTCATGAAGACGACATTGAAGCAGAGTTTAAAAATGGTGTGTTATCCTTAACGCTGCCACGTAAAGCTCTGTCTAAATCTGATGTTAAACGCATTGACATAAAGAAGGTAGCATAAAGCCCCCGCCCAGGATATGGGCAATACTTTAACTAATCTACCCCTGTCGGACTTAGCTCTTATACGGCAGGGGTAGAGATTTAAATTTTGTTAACTGATATTTTATTATTACAGGAGGTTATTATGACATATCAATTAGCGCAAGAGCATTTTACTAAGTCACAATATCCAATAAATCCAGGTATATATGATTGGTGCTTGGATGTTGGCAACCTTACTTATTTAGATCATTTATCACAGCATTATCTAGGTGCCACCAAAGAGCTGGCAATTATATGTTCTGAGTATAAATATTTGCTGTGCAATCACCAAAAAATGGATTTACTATTAACCAAGCTAATAGATTTATTAAATGAAGCAGCAAATGGTGATTGGTACTCCTTAAAAGAAGTAGAAAACAAGGGGGCGTCTACCTTACTGGGGGTATTAGATATTCTTGAGGATATCAGCCTTGCTTTGGAAGCAAAAGGAAAATTCAATAAATATGCTAAGTTAGAAGAGGAGCTTAGTAGCTTCTATCAACGTTATTTTGAAACGTAATCATAAGAGATTTTCTGGTGTCATTTTTTGTTAATTCAAATAATTTCAAATGGAGGATATATTATGAAAAAACGAGTTGAAGTAGACGAAAATGATGGTTACATCAGCTATAAAAACGACCTTTCAAACCTTTCTCTTCATGAACTTAGGAAGGTTATAAAAAACAACCTTGCTAATGATAACAACTATCTGCCTTTTACAAAAGAGTGGGAATGGGAGCAATGTTGTTGTTATCATGTGGAGTAATTGGCTTGGGCACTCCCAAAAATGGGAGTGCCTAATATTGTTGAGTATAGGTTAGAGAAGGGAAGGAGAGAAAGAGCCATAAAATGGCATGGAAGAAGTGTAAGATTATGGATAAAAGAATAAGATGTGGCTCTAAGTCAAAAATTGGGGCGCCTTATTCTATAAAATGTATATGATGTCTTGCTGTGCATGCCAGGCGCAGGGTGGCGGAGCAGATGGCATGTGATGCGAGCCTCACTGGAGCTGGTAGTATTGATTTTGAATGCTCCGCTAAAGCGCAACTACTTTGGAAAAATGTGTAAACCGTTATCGTCGATTGGCTCCGGAATGCCCATGAAAAATTACCGTGATTTTATATATTATTTAAGTAGGATAGTTTTATAAGAAATTATAAGGAGGAATTGGTATGGACTTGGAGCAATTAACTGAATTCTTCAAATGGATGACTATTATAGGTGTTAGCTTGTTAATGTTAAGCTCACTATTGGTTGTTATATTAAAAGACAGCATATGTAAAATACATGGCAAATTATTCGGGGTAAAAGTAGAGTATATTCCGCCAATTATGTACGGCTACCTGGGTATGTTTAAGGTTCTGGTTATAATATTTAGTATTATTCCTTATATAGCATTGCTTTTAATACAATAGACGTGATTTTTATGAATATAAACAGACGAGAATTTATTACTTATGCTGCAAGTGGTACTGCATTTGCTGCGGCATTAACAAGTCCGTTGGGTAGATTGGCAGTTGCAACAGGCAATAAGAAAGAAATCAAAGCTATTGTTTTTGACGCATTTCCGATTTTTGATCCACGCGCTGCTTTTAAAGTTATTAAGGAGCAATTCCCAGAGCGTGGCGATGAATTGCGAAAGGCTTGGTTTGCGAAAATATTTGGCTATACATGGCTCCGTACATCCGGTGGTCAATATAAAGATTTTTGGCATGTCATGGAAGATGCTCTGGTTTTTACAGCTTCCAGTATGAAATTAGAGCTAACACCAGAAAAGCGAAAAATCATTATGGACTCCTTTCTAAAATTACCTGCATGGCCTGATGTTAAACCTGCCTTGCAGCAACTAAAGGAAAAAAATATCCGCCTAGCTTTTTTATCTAATATGACCGAAGACATGCTTCACTCTAATATGAAGCATAATGAAATTGAAGAATATTTTGAATTTGTGTTGAGTACGGATAAGGCGCAAGCATTTAAACCTGCTCCTAAAGCCTATCAATTAGGTATTGATGCGTTTGGTTTGGAAAAAGAAGAAATCGCCTTTGCTGCCTTTGCAGGATGGGATGCAGCAGGAGCACATTGGTTTGGTTATCCAACGGCTTGGATCAACCGATTGGGTTTTCACCCCGAGCAGTTGGATGCGCTGCCAACCACTATTGGCAGTGATATGAACACTCTGCTTGAAATTATAAAACAATCAAAACAAGGAGTTTAGTATCATGAACTGCCGCAATATTATGTCTTTTATTGCTATGTTTTTTCTGATTGGTATTGGGAATGTGTTTGCACAAGAAGCCACATGGCCTGCAAAAACTACTTATCATTTTCAGGAAGTGCATGGTCATAAGATATTTTACCGTACGGCAGGAGATCCTTCTCAGCCAACGATTTTGTTGCTCCATGGCTACCCTTCTTCATCTCATACCTACCGAGAGCTGATTCCTTTATTGTCAGGGCGCTATCATATCATAGCTCCCGATAATCTTGGCTCAGGTTATAGTGACAAACCTGATCCCGCTCAGACCAATTATGATTTTGATCTGCTGGCAGAGCACATTACCGGTCTACTCAAAGCATCAAATATACAGAATTATGTGATTTATATGCAGGATTTTGGTGCACCTGTTGGATACCGTGTGATGATGCATGATCCCTCTAAGGTGCAGGCTATTATTGCACAGAATGCAAATGCATATCTTGAAGGTATTCCAAAGGCCAAACAAAACTTCTTCAACAACGCGCAACTGGATAAATCACCAGAAAATGTGAAAAAGCTATATAATTTTACCAGCTCTGATGCGGTAAAATACAAGCAATATTTACGTGACATAAAAGGAAAAGAGGAGATCATGAGTCCGGACAGCTGGACTCATGACAGTCATTTTTTACAAACTGATAAAGAGCGTTATATTCAGGTGGCTTTGTTCCAGGATTATAAGACAAATCTAGATCGATACCCTGAATGGCAGGCATTCTTGCGGAAATACCAGTTTCCTATGTTGCTAGTGTGGGGAAAGAATGATCCGGTTTTTATGGTTTCTGGAGCAAAAGCATATTTAAAGGATTTGCCTAATGCTGAAGTGCATTTACTTGACGCAGGGCATTTTGCTGTAGAAGAGAAGCCGGTTGAGATTGCCAAGCATATTATAAATTTTATGGATAGATTAGTTGTTGATGAAGGGCGGATACAAGAGCTGCACCCGTACTGATACAAATATAAAAGATTCTGAAAACTATTATCCAAATATACTATCAAGGGCTCTAAGTCAAAAATTGGGGCGCCTTATTCTATAAAATGTATATGATGTCTTGCTGTGCATACCCTTAAGTTAATGGCGGAGAGGAAGGGATTCGAACCCTCGATACGGGTTAACCGTATACACACTTTCCAGGCGTGCGCCTTCGACCGCTCGGCCACCTCTCCGCGGCCTGTATTAACCCAAAGGCAAGGGTTTGTAAAGAAAATAGCGTTCTAAGTAGTGGGCGAGTAGAAGATAAAAGGCTGTTTATGCCGCATATGCAATGGTGCCGTTCTCGCAGTCTACCGGAAAAGAAATATGTTCGTGAACACATTGCCATTTTCCATCAATTTTTCGGTAACCTACCGTACCACGTAACCAGCTATTAGCCATTTCTTCTGGTAGTGGTTCAGTAAAGCCAGTGATGCGCGATTTAAAGTGAACAATGGCCATATCGTCCGATGCATGAATCACCATGTCTTTATATTCTACTGTTGGTTTATCAAAGAAAGGAAAGCATTGTTTCCAAAGTTCTTTTACTTCCTCTACGTTATTAGCAGTTTCTTTTACATCATACATGCAATACTCATTTGCGTAATCTGCATGCATGGTATCAAGATCTTTGTTTAAGAGGGCTTGTCCCCATGCGTCCATGGCAGCCTTTATTTCTTTTACAGAGGTTTCATTGTTTTGCATTGTGATGATCCTTTCATTTAACGATCAATTAGTGGCGGTATAGTTGAGAATAATATCAAGCTATCCTAGATTATTAATTTTTCCAGCACCGCGAATTTTAAGTAATAAGTTCCTGAGAGCTCGAAGATAGGGGTAGCTAAATGAAGCACTTGTTGTAGAGGCAAATAAATGCTTATTGAGCTTATTATACCAATTTTCATTACTGCCTATTTGGGCCATTAAACTTAGTGCGTCTTTGCCATGGTAGAACACACCGTCCTTGCGAACGACCATACCTTCATCTAAATCAATTTTGCGTTTGGTAATTTCTTTTAAAATAGGGTCGTTACTAGTACGAGCGTCTATCAGGTTAAGTACACCCACTTGTCTTTGGATGCGATAATACTCTGCCGCACACGAACATAAAGGGCAGTATCCATCATACACAAGGTCAATAATAGGTTTTTTAGACATGAGAGCAGTTTATAGGATTTGCTGTAATTAACAACCTACTATCACAAGTGTAATAAGGATATATCATGACTTATTTTAATGTAACTGCTTCAATTGTTTCATTAATGTAACAAATAGGTGGTGTAGTAAAAAATGATTGGTATAATCATTGCGCCATATCTATATAGTGGGTTTACTCAAAAGGCATAAGATTAAGATTAGTTATAAGATGAAGAAGTAGATGGTATGACAGGGCAAAGTAGTAGTTTTTCTGAGGCATTAACACGTTATTATCGAACCCTTAAGAAGAATCGGGGCATAGCGCCTATAGATTATAGGGGCTACCAAGCACAGAAAAATACATTGTCTCCCGAGCAATGTGTACCGTTATGGGATGCCTTGTTTGAGACGCCTGAGACGCAGGTGCCTGCTACTATGGATACGCTATGCAAGGATACAGAGGCATTTCTTTGCGATATTGCATTATTGGGTATATTGGCCGCATATAAACAGGCACCTGGTAATGTTTCATTTCCTGAGGATCGTGTAAGTAAGCTGATTGAATATGCTAGGCCAGATGTGTTGTCGATTACGCTTGGATGTTTATCAGCATCTATTATAGGAATAAAAAAAGATGAATTTGGTAGTAAAGCACTATGGGAGAAGCTACTTAATCATGGTGCGGTTCTAGTGCAGGACTGGGAAACATCGCCTATTCCTTCTGTGGCGCTTCCTATTGGTGTATCTGGTGCAAAAGAAAAAGTATTATTATTGTTGGATAGACATCGCGATGCAAAACAGAGAGGCAAGAGAACATATACACAAGGTGAGCTAAATTGTGCTCTTGGTGAAGCCTTTACCGAAATTGAGAGTATATCTTGTTTGACAACCTCACAGAATTTAACACAACAAAGAAAGAAATATGATGATGCATTTGCAGAATTTTTAGCCTTATGCAAGGCAGGCGCTAATCCTTTTCGTTGCTATAAGTCGTACGATGGAAATTATTTAACGCCTGTGCATATCTTATCTGAATGGTTAGTATATTCAAGTGTGCTTTTCACATTAGATGACTTTAAGACTATATTAAAACATACTAAGCATATGGCGGGTGCAGTTGCTGGAATGACAAATGTTTTGTCGCATAGTATAGTGTATATAGAGCGTTTTTTGCTAAAAAATCTTACAGATTTGGAAGTAAATCGGCAGGGGGCTAGATATGTACGTAGAAATGTTGAGTATGATCTTTTAAATACGTTAATTGTAAATGGTGCGGACCCTTGTAGAGGGGTTCTGATGCGACGTAAACCTATTATAAGGGCATTAAAGAACGAGACAATACTGGATCATATGTTGTCTTCTATTGAGTCTTTACCCTATAGGGTTGTATATGCTTTGTATAAAGTTATTGGAGAGCACGAAAACCTCGAAGCACTTAAAATTATATCTAACCATTCTATAGCCAATCATGCATTGCTGGCTGTTACGGTATATCATGCATTAAAAAAAGGAGTTAGACGTAACGATTTTATTCATTACGCGTTTAAAGATCCTGCTGTTAGAGTTGATGTATCTAAGGCAATTATCGCAACCATTGTTAAAAGAGAGCCATTATTGCTGTATGCAGTAGATGCGGATGAGAAGGTGCTTAAATGGATATTAGACCTTCAAGATGATGATATAATGAGCAAACATTCTGATGTCTTAGGAAAAGCACTTTATAAAGCTGCATCTATAGGTAATTTTAAGGCGGTACGAATGCTTTGGGATTGTCTTAAAGTGCATACAGCCGAAGAGATGTATAAAGCATACGGACAGAAGGCCTTATCTGGTGCTGTAACTGGAGGGTTAAAAATTGGTGCTACTTCAAAGAAAAAATCCTATTATTCGGTTATAGATTATTTAGTGTGTGAGGGTGTAGAAGCTGATGCACAGCGAAGGCGTGTAGACAGGCATGCAGGCACCGTGCACAGCCGATATAGGAATCAGGCTGTCTTTAGGGTGTTATCTGAGTTGTTAACGGATGATTTCTCAAAAGATGTATCGTGGTGTATGAAGTATCATGCGTACGAGCGTATTGCTCGGAAGCGTAAAGAAAATCCGGTGATTCATGACCCAGATATTGCGGTGTTATATAATCCTAGTAACAAGAAGGTGTACTTTAGAAAGTACGCACCTATTCAAGGTTTAGGAATTATAGGTGAAGAAGAGTTCTACAAAGTACAAGCAGCGTATTGTGAGGTGTATCCAACACGTATTAATGTTGACCGTATTATAAAACTTCTTTCTCATATTAGATCTTCGTATAGAGATTCAGATATATGGGTTGCCGCGTTTATGGATGTATTGAGTACGGATTATTTTGTAGATCAATTACTGGCATGTTCTAAGATATTTACTACTAAAAGTAGTTACGAAGCACAAAAACTAGCACATGATGTATTTTCTCGTTGTACAGAAACATTTGAAACATTGATACTACAGGGAAGAGGAGATCGATTATTAGTTAATGATAGCTCCTTTGTATTTTTACGAATACAAGATCAAGATGTTATTGTTGGGCTAGGCAATCCTTGTTTTCCTGTATCTATAAGACATGTTCTGGTACAGCGTCAGGCGATGTTATATCAAGAAGATGCAGTGTATCGGTCGGATAAAAATGAACGAATTCTATTTAAGAATATATGTGCGGTTTATGCATCGCGTAACGATATATTAGACACTCATCTATTTGATCCATTATTTATGCACAAAATAGATGGTAAATCTGATGTATATATACCAAATCCTTTAGTAAATGGTGGATGTAAAGAATTAAAAGCAGATGAAAGAGATGCACTTTTAGTATTACAAAGAACAATTGTAGGTTCCTATGAAGCGCAGCAGCAATCAGATGGATCAATTGTATACACCCCTCCTAGAATCGATGAGGATATAGTAGCATTCCGTGACTATGTGGCTGTATTGGATAAGGATAAATTGCCTTCAAAGCAGCAAGAAATAAAAACTGCTATTAAGATGTTGTGCGTAGACAGCTATGTTGTAGAGAAACTTGCGTGTGATGCGTATAGACGATGTGATAAAACAGGATTGGCGCTGTTATTAGGATCTCACTATGATACAGATGTATTATTCAATAAGAATAAACTTAAGCACTTATTGGGATATAAGAAAGATGAGCATTTTTCATCTGTAGCAGGTATAAGTCAGCAAGATGCTGCGTTAAATGCTGCGTTAAAGGAAGTTTACGCTACATGTACTGAGAAAATTGAGCCATTTATCTTAAATGGAGTGATTGATGACGACCTTGTGGATACGCCTACAACATTTTATTCTAAAGACGTGTTGGTCTCGAATTTTTCTTTGTTATCTGTGGCTGCAATACGCCGTCAGATGATGATGTATCAGCAGAACCAGCTATATCAGACGAATGCAAATAAAGTACAGCTATGCAAGAATATTTGCGACACGCCTGGTTTTGTATATGATTTTCAGTGGAGAGAATGGAATGCGCTATTTATGGTTCCTGTACCTACCGAACTACCGGGTGCTGCATATGTACCTAATCCTTGGATAAAGAATGTCCATAATGGACTCGGCTCTCAACGCAGACATACACTTTTAAAAATACAACAAATAGTTGCAAGTTCTTATCAAGCGCAGCAGCAAATAGATGGATCGGTTGTTTATAGACAAGCTGAGGAGGATCTGGCTGTACTGGGGTTGCGAGCGATTACATTAGGCATTGCTCAAAAGACGTCTGAAGAAGAAAAACAAAAAGAAAGAGACATAGTGCTGAATATGCCAGTAAAAGAGGAAGTGCTTAAGTCGTTTGCGCGCGATGCATACCGGTTATGTAACAGTGAAGGGTTAAGGTTATCATTAAGTAGATTTGATGATAGGATGCTGCTTAATAAGGATGGATTACGGCATTTCTTAGGGCATAGAGATGATGCATACTTTAACAATTTAGATACTCCAAGCCAGCAAGCTATATGTTATAATGAAGCGATGGATGAGATATATGCTCACTACTTTAGTAGATTTGAGAATTGTATATTACATGGTGATATTGATTCAATGCTTTTTGGAGTAGATATTATACTCAGCGTTAATGCGTTACCATCTGTTTTGTTGCAGCAAGTAGCAGTAAGACGTCAAGCGGTGGTATATCAGCAGAACCAGCTATATCAGACGGATGCAAATAAAGTACAGTTATATAAAAATATATCTCAGGTATTTAAATCTCAACATGCTATGCTTCATGATGATTTTAATGGATTATTTATAGACCCTATACAGGTGGGTGTGCCGGAGGCTGGTTACGTACCTAATCCTTGGATAAAGAATGTCCATAATGGACTTAGTTATCAAGATAGAGAGCAACTTTTAAAGATACAAAAAACAGTTACAAATTCCTATGAGGCAGAAAAACAGGCAGATGGATCGGTTGTTTATAAACAATCTGAGGGTTATCTTTCTATAGTATCATTTCGTAAATTTTTAGCTGATCTTGCGCAAGAGGCATCCAAAGAGAAGCAACAAAAAAAGATAGATAGTTTTGCAAAGAAAAAATTATCTTCGAATTTGGTGTGTATGCTTGCGCGCGATGCATATAGGCGGTGTGATGAAACAGGATTGAAACTGCTTTTGGGGCTACATTACCCTGTAGAGAAGTTATTGAATAAAGAGCAGCTTGAGCAATCTTTAGGACATGAGGAAGACCCATATTTTGAGAATATGGGGATTGTAAGTCAGCAACAAGTTACATTAAATAATATTCGGAGGATAAGGTTATCTAGTGTAGATGCGTGTAATAAAAGAATTGAGCAGTCTATATTAGGTGGAGATATGGATCATTTTCTTATGGTAAGGGATGATATTAATGGTGTACTGTCTATAGGAAAAACTGATGTTCTCATTCATGTTGATTCTTTATTATTTCCATTTAGAGAGGCATTGTTATGTCGTCAGGGGTTGTTATACCAACAGTATCCAGAGTTTCAGTCTGATGCAAGCAAGCTACAGTTATGTAAGAATATATGCAAAATGCCTATCATGTACATCAATAAGCTGAGGCTTGAATTTGCTGCATTGCTTATGAAGACTAATCAGGTGGATATGCCAGAGACTGGTTACTTACCTGATCCTTGGATAATGGATAAAGATAACGGATTAGAATACTATAGTAGACGGATACTTTTAACCGTACAAAAAACATGCTTAGGTGCCTTTGAGGCAGAAAAACAGGCAGATGGATCGGTTGTTTATAGAGTGCCTGAAAGTGATACAGATGTATTAACGTTTCGTAAATTTTCAGCTGATTTTGCGCAAGAGTCATCCAAAGAGATAAAACAAAAAAAGATAAATAGTTTTGCAAAGAAAAAATTATCTTCGAATTTGGTGTGTATGCTTATGCGTGATGCATATAGGCGGTGTGATAAAACAGGATTAGTGCTATTGTTAGGAATACACTGTTCAGTAGAGTTATTCTTATTAGATGAAGAGCAGCTTAGGCGATATTTAGGATATGAGGTAGATCCATATTTTGGAAAGATGAGTGTTGTAGGGCAGCAACAAAATATGCTAAAACGTGCACTGGTAGATGGATCTTATTTATGGAAAGAAAGAGTGGAAGCATCTATATTGCGTGGTGATGTGGATGGGTATCTTTTTGATGAAAATGACGCTGGTGAGAAGGTATTTTGTGCTAATAATAAGATGGCCTCTATGTCTCTACATACAGTAGTAACACGTCGCCAGGCGGTGCTGTATCAGCAGTATCCAGAGTTTCAGTCTAATGCAAATAGATTACAGCTATATAAAAATATTTATTGTGTGCGTGATAATAAGAAAAGTGATGATTTGCCATATGGCGAATTTGGTGTGCTTTTAATTCAGGTACTTGGTTCATATTATCGACCAGACCCTTGGATTGATGATCCAGCAAACGGATTATCTGATAATGAACGAGATGGGCTTAAAGTGTTACAGCGTAGTATTCAAGGTAGTTATAAGGTGGTTATACCTATATGTGAACCTGAATGTTTGCTTGAAGAGGTTGGTGCATCGCACGTATTGGTTGCGGGTGCTCAAGGTGTGAACACAAGAATGACATTGGTGTAGAATTGTTATGATGACAGAATCTTACGGTAATAAGCATGAACAGGAAACAACATGAAGTCCATTAATCCTTTTACAGGCCAAGAAATAGCTACTTATGAATTGATGCATGATGAACAGGTTAATCATGTGCTTGCAAATGTTGCAAAAGCACAAGTTGGCTGGTCACGTAGTGATGTCAATGAACGCACAAAATTATTATTAAGGCTTGAACAGGAATTACAGAAGCGCAAAGAAGAGTTTGCACTTCTGATTACACAGGAAATGGGTAAGGTTTTTAAAGAAGCAATTTCTGAAATAGAAAAATGTGCCTGGGTGTGTCGTTATTATGCAGATCATGCAGCTTCTATGCTAGCCGACAGTAGCGTGAATATGGATAATGGCAATGCCTATGTTACGTATCAACCGTCCGGTGTGGTGCTTGCGATTATGCCATGGAATTTTCCATTTTGGCAGGTTTTTAGGGCGGCTGTTCCAGTGCTTGTGGCAGGCAATGGTGTACTGTTAAAGCATGCAGCAAATGTTTGTGGGTGCAGTTTAGCAATAAGCCGTTTATTTCACACAGTTGGTATTGATGCATTGGATGCTGTTATTATTGAGCATCATCAGATTGAATCAATGATAGCACAAGATAGTATAACAGGTGTGACCCTAACTGGTAGTGTAAAAGCAGGAAAGACAGTAGCTTCACTTGCAGGTAAGCACCTAAAAAAATCAGTATTGGAACTTGGTGGTAGTGATCCATATTTGATTTTTGCCGACGCAGATATGGAGCATGCTGCTGGGTGTTGTATGCAAAGTAGAATGGTTAATGCTGGTCAAAGTTGTATAGGTGCTAAGCGCGTGATTGTTCAAGAATCTGTTGTTGATGAGTTTACTAATATATGCCTTGCACTGATGCACGATGTTAGATGCGGTGACCCTACGGATCAATATGTCACCATTGGATCAATGGTATCCAAAAATGCACGTGATGCTTTGCATCAACAAGTTCTTACTTCTGTTGAACAAGGTGCAATATTATTGTGCGGAGGCAAATTACCCGAAGATGACAGTGCTTGTTACCCAGCTACATTGCTTGCAAATGTTACCCCTGGCATGCCTGCCTTTGACGAGGAATTATTTGGACCAGTGTTAAGTATAATAGCTGCAAAGGATCAGGATGAGATGATTAGATTTGCAAACCATTCTTCTTATGGTTTGGGAGGGGCTGTGTTTTCTAGTGATGTTGTGCGTGCAACCCATATTGCAAAAACACAGCTTCATGTGGGAAGCTGTGCGATTAATGATTTTGTCCGTTCAGATCCAAGGTTACCCTTTGGTGGTGTCAAGCATAGCGGGTATGGTAGGGAACTTGCCAAAGCAGGTCTGCTAGAATTTTGTAATATTAAGTCCGTAGTGGAGTGCTAACTTAAGCTTTTTAGTAATTGATCTGCCCCCATATAGTCAATTTTGCCTGTACCGAGTACGGGTACGTTTTTAACGACATGAATCTGTTTTGGGATAGAAAGCTCGCCAAGGCTATGTTTTTTAACGTAAGAAACAATAGCGTCTCGGTTGGCATCTGCGTAATTAGTGATGAGTGTTAATTGCTCTCCTTTTTTATCACAAGCAGTAGCAACGATGACATGTAAATAGTTTGGCCATAATTCGGACAAGAAACTTTCTATGGCCGTCAGTGATACCATCTCGCCGCCGATTTTAGCAAATCGTTTGGCGCGACCTTCAATATGGATATACCCGTTATTGTCTAATGAAACAATGTCTCCGGTATCATACCAACCATCGGTTGGTGGAACCAAGGCTCCAGGGTTTTTGTTAAGTAAATAGCCAATCATAATATTAGGGCCTTTTACCATGAGTTTGCCACCTCTAGTGATGCCTGGTACGGGCTCTATTTTTGATTTGATAGAAGGAAGTAACCTGCCAACAGAGCCAGTTTTATTATGCATAGGGGTGTTCATGGTAAGGGCAGGGGCTGTTTCGGTGGTACCATATCCCTCTAAAATTCTTACTCCAAAACGTTCAATCCAGGTTTGACGTACATCATCCTTGAGTTTTTCAGCTCCTGCAAAGACATACCGAAGACTGTAAAAATCGTATGCGTGGGCAAAACGGGCATAACCAGCCAAGAATGTATTGGTACCAAAAAGAATGGTGGCATTGGTGTCGTACACTAGCTCTGGAATAATGCGATAATGTAGGGGCGTTGGGTAAAGGAACGTCTTTATGCCTGACAATATAGGTAGTAACGTGCCTACTGTTAATCCAAATGAGTGAAACATGGGAAGGGCATTAAATACGCAGTCAGTTGGGCCAAAATCGATGCGTGACGCTAACTGTAAGCGGTTAGCCTGAATATTGGTATGGCTAAGTACCACACCTTTTGGGGTGCCTTCTGATCCAGAGGTGAAGAGAATGACTGCAGGACTGTCGGGATGGGGTTTGAATTTTGCAGGTTGGATATATCTTGCAATATAAGAACAAATTTTGCCTGATAGCTTGTCTATGAATGATACGTTACAAGCAATGTCTTCAAGGTAAATAATTTGAATATGATTTTCTTCGATTGCATTTATCATGTCTTCAAGTTGGGCCATTTCAACGAAGGTGCGAGACGTAATCACTGTTTTGATAACAGCGGTATTGCAAGCACTAATAACATTATGTGATCCGGTGGAAAAATTTAGCATTGCAACGACACGTGCAGTAGATTGTAATGCAAAAAACGTAGATAATGTGCCAATTGAGTTTGGCAGCAATAGACCTACATATTCTCCACGATAGGTAAGGGGTAGGAGTTTTCGGCCTAAGATAAAGGACCGGGTGATAAGATTGCCAATAGATAGTGGTGCGCGGTTAATATCTTCGGCGACTATTTGACTATTACCATGGATGGATTGAACATCGAGCAAGCTTGCATAAATAGATTGTTTGTAATTTGAGCTTTCAAAAATCATGTCGCTCATGACATCGTACAATCTATTTGCGAGCGCTTGACGACGGTGACGGCCTTTTAGTGTTTCTGGTACATTTAGTTTTTTAGGAGGAAGAATTGTTAGGGTGATTTTTGGGAACCAACGTACTCTTACCATGTTTTTTATGCGTGAGAATGAAGTATATTGTGCTCCGTCAATTCGAATAGGTAAGATAGTGGCACCAGACTTATCTGCAATAATTCCGGGGCCTTCGTAGATCTTCATCAATGAGCCTGTAACCGTAATGCGTCCTTCAGGGAAAATGACACAGCGCATACCTTCTTTCATTGCGCCAATCATGCGTTTGGTGGCCATAGGGTTAGTTGGGTCTAGTTCAAATGCATGAACAATCGACAAAAATGGTCTAACCCACCAACGTTTTGCAATGTAAGTATTGATGGCAAATGTTGGTTTATTTGGTAAATAGACTGCCATAAGCACAGCATCTAAGAAAGATAGGTGATTTACGACAATAAGTGTTTTATTGCCTGCATCATGATAATGTTCTATCCCTTCTATACGAACACGATATAGTAGGGTAAGGACTACTTTAAGAACCCATTTTAACATGATTTTTTAGCTTTTCCCTTTTTACAATGTGCTTAACCACCCATGCTATTGGTAGGTTAGCAATACCCACAATCCAAAAAATTTCAGTTACTGCGAAGTCTAATTCAAAACATAGTCCTATGGCAAGAGAAGATAGCACCATAAATAATGCGTTAAATATATTGTTGCTTGCCAAAATACGTGCCAGATGTTGATGGTTACTTCTAGCTTGAATAAGCGTGTATAAAGGAACAATATATATACCGCCAGCTATAGAAATAAATAATAGAAAGCACAGTATGATGATATTTGGCCATGACTGAATAAATGTAAACGCATTGATGAGTACATCTTCAGAGGGAGTGGTAACATGACTACTGGTTAGGCAAAGACCCATAATGCCAATTCCCATGACAAGCGCTGCAATCCACACATAGCGTGCATCTACTTTGCCTTTAAGCAGTGCATCGCATGCAAACGAACCAATGCCAACCCCAAGTGCAAATACAGTTAAAAATAATGTGACAACTTGTTCATTTGCTCCAAAGGTGTCTTTTGCAAATAGTGGAAATAATGTTAAGAGTGTTACCCCTACAAACCAGAACCATGAAATACCCAAGATGGATAAAAACACATCGTTGCGGTTGCGTGCAAACTTCATCATGGTGAAGGTAGGTTTAATGATGTTGTATTGTATGGGAAGTGTTGGGTCGGCAGCGTCTGCTTTTGGAATAAAACTACTAGCAAAACGCCCGGATATTGCTACACAAAGTACAATAATACCAATAAGCAATATACCTTGGTCCAATAAGATCACCAATCCGCCTATGATGGTTCCCAGTAAAATAGAGATAAACGTCGTTGCTTCGATAAGTGCATTACCGCCCATTAGCTCATGTTGTTGTAAATGATCTGGTAGAATGCTGAACTTTAATGGACCAAAGAAAGTTGACTGTGTTCCCATTAAAAATAAAATGACTAACAGTAGGGGAAGTGATTGTAAATAAAACCCAATAATAGCGCCGGACATTAAAATGATCTCTATTGTTTTAATGATGCGTATTAGTTTGGATTTCTCAAACTTGTCGGCGACTTGTCCTGCCGTTGCAGAAAAAATAAAAAATGGAAGTATAAATAAACCAGCCGATGCAGTAATGACTAACTGCGTGTCCATATTAAGTTGTTCAGCTAATTTAAATGTCACTAAAATGACCAGAGCGTTCTTAAAGATGTTATCATTCATAGCTCCTAGAAACTGAGTCACACATAACGGCATAAACCGACGGGTTTTGACTAGGTGAAGCATGATGTTGTTTTTCCTTTATGTAAGCGCACCGGCTAAGGATTTTACAAAGTCAGTGATGTCTGACGTTGGTGCTTCTTGGCCTAGAAGTTTCACGATACTAGATCCAACCACTACCGCATCGGCTACATGTTTTGCTTGTTCTACGTCATGAGGGGTCTTGATACCAAAGCCAACAGCGATCGGAAGGTTGGTGTGTTGTTTAATTTGTTTCACATGTGCCTCAATGGCTTTGTAGTCTCCTGCTGCCGTACCAGTAATGCCAGTAATAGAAACATAGTAAATGAATCCGCGAGCTTTAGCCAAAATAGTTGGTAGTCTTGCTTCATTGGTTGTGGGGGTAATAAGTTTAATTAACGCAATTGTGTGTTGGTCACATTCATTTAAAAGTTCTTGGTCTTCTTCTGGAGGTAGGTCAACAATAATAAGGCCATCAACACCTGCATTGGCTGCGTCTTGCGTAAAAGATGCAATACCATAATGTTGTATGGGGTTATAATATCCCATTAATATGATAGGGGTGGTGGTGTTGGTCTTTCTAAAATGGCGAACCATATCTAACACACCTGCCATCTTAGCATGTTGCTTTAACGCTCTAACGCCAGCTTCTTGTATTACCGGGCCATCTGCCATGGGATCAGAGAATGGCATGCCCAGTTCTATAATGTCCGCTCCAGCTTCAGGAAGAGCTAATAGTGTTTCTAGGCTTTTTTCGTAATTTGGGTCATATGCCATCGTAAAGGTAATAAGTCCTTTACGAGCTTCTTCTTTTAGTTGGCTAAAGCAATTATCTAAGCGCGACATAGGTTATATTTCCATATTTAGGGCTTCGGCTGCTGTAAAAATGTCTTTGTCCCCTCGGCCACACAGATTAACGATAATAATATCATCTTTTGGACGTGTGGGAGCAAGTTTCATTAAGTGTGCTAAAGCATGGGAAGGCTCTAGAGCGGGTATGATGCCTTCATATTTTGCACATTGTTGAAATGCATTCAGTACTTCATCATCGGTAACGGCAACATATTGCACACGACCAATATCGTTGAGATATGCGTGCTCTGGGCCGATACCAGGATAGTCAAGACCAGCTGAAATAGAGTAGGTTGGAGCAATTTGTCCATCATCATCTTGGAGGTAATAGGAAGCATTGCCGTGTAGTACGCCATACTCACCTTTTAAAATTGAAGCTGCATGTTCTTTGGTGTCCAAACCTTTACCGGCTGCTTCAACAGCAATCAGTTCTGCAGGGTCATCTAGGAACGCAGTAAATAAACCAAGTGCGTTAGAGCCTCCGCCAATGCATGCCATAACAGTATTGGGCAAACGGTTTTCTTGTTCTAAAATTTGCTGGCGCGCTTCCTTTCCAATAATAGATTGGAAGTCTCTTACCATCATGGGATATGGGTGTGGTCCTGCAGCAGTACCGATGAGGTAGTACGTATCATGTACATTGCTGACCCAGTCACGTAAGGCTTCATTCATGGCATCTTTTAATGTGCTTGCACCAGTTGTTACCGGTTTGACCTCTGCGCCCAATAATTTCATGCGGAAAAGATTTGGTTTCTGACGTTCCATATCCTTAGCGCCCATGTAAATAACGCACTCAAGATCAAATAAGGCACATACAGTGGCTGTAGCCACACCATGTTGGCCCGCCCCTGTTTCTGCGATAATACGTTTCTTGCCCATGCGCTTAGCAAGTAATATTTGTCCGACACAGTGGTTAATTTTGTGAGCGCCAGTGTGGTTTAATTCGTCGCGCTTGAGATAGATTTTACTGCCACCAAGATGTTCGGTAAGGCGTTGGGCATAATATAAAGGACTTGGTCGCCCAACATAGTGCTGAGCGTAATATTCTATTTGTTTGAGAAATTCTGGATCCTGCCGAGCATCCGCGTATGCCTTTTCAACTTCCAAAATAAGAGGCATTAAGGTTTCGGCGACAAAACGTCCACCGTAAATTCCAAACCTGCCATCTTGGTCAGGAACAGCCGTTGGCGGATTAGCTATGTCGTGGTGTGATGGTTTTGCGTTGGTCATCTACTAGCGTACTTTATCAATAAACTGCTTAATAAGATTGGGGTCTTTTATACCAGGAGAGCTCTCTAGGCTAGAAGAGATATCTACCATAGGCGCACCGGTTATAGATAAAGCATTTTCAATGTTTTGCAAGTTTAATCCACCAGATAAGAACCATGGTATCTCAAAATTTCTCCCTTTTAGCAAATTCCAATCAAATACTAACCCATTCCCTCCTGGAAGGCTGCTATTGGGTGCCTTTGCGTCAAATAAAATCATGTCTATGTATGGTACAAAAGGCATACACTGAGTGATATCATCAGCATTACTAATTCTAAAAGCTCTAATAATGGGTAAAGCAAATCTATTCTTTATTTCTTGAATATGCTCAATGGTTTCGTGTCCATGAAGCTGTATGATATCCGGAGAAAATATGCTTACCATCTGCTCCATTTCTGTCAGGCTCATATCAACCGTGACCGCAACTTTTTGAATGGATTGCGGAACATGTTGCGTTAGTTGTTTTGCTTGTTGATACGTAAGATTTCGAGGAGACTTTTCAAAAAATACACAACCAATAAAATCCGCATTGCATGAAATTGTTGTTTCAATAGCTTGCGGGGTAGTAAGGCCGCATATTTTGGTTTTTACGGATGACATGGTTAGTATAAAAACTCCAGTTTTGGACGAAAAATGGTGTTAGTGTCGGGCTAGACGTTGAACCTTAAGTCCACTAAGTTCATTTTGTAATGCCTTAATGGTGCTGGCTTGTTGTTTAATAAGGCGCCAAGATTTTATTTTTTTGGTAAATCCACGTATACTTCCTATTAAATAACCACCAAAAATGCTAACCATAATGAGTAAAAATACTGGTGTGTTTATTTCTAGTGGCATGGGCCATAAATTGATTGTGGTAGCCCCAGAATTATTGACAGCGAAGAAGGCGATAATTGCCGCAAAGAATAACATAATAGATAAACGTAGCCACGTCATGACGTCCCCCATCCATGAGAAATTATTGAAATAGCTCATTAAGAAGCCCAGATTTCTTCTCGTTTATATTACCACGCATATTTTTAAAGTCATCTTTTAGTTCACGGATAAGATTCTTGGTTTTCTTGGGGTCTTTCATAAAAGTGGTAAGGGGCTGAATAAAGTCAGGTATAAATTCTGGTTTAAGTAAATAACCACGAATAATAACGGGGATACGAACATCTAAGTCAGAACGTTTAAATGCTCCAGCTTCAAAAGTAGAAGATAGTCTGTAATTAACCAGTAATTGCCACAAACTAATTTCGCCCATTCCTGTAAAGGTCAGTGCAGACGTAACAATGGAAAGATCGTCATTATATGCAATGCCATTATCAATCACAAACATTGCGTGCGCGTGTTCAAATTCGGTAAGGGCTTTTGTTTTTGTTCCAACATTAAAAGCGTCAGCAATATTTTGAACCATTCGAATAAGGTCAACACCAATGATACGACCTTTGGCAATATCAACACTTATTGTTCCAGACAGGTGCTTTATTACATCAAGTTGGTTTTGTCCGTATGATGTTAGCTCAAAATTACTGTCAATTGTTCCATGGAGTTTGTTGTTTTGTATGAGTTGGTTTAAGAGCGATGTATCTAAAGAGGAGATATTACCAGAAAGAGAAAATTTTGGCTGGATATTGGTTATATCAACAACAGCTTGAGCTTTTATGGCTCCATCATCAATGGTAGCTTCGGTTTTTACTGTTAGTCTTCCATGCCGAAGGTGAGCATTGATGGATGGATCAATAACGGTAAGGTTTTTGTAGCGTAGTTTGTCAGCTTGTAAATTGATATGTGTGTTTATTTTTCCAAGTCCAGTTAAATCAAATGCTGATGTGTCCCACTGGAAGGTTGGTTGTCTTGAAGATTCAAGAACAGCGGTGGATTGGTTAACCGGAGTATTAGCAGAAGATTGCTTATTTTTGGAGCAGCATATCAGCGATTCTAGGTTTAATGTATCAAGGTTCAACGAAATATTTACATCTGGTCGGGATGAGCGCAGATCCACGGTGATAGTTCCGTAACTACTAACTTTATCAAGCAATATATTTAATTGATCAACAACATATTCCTTTTGTTTGATATTCAAGACCCCTTCCAACGATATGTGATGTTGGGCGTTATTGGATAAAACAATGTCGGTTTCTAATGAGAAGGGAGCCGTATTATTGTTAAATGATAGCTGAGTGTTTAGGTTGGTTAGTGAAATAGTAGAGCCATCTTTGGTATAGGTGAGAGCACCTTTTTCCAGGCTAATATCATAAATAGTAATTAAAGGATAAGGGGCATCCTTTTGATGAGTTAGCTCTAGAGGTGGGTCTTGTGGTGCTTGAGTAGACTCTTGTAGTGTGTCATCAGTGTCATTTTCGGGCAATGAGCTGTCGGTAAGTTGTGGAGTGCTTTGAGCAGTATTGTGCGAAACTGTAAGGCTAGGTGCGGTCAGTTTGATTGAGTGAAATACCAAGTGATCTTGGAATAATGATGCTAGCTTGAATTTTAGCAGAAATTGACTTGCATTAAACGTGACTACATTTTCCGGTAATTGCTTTGCCGTGCCGTGTAGTTCTATGTTTTTAACTATAATGCCAAAATCAGGAAGCAGCGACCATTCAATATCGCCTTTAATGGATGTTTGGAGACCCGTTTGGGTTGTTATTGTTTGGGTAATAAGATCCTTATAACGGTTTAAATCAAGATTGATAATAAATACTGTTACTCCAGCGATAAGTATAAGTACTAGGCTCAAACATATAAGGGCAAATTTTTTCATATTGTTTGTATCCAATCACTAGAAATGACACGCGATGTTGATAATTATTCTTTGTTTAAGAGTGCACGTAATTCTTTTCCAGCTCTAAAATATGGTGCAAAACGTTCACCCAATGTTACAACTTCATTTGTACGAGGGTTACGTGCTTGACGTGGTTGGCGTTTACGTAAGCTAAAAGCACCAAATCCACGTAGCTCAACCCTACGCCCCTCTGCTAAAGCATGTGATATATCTTCAAAAATCAATTCTACGAGCATTTTAACATCTTTTTGCTGCATGTCTTTGTAACGAGCTGCTATACGTTTGATTAGTTCTGATTTCGTCACGGTAACGATACTCCTTTTCGTATTATGAAATGGTAATTAGTTTGATAGTTTAGAAAAATGTTAATGCAGCTGTGAAGGTTGACTCCAAAGTGCGAGCATTCCCCCAGAAAACATTCCTTCAATGAAGTCAGGAGTTCCAGAGAAAGTTGAAATGAATTCGTCAAGTAAAGGTGGCTTCTTTTCTAGCCTCCAGTCGATTACTTTGATTGATTTTGGAATATTACGGTGTTCTTGTAGCCATGCGATGGCATTGTCTTCATCGCCAATGGCGTCAATTAAATGAAGTTTTACAGCTTCGCTACCCATAATGATGCGTCCATCTGCAAATTTCTCTACTTGTTCTACAGGCATGTTTCTAGCATCGGCAACCATGTTGACAAACATATCTTTGACTTGTTCAATACTGCGTTGCATATACTGAGCAACTTTGGGTGTGATCTTTTCTACTGGTGAGGGAGCTCCTTTAAGGTCTCCTGATTTAAAGGTATTGAAGTGCACGCCAACCTTGTCAGCGAGTTCAGTAAACTCTGCAGCTTGCATCATAACGCCAATTGATCCGGTAATAGAGCCTTTGTAAGCAAAAATATAATCTGCAGCAATAGCTGTCATATATCCCCCAGAAGTTCCCAAGCTACCAATGACTGCTACGACAGGTTTTTTTGCTGCAATTTTCTTTAAGGCCATAAAATAAGACTCTCCGCCTACTACAGTTCCCCCAGGACTGTTGATGTGGACGATGACAGCCTTTACTTTGTTGTCTTGAGCAAGATTTTTAAGAATAGCGAGTTTTTCATTATCTTGAAGAATGAATCCTTCAATGCTGATTCTGGCGATATGGTTAGAGCCATGAGAGGCTTGATTAGGAATATCCACCTGATTACTTACTAAAGCTAGTCCCAGCAATATGAGTGCTAAAACGGCGATATTACGCCATAATTTCTGACTTTTTTTTAGCTCCATGCGTTCAAGTAGTGTGTCAGCAGATAATGACATAATAATAATTGCGGTAATAGAATAAGTTAAAGAAAAAGATTTTCATGTAACATGATACTAGCCAGGAGATTATAGCTTGTAAGCATATCCCTGGCTAGTATTAATCACATATGTTATGACGCATCTTCGTCATTAGTAGCATTTTCTTCTTTATCGTCACTCTTATTCTTAGACGCTTTGCTCTCTTCTTTCTTAGTTGAAGTCTTTTTCTTTTCTTTTTGAGACTTGTTTGTGTCAGAAGAGCTTTCTAGTGCTGCTCCAAGAATATCACCAAGACTTGCACCGGCATCGGTAGAGCCGTATTCAGCAATGGCTTTCTTTTGTTCAGCAACTTCTAATGCTTTGATAGAAAGTGATAAAGTTCCTTTGGCTTTATCAAGGTTGGTAATTTTAGCATCTACTTTATCGCCAACAGCAAAGCGGTCAGTACGTTGCTCAACGCGCTCGCTTGCAAGGTCACTACGCTTGATAAAGCTCTTGATGCTATCATTAACAGTTACCTCAATACCATCATCATTTACGTCAGAAACAACACACGTTACTTGGTTGCCTTTTTTGAAGCCTTCGAACGCATTGCCCACAGGGTCATCAGACATTTGTTTTACACCAAGTGAGATACGCTCTTTGTGTGGTTCGATGCCAAGTACTTTTACTTCAACATTTTCACCAACAGAGAATTTTTTCAACTCTTCTTCAGGGTTGTCAGACCATGTAAGGTCAGATACATGCACTAGGCCGTCAACATTTCCTTCAAAGCCAACAAATAGCCCAAAGTCAACGATGTTCTTAACTTCACCCGTAACGATCGAGCCAACTTCATGTTTGCTTGCGAAAGCTTCCCAAGGATTATCTTCACATTGTTTGATACCCAAAGAAATACGGTGTTTTTCTGCATCAATATCAAGAATCATGACAGTGACTTCGTCACCAACGGATAGGAATTTGCTTGGGTGTGCGTTATTTTTAGTCCAGCTAAGTTCAGAAACATGAACAAGACCTTCAATACCCGTTTCAATTTCAATGAATGCACCGTAGTCGGTAAGGTTAGTAACAGTACCTGTGCACTTATGACCTTGAGGGAAGCGTTCTTCGATGCCTTCCCAAGGATTGCCTTCAAGTTGCTTAATACCAAGAGAAATACGCTTAGTATCGTCGTTAAATTTAATGACTTTAACTTTGATCTTTTCACCTAGGCTAAGTACTTCAGATGGATGTGTAATACGACGCCATGAAATATCAGTAACGTGCAATAAGCCATCAACACTTCCTAGATCAATAAATGCACCGTAGTCAGTGATGTTTTTAACAATACCTTCAAGTTCCATACCTTCTGAAATCTTAGATAGCATTTCAGAGCGTTCTTCTTTACGAGATTCTTCGAGGATAGAACGACGTGAAACAACAATATTACCTTGCTTGCTATCCATTTTAAGGATTTGGAAAGGTTGTTTGATGTTCATTAATGGGGTGATATCTTTTACAGGACGAATATCTACTTGGCTACCAGGTAAGAAAGCAATCACGCCAAGAATATCAACAGTGAATCCACCTTTTACGCGACCAAAAATAGTACCGTCGATGATGTCGCCTTCGTTGTAATTGGCTTCTAGATCTCTCCATGCACGTTGACGTACAGCTTTTTCAAAACTAACAACAGCTTCACCCTTCATGTTTTCGATGCATTCAAGGTAAACTTCAACTTCATCGCCAGAGTTTACTTCTTCATTCATGTTTGTGAATTCTTTTAAGGAAACTTTTCCTTCAGTTTTTAATCCAATATCGATGATAACAACATCATTTTCGATGCGAAGTACGCGTCCTGTGATGACAGTGCCTTCTTGTTTCTCGTTTTTGAAAGATTCTTCTAAAAGTGCTGCGAATACTTCGTTAGTTGAAAATTCTTCTTTAGCAGCGGTTGCGTTTGATTGGTTAGCCATAATAATTAATAATTTGTTTAATAAGTTAAGTTGAACACCGTGCTCTGAAATATCATTTCAGTGCACACGTTTATTGGTGTACTAAAAAAACAAAAAAGCGCTGATCAATCCAATCAGGCTGCTTTAGCAGCATCAATGGATTTTAGCATTGTTGCAAATACCTCATCCACACTCAGGTGGGTGGTATCAATGGTAATGGCATCCCTTGCTTTTGCTAGCGGAGCGATAGTACGCTCGCTATCTCTTCGATCGCGCTTCTGCAGATTTTCGAGCACGTCGTGGTATATAACCGAACTTTCGTTATTTTGCAACTGTTTATATCTACGCTTGGCACGTGCTTCGATATCTGCAGTGATAAAAAATTTCACTGTGGCGTGAGGGCAAATAACCGTTCCGATGTCCCGGCCGTCAAGGACGGAGCCATTGGGTGACGCGGCTACTTTTTGCTGGAATGTTAATAACGTCTCTCTGACCTGAGGAATGGCAGAGACAATAGAGGCCATTTTTCCAACACCTTCACAATAAAGGTCAGGGTTGAGCAAATCTTTCTCGGTTAAATTTTCAGCAATACGAACAATATTTTGTTCGTCCTCGGGTGATATATTATGTTGCAATGCTAACCAACCCACCGCACGATAAATAGAGCCAGTGTCAAGATATTGTAGTCCATAATGTTCTGCAATCTTTCTAGCTAATGTGCCTTTTCCTGATGCTGCAGGGCCGTCAATCGCAATTACAAGTGGTGTGGAGTTTGTCATAATAAGGTATCATAAAATTGAGAGCTAATAGGTAAGGTCTCTGCATAATGCATTTTATTTTTAACGACGTTGTTACTATGGCACTCGAATCTGCACGTACGTTTGGGTGCGTGTACGTTTTTCGTGTTCTTCGCTCCTAGTATTTCTTTGTAAAAATGCACTATGTATAAGGTCTTAACTGCTATCATGCTTATATAGCTACCTCAAACGGTCAAATCAATGATTAATCTAATAAAGTGATCATTCAAGGCATGTCAATGTGTGCATGAAGGTGGCTAGTTATCGTCTTTGGATTTGATCAGTTTCGCCAATTCAGGATGTTCTTCAACTATTTTTCCAAGTCGTTCTGTTACAAAATGGTGCATGAAATTAAGCTCTCCTTGGTCAAATTCTTCAACATTATCGAGGATGTCGGCAATAATCATGAGAGCTTGGTCCATCTCGCCTTGTTTTTCTAGAATAAATGCAGGCATTTGCTTTGCCCATAAGGGTATATCATCACGCGGAGTGCTGGCAAGTTTGTAAGCAAGTTTCAGTGCCAGTTCGTCGTTTTCTAATTTGTGTTTTGCTAAATAGACTGCTTGACTCATCCACCACCATTTATGATATAAGTCAGCGCTAGCGTGTTCATCAAGGTAGTTGATAACATGAATCACATCGGGTGTGTTTTGAGTTTGGCTGTAGTAGTAGCTGGCCATTGATGGAATGTAATGTGACTGAGGTGATAATGTGTCTAGTAATGAGAACCAGTGGTATAACTTGTTATAATCATAGAGTTTCAGTGCGGTAAATCGTCCAAATGAATCACCAGCATTTTGTAATTCGTAGCCGAGTATTCTAAAGTAGGTTTGTTCGTCACCAAGGGATAATGCTTTGACGGATAATTTACTTGGAACATCCGGCACAATACCCAGTGTAGGTTTGTAGTTATTGGTAAATGTCCACAAACAAACCTGTATGACAAGCATGATATAAAAGATAATATCTGTGCCAAAGAAACGACGTTTGGTTGGTAAAATTTTCATATTGTGGGGTTAAAATTCTTTGCGTTTAAAATCAAATACTGCCATTGCAAGCAATAAGCAGACAAATACCAATGTTTGTACTGGGTAGATCCAAATGTCAGTTGCTGAAGCGGTGCCATACACCAACCACTCACTTTTTGCATAAAGGTCAAGTCTTGGAATAACCGTTGAGATAATTTCAAGCCCCTGCATCATGATGCTTCCTAACTTTCCATTGCCAAGCATATTGCCAGGATTATCCATTGCTGCAACAAAGAAGCCCATTAGCCGAGAAAGAATATAAAACCCAAATGTGGCTAATACAGATGTTACCGCGCTGGATAATATAAGAGAGCTTAGTAATGCAAATGCCACAACCAGGGTAATTTCACAGGCCATGCTAGATGCCCAGAAGAATAATCCTGTAAGGTTTACATTGGCTAAAGCCAGAAGCATCATTGCAACAACAGGAATGACCATAATAATGGAAAGCAAGGACAGGCCTATCCAGTAACCAATCACAATATGTGTGCGTGATAGTGGTTTGGATAATAATGATTCAATTTCACGTTGTTCAAAGGCACGCCGTACATGGAAACAGACAAAGACAACCAATCCTACAATTAATACTGCGCGACTACTGCCCCCAAAAAGAGCTAAGGCCATGTGCGATTGTTCGGTTAATGCTGTGCTTCCGGTAAAGACAGATAAGCCATAAGCCATGGCAATAGCAATAAAAAGGCCGATAAAAAGCCAATCTCTGGAGGCGGTTAATAAAATATAACGAATGATAGTGAACATGGCGTGTTGTGTCATAGCAATTGAGTTAAACTCAATACCTAATCGATCACGTTTATGCTTGTCAACCGCCACGTGAAATATCGTGTTGTTATACCAATTTCATAGGTCCATTTGTGGAAAAAATTTTCGCGTTAGGGCTCAAGAGCGTTAGAATGCTAATGGTCTAGGGTCACGGGTGTAGTTGCGGTAGAAATCTTGGTCTACTTGCTGAATTTTATTAGCACTGGGGGTAATGGTGGCTTTAATAAAGATAACCGTTTCAACAATGTCAGTTTGTTTGTTAACGCTTTTAGCAAAATTTCCCAATAATGGCAGGCGACTAAATCCAGGCACGCCTGCATCTGTGTTACTCACCACTTCTTGCATTAATCCGCCAATAACCATGATCTCACCACTGCGAATTTTAAGTACAGAGTCAAGTTCGCGTACTTCCACAACAGGTACCTGGCTTTTTACATCGGGTGTTCCGGACGAGCCTGCAATGGCAATGTCAACTCCTGGGTCATCTACAAATCCTGTGATTCGTGATAAGGTAGGACGTATATTCATGGTTACTTCTTGGGTGTCCAAATTAATGGATGGCTGAAGCGTGAGAATCATGCCAATAGGAACAGAATTTAGTGTACTATCTACAGTGAGGGTGGAGGTGGTGGTGCTACCGGATGTATCGTCTTCTTTTTCGACAGCTAAGGTAAAATAAACTTTGTTTTCTGCAAAAGTAAGAACGGCTTGTTGATTGTTCATGGCATGCAGGCGTGGACTAGATAATGTACGCGATACGCCAAAGCTCTCGGTTAAACTAACTGCACTTCCAAGACCGCCTTCACTATCTGTACGTGTTAAGGTCAAAAAGTCAGCGGCAGTACTAATGCCACCTTTGAAGTTACCAGTTAGTTGTACGTCCCAGTCGTCATTGGTGAGAGTTCCCCAGTCAATACCGCTTTTATACTGCTCATCCAGTGTAACCTCAACAATTTTGGCTTCAATAAGAACTTGGGCGGAGGCTGTGCGTCTAACGTCTGAAAGATATTGTGCAATGTTGTCATGTTGTCGTTTGGTGGCGACAACCGATATAATGCCAGCTTGCTTGTTGATGGTAAATGATGCTCCATTGTTATTGTCTTCATCCTTGCCTGTCGATGTGCTGACAATATCATTGGTGGATAAGTTTGAAGGAGAAAAACTAAGAATAGAGGTGATGGTGGTTTCTACGGAACTCCAAAGGTCACCGTCATAGGCAGCTGAGATTGAACTTTGTGAGCCAGATGCGGTGGCTCCTGCGCCGCCTAAGATTTTAGTATCAACAGCAATAGAGCTATTATTTGAACGAACAACGTTAAGAAAGTCTACTGTATAGTTTACCAAATAAGGAAAATCACGTTCTACGCGCCAAATGTCATTTTCATAGGCATATCGTAGTCCACCTAGACGGCAAATACGAGAGATTACATCTTTAAACGGCCTATCTTTGACACTCAAGATAATGCCTCCAGTGATGCCAGGATCAATCTCTATATCAACATCAGCAAGTCTTGCAACTTCAATAAGCACGTCTTTTACTGGGATGTTTTCAGTAACCGAAATAGATACTAATTTGTTGGCATATTGCTCTTCTTCAACAATGGGGGCTGCTAAGATGTCGGATATTTCAGGTATGGCTGGCTCAAGCTCTTGTTCTTCTTGCTCGCGCTCTTCCTGTATCTTTGATTTTCCTACCAGTTTTTTTTCAAATTCGGTACGGGACATACCGAGGGTGGAGTCAATATCGTCAGCAACTCGTCCTTTATGATTAGACAAAGGGTAACAACTTGCAAGCAACAATACCAAGCACCCAAACAAAGATGACAGTATAAACTTAATGGAATATGTGTAGGCCGTACTTTCGTGCCTCATAATGCCTTACCTAAGCGTTAAATCTCCCTAATGCTTGATGGTAGCAAAAGCGCAGCTAAAAAGCAATTTATTATTGAGTTTGCGTCATATTTCTCGTAGGGGGTGCTTGATCGGGGCTCTAAGTGTTCAAAAAGCCACGCAGCTTTCTGGACCTACTTGGATGCTTAAGTTTGCGTAAGGCCTTTGCTTCAATCTGACGAATACGCTCGCGGGTTACCGAGAATTGCTGGCCAACTTCCTCGAGGGTATGGTCAGTGTTCATACCTATTCCAAAACGCATGCGTAATACGCGTTCTTCACGCGGAGTAAGGCTTGCAAGAATTTTGGTAGTGGTTTCGCGTAGGTTCGACAAGATAGCTGCATCAATTGGAGCTACTGCCGATTTATCTTCGATGAAGTCACCCAGGAAGGAGCCGTCTTCGTCATCACCAATTGGGTTTTCAAGGCTAACGGGTTCTTTTGCGATTTTTAGTACTTTGCGTACTTTATCAAGTCCCATAGATAAGCGTTCAGCTAATTCTTCTGGAGTGGGTTCGCGGCCCATTTCATGAATCATCTGGCGCGTTGTGCGAACAATCTTGTTGATGGTTTCAATCATATGCACAGGAATACGGATGGTACGGGCCTGATCAGCAATAGAGCGGGTAATGGCTTGACGAATCCACCATGTTGCATATGTTGAAAATTTGTAGCCGCGGCGATATTCAAATTTATCTACTGCTTTCATAAGGCCAATATTACCTTCTTGAATAAGATCCAAGAATTGTAGGCCGCGATTAGCGTATTTTTTAGCGATAGAAATAACCAAGCGCAAATTTGCTTCAATCATTTCTTTTTTAGCTTTACTGGTTTCGCGGTCACCTTTTTGAACGTCGTTCACAAGACGTTTGAATTCTGAAATGTCGATGCCCATTTTTTTACCCATGGCTTCGATTTCTTCGCGAATTTCATTGATATCATCTGCGCCGTCTTTGGTAAATTCTGCCCAGCCTTTTTCTTTAATTTTCTTTGCTTTTTTAAGCCATTCAGGGTCAATCTCTGAGCCTACATGGTGCTTTAAGAAGCTGGTGCGTTTGACTTTATATTTTTCTGCTTCGCGAATTAGTTTTGTTTCTAGGCTAATAAGGGCCTTGTTTTGATTGTATAATTCTTCCAGTAGTCGTTCAATGCGTCCTTCATTAATTTTAATGGTTTGCATTAATGCACTATACTGCTTGCTAAGGTCTTTATATTGTTCTTCTAGTTTCGTATTTTCTTTAAGTTCCCCTAGCTTAACGCGAAGGCGTTTTTCGTGATTTTTGAGTAAGGCATCACATAGTTCGGATGCTTCATTGAATTTTTCCAATAAAGACGGCATGAGCGCTTGTTCCATAGAAGCAAGTGACATGTTGGTGTCGGTGAAGCCCTCATCATCATCTTCTTCTTCATTATAATCGTCAGCACTTTCGTCGTCGTCGTCAGATCCTGCACCTTTTTCAATTTCTTCGTCGCCAAACTCATCATCATCGTCATGTTTTGGAGCGGTCGGTGCATGGTTAATATTCGCTAATTCAGCATTTTGGTCGATAGCTTGAGGGTTAATGCCAAGATTATTGCCAAAGCCTTCTTCGCCTTCGGCTGGTTTATCAAAGCTGGTACCAAATTCTGCGGTATAACTTCCATCAAGGTCTATAACATCACGGAGCAATATATTTTCACTTGTTAGTTCATCATACCAGCTCATAATATCGCGCATAGCAATGGGAGTCTCATAAAGCGATTTAAGCATTTTTTTGCGGCCGCTTTCAATGCGCTTTGCAATTTCTATTTCACCTTCTCGAGACAGTAACTCTACACCGCCCATTTCTCTTAGGTACATGCGCACGGGATCGTCGGTTCGTCCAGAATCTTCGATGCTAGTTGAGGTAGGGCTGTCATCAAGTCCGCTAGCGTCATCATCATCTTCTAGTGAGGAATCAAGCCCCACTTTGTCCATGTCATCATCGCCCTCGATAATGGTAATCCCAGACTGAGAAATCATGGTCATGGCACTATCTAGTTGTTCAGGGTCAAATTGACGCCGAGGAATCATGGCGTTGATTTCTTCGTAGGTTACAAATCCCTGCTTTTTATATTTTTCAATAAATTTCTGGACTACAGCAGTGATGTCTTTTTTAGATGGTTTAGCCTTATTAGTGCCAGTTTCTGTGGTATCAACTGCCGCAGTATCGTCTGTTTTGTTGGCGCTATCGGTTGAGGCGGGTGCTTCTTTGCGTGCTGGAGCTTTTTTTGCTGCGGTCTTGGTGGTTGTTTTCTTGGCTGGTGATGCAGCTTTTTTCTTAGCTTTGGTGGGGGTTTCTTTTGATGATGTCTTTTTAGCCATGTAATCTACTACCCATAACTGTTAACTTATAAATTGCTTCTAGATTAGACATAAACATAATATTCTTTAATGCCTAACTAATTGCGACTTCATATTGATTAATGCTTTGTTCTAATTCACAAATGTCTTTCTGAAGATGTACCGCACGCTCAATTGCCTCATCGGTCATTTGACCTAAGAGTGCTTGATATTCAGATTTAAGAGAAACTAAATGATGACGAAGGTACATATATTTCCAACTAGTTTGTGCCACTTCGGTTTCAGTGCTAATGCGTTCAAAAAAACCATGTTTTTTCAGTCGATTAAACACCTGCAGTTGTTCAGTGCCGCCGCCTTGCTCTATCGCACTAACCAATGCTTCAGGCGAACATTTTCCGTCTGAATCGCGCGATTCTAAGATGATTGTACGTATATTGTCAAGCATATTACTGTTAAAATCGATATTAATCCACTGATCGTATATTTCTTCGTCATCAAGTATCCATGGTGCCCACATGGTTAAAGCGCTTAAGTAAAGCTGGCATCCATCCATGGTATCCATATTGATTTGGTCGAGAGTGTCTTGGTTGCTGCCAAGGTGGTGTGTGGTTTGCGACTTATGAAAATGCTTCTTTTGTATGTTCCATAATTGGCTTTTAAAAAATTGGCGATAATGGTTTGCAACGGTGGTATCAGGAATCTTTTCTACAAGTTGTTGAAGTCGTGTTTCTAGGTCGGCTCGGTATTCGGGTATGCTAGTATTTTGTTTGCACAGCTCACAATTCCATATCATTTCAGATAGTGGTTGTGCTGCGCGCAAAATGTCGTGCATTGCTTGGCTGCCATATGTGGATATAACATCGTCTGGATCACATCCTTGTGGTAAGTGAGCAAACATTAACGTGTATCCGGGTTTAAGATGTTCTATTGCAATATTGGCTATGCGCTCCATAGCACGCAATCCAGCCTCGTCACCGTCTAGGCATATGGTGGGGCGTTTGCATGTTTTCCACATTAGTTGCAATTGTGAAGGGGTGATGGCTGTTCCCAGTGAGGCCACTGTTTGTGGAAAACCTGCGCGATGAAGTGCTATGGTGTCCATGTAACCTTCGGTAATAATAAGTTGGTCGGCTTTGAAGGCGGCCTTGCTGGCTCGGTGGTAATTGTAGAGTAATTCGCCCTTTTTAAAAATGCTAGTTTCTGGGGAGTTAAGGTATTTTGGTTGGCCGTCACCAAGAATACGGCCACCAAATGCAACTACTTGGCCTTTTGCGTCGTGAATCGGAAAAGTGATGCGGTCTCTAAATCGTGCGTAAGGATTACTATTGTCTTTGGCAATTAGTAGGCCACAATCGATCATTTGTTTGGTAGAGACTTTTTTTGATGTTAAGAAATCAACCAATGCATGGTTGTTTGGTGAGGCGTAACCAATGCCAAAATGGTGGATTATATGCTGATCAAAATGACGTTTTAATAAATATTCTTTGGCCTGAGTGGGAAGGTTTTGTATAAAAAAGTCCTGTGCTAATTGCATAACGTCGTAAAGTGACGTTTGGTAATCAACTTTTTTCTTTTGTTCTTGTGTTAGTGGTTTTGCTTCAGGCAGTGGTATGCCAAGTGTTTGTGCTAAGTGTGTGATGCTATCGGCGAAGCTCATACCTTGCTGTTCCATCAAAAATGCTATGGCGTCTCCACTAGCATTGCAGCCAAAGCAGTGATAAAATCCCTTGCGGTCACTTACTGAAAAAGAAGGTGTTTTTTCGTTGTGAAAAGGACACAGTCCCAAAAATTCGCCAGGTCCCTTTGGTTTTAGCTCTACAAAAGGGCGGATGACTTCAGATATAATGCAGCGATCTTTGACCTGGTGGATAAAATGTGGTGGAAAGTTTATCATATTTTAGTGTTCGTGATTTTATATTTGGCTTTGGCTTACTCTGTGATATATTGGCTTTCTTATTAGGAGTTTACTATAAATGCTACTACTAACGTTTCAGCGCAAGTGTTTTTTTGTCTGCCATAGTGTGATGGCGCTCATGCTCTGCCATATGCTCTAAGCTTTTTTTGCTGCATTTTTTATTTCTCTTCTTCTGATCCCTCTATTTCTAATCCCTCTATTTTCTATTATTTCTAACGTGAGTAAAGCCATGTCTTTCAAGTATGCTTGTATTGCTATTTTATCGGTTGCCTTATGGGGCGTCAATTTTGTTACCGCTAAGATTGCTCTTCTAGAGCTTGATGTGTTCATGCTTATAACAATGCGTTTTTTGGTGGTTGCGTGTTTATTAATTCCATTTTTTCCAAAGATGCCAGCACGGCCAGCTTTGTTGTTGCTAATAGCGTTTGTGTTTTCGGTATTGCATATTGGTGCAAATTATGTGGGTATGGCACTGGGTCTAGATGCGGGTATGGCTACGTTAGTAGAGCAGATTAATGCACCATTTTTGTTAATATTGAGCGTTATTTTCTTTAAAGAAAAAGTAGGAATACGAAGTCTTGCTGGTATTGCGTTGTCCTTTATAGGAACATTTATATTGTTGCAAGCTCCTACGAGTGTAGAAACGCCACTGGGTTTCTTCTTTATTGTAGTAGGTGCCTTTTTTTGGGGAGTGTACAGCTTATTGTTGCGTCAAATAGAGGATACAAACCCCTTGGCTGTGGTTGCGTGGATATCATTGTTTGCGGTGCCTATTACGGCTTGCTTGTCATTTTTATTAGAAGGTGATCATGTCCAAAAATTTGTGTCTGCAAGTATGAACGCTTGGTTGGGCTTTTTTTACACAGTGTTCGCTGCCTCTATTATGTCTCACGGGATGTGGTTTTATTTGCTAAAGCGCGTGCCAATTCAGCAATTAGCTCCGACGACGTTATTAGTGCCACTTTTTGGGGTGTTAGCCGGTGTTATATTGCTTGATGAGCAGGTTGCTGTGCATATGGTTGTTGGTGGTGCGGTGATGCTCCTTGGGGTTGCAATTGTCATTATTAGGCGTCCAAAGGTGATAGATACTGATATTGATGCTTAAAATTCTTGACAGGAGGCCTTGTTTTTCGTATCAAAATGCACAAGAATTCCTTGTGTTAACTTTTTTCTACCTGAGCCAATAACTATGACTCGTGCCGTTACTGTTGCGCCGGACTATGCTACTGCAGCGCTTGTGCTTGCTGACGGCCGCGTGTTTTTTGGACAAGGGGTGGGAGCTAAAGGTACTGTGGTAGGTGAAATTTGTTTCAATACCGGTATGACAGGCTACCAAGAAACCCTCAGTGATCCTTCCTACGCCGGCCAAATTATTACTTTTACATTTCCT